>Ga0314774_1002552_pt1 | contig 10119 bp, 6 predicted proteins | sample MetaGCBIA2018_FD_204515 | JGI IMG/M metagenome (GOLD analysis project Ga0314774, IMG submission 204515) | Cryopeg brine microbial communities from Beaufort Sea near Barrow, Alaska, United States - CBIA 2018 | ecosystem: Environmental > Aquatic > Marine > Coastal | place: USA: Alaska | collected... | reverse complement strand
ACAACCATTGCGCAAATTTATCGGCATCATCAACAGGAAGCTCCGCAACGCAATAAAAGGCACCTTTTGGTTTGGCAACTTTTACGCCTTCAATTTTTGTTAATTCGGTTATTAAAATATCTCTTCTCTCTTTATATTCAACAATTACCTCATCAAAATAGGATTGTGGCGTTTCTAAAGCAGCTTCACTTGCAATTTGTGCAAAAGTAGGCGGACTTAATCGCGCTTGTGCGAATTTTAAAACGGTACTGAGGACTTCCTTGTTTTTAGAAACCAAGCAACCGATTCGCGCACCACACATACTGTAACGTTTTGATACAGAATCAATAACAATCGCATGATTGTCTAAGCCAAATCCGCTTAAAACGGAATAGTGTACTTCATTGTCGTAAATAAATTCTCTATAAACTTCATCAGAAATTAAAAACAAATCGTGTTTTTTTACAATATCTGCAAGTTTTTGAATTTCCTCTTTGGAATATAAATACCCGGTTGGATTGTTGGGATTGCAAATTAAAATTGCTTTGGTTTTTGAAGAAATCAATTTTTCAAATTCGGCTATGGGCGGCAATGCAAAATTGTCTTCAATTTTTGAAATCACAGGTACAATATTCACGCTAGATGCTATTGAAAAACCTAAGTAATTTGCGTAAAATGGTTCAGGAATAATAATTTCATCACCTGGATCGGTAATGCTTCCCATGGCGAACAATAAAGCTTCAGAACCTCCTGTAGTGACAATAATTTCATTGGCAGTTACGGGAATATTTCTTTTATTATAATAATTCGCAATCTTTTTTCGATATTCCTCAGATCCCTCAGAACGGCTATATGAAAGCACTTCAATAGTGTTATTTTTTACAGCATCAAGCGCAACTTCTGGAGATTTTATATCTGGCTGACCAATATTCAAATAAAAAACTTCAATTCCTCTTTTTTTAGCATTTTCAGCAAAAGGAACCAGTTTTCTTATTGGTGATTCGGGCATGTTTTTACCTTTATATGAGATTGTAGGCATCGCATTAAATTTATAAATAGTTGACTACAAAATTGCGAAATTAATTTTAAATTTCTTCGTTTTTAAGTGTATTTGTTAAAGGTTAAAATTTTTATAAAAGCTATGTTATAATTAAGTGTTTTTGTAACTTAACAAAAAATTAAAGGCAAAATATATTGAATCTCTATTTTAGAACTCTTATTTTTTCGATAATCATCTTATTTGTTTGTACAAATGCAATTTCTCAAGGCAGGTTTCAACTCGAAAATGATGCGAAAAGGCAATCTGTTTCGTTTACTTTAATAAATAATTTGATTGTATTCCCCATAGAAATTAATGGAAGACCATTGAATTTTATATTGGATTCGGGCGTTGGGGCAACACTGTTATTTAATTTAAACAGTAAGGATTCCGTGATGCTTCATAACAAGGAGAAAGTCAGGTTACAAGGTTTGGGAAGTGAAGAACCGGTTGAAGCCATATTGTCTAAAGGCAACCTTTTTACATTTGGCAATGTGCGAGGATATAATCAAAGTTTATACCTGATTTTGGATGATAGTTTTGATTTGTCATCGAAGCTTGGGATCACCATTCATGGCATTATTGGGTATGAAATTTTAAAAGATTTTATTGTTGATATAAATTATGGCACAAAACGCATTAAATTTTACAACCCTGATAAGTACAAACATAAAGTTTGCAAAAAATGTGAAACAATTGATTTAGAGTTTTTTAAGCAAAAACCATATATTGATGTTGGGATAAAATTAGATCCTGTTTCCAATAAAATTATTCCTGTTAAATTGTTAATTGATTCTGGTGGGAGTGATGCCTTGTGGTTATTTGAAAATAGCCATCCTGATATTTTGCCTCCAAAAAAATTTTTCAATGATTTTTTGGGAGAAGGGTTAAGCGGCGCTGTTTATGGAAAAAGAGCTTTTATTGATGCTTTGGTGATTGGAAAATTCGAATTAAAAAGGCCAACAGTTTCCTTTCCGAATTATGAGTCTATTTCTTATGCTCGCCAGTTTGAAGAAAGAAACGGGAGTTTGGGCGGCTCTGTTTTAAAACGATTCAAAGTGATATTTGATTATGGAAATAAGAAAATATCCTTTAAAAAAGGCAGTTTATTTAAGGAGCCTTTCAGGTATAATATGAGTGGCATAGAGCTTGTATATAACGGGAAGCTGTTGGTAAGAGAACAAAATTATGCATCAGTTGGGTTAACAGATGCTAAATCTAATGAGGGAAATACCGTAATACTTGATTATAATTATAAATATACCTTTAAGCCATCCTATAAAATTCATATTTTGCGTGAAGGTTCTCCTGCATATGAGGCCGGATTATTGGTTGGAGATATCGTGATTAAAATAAACGAAAAGTTTACACATGAAATGGAACTTGATGAAATAATAGGAAAATTTTTTCAGAAGGAAAATACTAAAATTTCATTAGTTGTTGAAAGAAACGGTCAAGATTATGAATACCATTTCTATTTAAAAGATATGCTGAAATAAAAAAAGACCTTCATTTTTGAAGGTCTTTTTTTATAAATTATTTGAATTTACTCTTTTGAAACAATTCCCTTAATTTGTAAAGTTTTAACAGATTCATCTGCATTAGAACTTACGGTAATCGTTTTTGAAAAACCTCCTGGTCTATTGGTGGCATATTTAACTTCAATTTCACCACTTTCTCCTGGCATAATAGGTTCAGTTGGTTTTTTTGGAACTGTACACCCGCAACTCGATTTAACATTGGTGATTACTAAAGGAGATTTTCCAATGTTTTTAAATTTAAATGTGCGAACGCCATCAGCATTCAATTCAATTTTACCGTAATCGATAACTTCGGTCACAAACTCAAATGCTGGTGCATTTGGATCTTTTGGCTTTTCAGTTTCTTGGGCGTTCATAGTGAATGTTAAAAATCCCAAAACCATTATTGTAATAATTTTTTTCATGTTTTTTCTATTTAAAAATGTAAAGTTAATACTTTTTTTATGTTTTCAAAATATTTTATGATATCCCTTATAATTGTACATTTGCTAATCGTATTACAAATAATATACCAAAATGAGTTTAGCAACAAAATATAGTCCCAAAGAAATAGAAAATAAATGGTATGATTACTGGATGAAGAATAACTATTTTCATTCAACACCCAATGAAAAAGAGTCGTATACCATTGTAATTCCGCCGCCAAACGTAACCGGTGTTTTACATATGGGGCATATGCTGAACAATACCATTCAGGATGTATTGATTAGAAGAGCCAGGCTAAAAGGATTCAACGCATGTTGGGTTCCCGGAACGGACCATGCATCTATAGCAACTGAAGCTAAAGTTGTCGCTAAATTAAAAGAACAAGGAATTCAAAAATCGGACTTAACAAGGGAAGAATTTTTAAAACACGCTTGGAAATGGACGGATGAGCACGGTGGAATTATTTTGGAACAGCTTAAAAAATTGGGCGCTTCCTGTGATTGGGAAAGAACAAAGTTTACGATGGACAATGATTTAAGCGAATCAGTCAACAAGGTTTTTATTGATTTATATAAAAAAGGATTAATTTATCGTGGTTATAGAATGGTAAATTGGGATCCTTCCGCTAAAACAACCCTGTCTGATGAAGAAGTAATTTATGAAGAAAAAGCGGGCAATTTATATTACCTGAAATATAAAATTGAAGGCAGCAATGAATATTTAACCATCGCAACCACGCGTCCTGAAACAATTTTTGGTGATACCGCCATTTGTATCAACCCAAATGATCCGCGTTTTTTGCATTTAAAAGGCAAAAGCGCCATTGTTCCCATTGCAAACAGGATAATACCAATTATTGAAGATGAGTATGTGGATATTGAATTTGGAACAGGTTGTTTAAAAGTGACACCTGCACACGATCCAAATGATAAAGTATTGGGAGAAAAGCACCAATTGGAAGTTGTAGATATTTTTAATGATGACGCCACTTTAAATTCATTTGGCTTGCATTATGAAGGAAAAGACCGGTTTGTTGTTCGGAAAGAAATTACCAAAGAATTGGAAAATTTAGGCTATTTGGCCAAAATTGAATCTTATATGCACAAAGTGGGCACTTCAGAAAGAACTAAGGAAGTTATTGAACCAAAAATTTCTGCCCAATGGTTTTTAAAAATGGACACCATTGTTAAACCAGCACTAAAAGCAGTTTTGGAGGATGAGGAAATTCATTTTTTTCCGAAGCATTATAACAATACGTATCGTCATTGGTTGGAAAATATAAGAGATTGGAATATCTCTCGCCAGTTATGGTGGGGACACCGGATTCCTGCTTATTTTTATGGTGATGGCGTGAACGATTTTGTGGTGGCTTCAACATTAGAGGAAGCGGTTAAATTGGCTTCTGAAATAGTCGGGAAAAAGCTAAGGCCAAACGACATAACACAAGATCCCGATGCATTAGATACTTGGTTTTCATCTTGGTTATGGCCAATTTCTGTTTTTGACGGAATTAGATATCCTGAAAATGAAGAAATTAACTACTATTATCCAACCAATGATTTGGTGACTGGACCGGATATTATTTTCTTTTGGGTTGCCCGTATGATTTTTGCAGGTTATGAATTCAGAAATGAAAAACCATTCACCAATGTTTATTTTACAGGAATTGTACGAGATAAACAAGGCAGAAAAATGTCAAAATCCTTAGGGAATTCTCCTGATCCAATTGAATTGATCGAAAAATTTGGGGCAGACGGCGTTCGTGTGGGAATGTTATTGTGTTCTGCAGCCGGAAACGATTTGTTGTTTGATGAAGATTTGGTTGCACAAGGACGTAATTTCTCCAATAAAATTTGGAATTCCTTCCGTTTAATTAAAAGATGGGAAGTTTCGGATTCTATAGAACAGCCAAAAGCTGCCAAAGTGGCCATAGAATGGTACAATGCGAAATTTCAGCAAGCGTTGGGCGAACTTGAAAAATCGTTTGAGCAATATCGCATCAGTGAAGCTTTAATGATTACCTACAAATTAATTTGGGACGATTTTTCTTCATGGCTTTTAGAAATGGTAAAACCTGAATATCAGCAGCCAATTGATGCGGAAACTTACAATTCCGTTGTTAATTTCTTGGAAGATAATTTAAAGGTATTGCATCCGTTTATGCCATTTTTATCAGAGGAAATCTGGCAACATATTACAGACAGAACTCCTGAAGAAGCGTTGATCATTGCAGAATATCCAAAAGCAAAAGAAGTAAATGAAACTTTAATAAATGATTTTAAATTTGCTTCAGAAGTGATTTCTGGAATTAGAACCATCAGAAAAGACAGAAATATTTCATTTAAAAATACGATTGAACTTTTGGTGATCAACAATGAAAATACAACGAATTATTTTGACTCGGTTATTGAAAAACTAGGCAATATAGCTGACCTGAGCTATGTTTCAGAAAAAGTGGAAGGGGCTTTGAGTTACAGAGTAAAATCCAATGAGTATTTTATTCCGATGGAATCTGATATTAATGTAGAAGAAGAAAAAGTTAAATTATTGGAAGAGTTGAAATATACAGAAGGTTTTTTGAAATTGGTTCAAAAGAAATTGAGCAATGAACGTTTTGTGAGCGGCGCCCCGGAACAGGTTATCGCAAACGAACGCAACAAAGAAGCCGATGCTTTGGCCAAAATTGAAACATTGAAAGCAAGTTTGGCTAGTTTATAATTCGAAAGGAAAAAGAATATAGAAAAGAGACCAAGAAAGGTTGAAGATTGGCATTATTGTCAATTTTCAACCTTTTTGTTTTACTCTCTTGCAAATCTAACGAATAACTTTTAGACTTTTGAAAAAATAAATTCCATTACTTCTTTTTCAATGGCAATGGCTTTCTTATAGATAACTTCACTTTTTGCTAAAATAGCTTCAGCAAAAACCCTGTCTTTTATGTCTTTTGCATTGATACGAACATTAAAGTAAGCGCCAACAACAGCAGTTCTTGCGCACAAAGCTCCAACACCGGCATCGGAAATGGAACTTTGCATTCCTTCTTTTAACATAGCCTGCATCACTTCCATAGAATTATATGCAGTTTCCATTACCTGAAACGGAATTTCAGTCGCGTAAATAGTCGCTTTTTCTATCGCTTGTTTGCGTGCTTCTTTTTCCTCATCAGTCGATTTTGGCATTCTGAATCCGTCGATAATTTTATTAAAAGCGTTGGTGTCTTCATCTACCAGCTGCAATAATTTATTTTTATAGGCCTGACCTTTTACGGCCCAATCAGAATAGAATTCCCATTTGTCATCCCAACCGGCTTTGTGTGCAGATAAATTGGCAACCATAGTTCCCAATGAAACGCCTAATGTTCCAACATAAGCAGAAATTGAACCTCCTCCAGGCGCTATGGACTCTGCGGCAGTTTCTTCGGCAAAGGCGCTTACCGTTAAATCGATCAGTTTTTTTTTGTCGTCCTTAAGCAAATATTCAATAATTTTTTCATTTGGGTTGAAAGGTTTTAAATCATCCAATCCCAGAGACTTTACAACGATTTTTATTTTTTCTTCTTCTGAAATACCTAAAGAACGTTCTTGTTTCCTTAAAAAATAATCTCCGGCGTCTAACATTGCTTTTAATGGAATCAACCCAATCAATTCAGATCCTGTTACGCGCAAACCTCTTTTAATGGCACATTTTTCACTTTCATCAAAAGCGATATGCATGGGCGTGATATTGATATTTGTTAAATTGTAGGATATTTGAGCAATTCCATATTCTTCAATAAACCAGCCCATTCCTTTAACTGCTTTTAATTTTCCAGGAATGCGAACCGGTTCCCCATTTTTATCCAACATTACTTTTCCTGAGACTCCGTTTTCATGTTTTACCCTTCCTGCTTCACGAATATCAAAAGCAATGGCATTGGCTCTTCTGGTTGAAGTGGTATTTAAATTGATGTTGTAGGCAATTAAGAAATCGCGTGCAGAAATGGCAATAGCCCCTGATTTTGCAATAGTTTCGTTAAATTCGGCAGGGCCAAAGTCAGGTTTCCAGACTGGATTTACCAATTTTTCTTTCAATCCTTCATATTCTCCGGCACGACAGCTGGCTAAATTTTTGCGCGATTCACTGGTTGCAGCAATTTCATAATAGTAACCAGGAATTCCCAATTCTTTACCTACGCGTTCCCCTAATTTATGGGCAAAAACAGCAGCTTCCTCTAAAGTAATTCCTGAGATTGGGACGAGCGGACAAACATCTGTTGCGCCAAAGCGCGGATGTTCTCCGGAATGTTTGCTCATATCTATTAATTCTGCTGCTTTTTTAATCACTCTGAAGGCAGCTTCAATGACATTTTCAGGTTCGCCAACAAAGGTAATCACCGTTCTGTTGGTTGCTTTTCCGGGGTCTACATCTAATAATTTAACGCCTTCAACAGTTTCAACAACGGCTGTAATGGCATTTATTTTGGCACTATCGCGCCCTTCACTAATATTTGGTACGCATTCTATTAATTGTTTGTTCATTTTTTTTCATTTAACAGGTCAAATTTAGGCAGTATATTTCAATTTTTCAGCATTCTTTTTGAAATAAATAGAACACATTTAAATGGTTTGACTAATTAGTTTTATTTTTGTTTGAATTATAAATCCAATATCTTTTAAATGAAGAAAGTATTAATTACCGGAATGGCAGGTTTTATCGGGCATCATTTAGCGAAACTGTTAGTGAAATCGAATTATGAAGTTGTTGGATTGGACAATATTAATGATTATTACGATCCTCAACTAAAATATGCACGTTTAAAAGACTTGGGTTTTGAAGCTGATGCTATTGAATACAATAATTTGCAAAAGTTGGCTGGCATTTCTTTTATAAAACTTGACCTAACGGACTTACAGCCTCTCAAAAATCTTTTTAAAGAACAACAATTTGATTATGTGGTGAATTTGGCGGCGCAGGCCGGTGTAAGATATTCATTGGAAAATCCTCATGCTTATGTGGACAGCAACATTACCGGATTCTTAAATATTTTAGAGAGTTGCAGGGCTTTTCCGGTAGAACATTTGTTGTTTGCTTCATCAAGTTCGGTTTATGGGTTAAGTGAAGAAATTCCTTTTCAGGAGGATAATTGTACCGATCATCCGTTGGCGATGTATGCCGTAAGCAAAAAAGCCAATGAAATGATGGCGCATTCTTACGCCAATCTATACAACATTCCTTCAAGCGGATTGCGATTTTTTACTGTTTACGGCCCTTGGGGAAGACCAGATATGGCATTGCATATTTTTACGAAAGCCATTGTAGAGGATAAAGAATTTGAAGTGTTCAACAATGGAGATATGAGTCGCGATTTTACCTATGTTGGTGATATTGTTGAAAGTATTAAGCGATTATTGCCACTTGCGCCAAAAGAAAATAACCCAGAGTTTAATCCTAAAAAACCAGTACCTTCTAAAAGTTCAAAACCTTATCAGTTATTTAATATTGGAAATAACAGTCCGGTTGCTTTAATGGATTTTATAACAGCCATTGAAAAGGCGTTGGGCAAAAAAGGAAAAATGGTTTTTAAACCAATGCAGCCAGGCGATGTGCAAAGCACTTACGCCAATGTTGAAAGTTTATTCAGCCATATTAATTTTAAACCGGAAACCAATTTAGAGGAAGGTATTAACGCTTTTGTAAAGAAATATTTAGAGTTACATCCTTAGTTTTTTTTAAAATACACCTTCTTTTAAATTCATTTATAAAGTAACTCTTATAATTTAAAAGAAATTCTTCCAAAGAAATAAGCTCCATCAGAACCCATTTGAACTGAATCCATTAAACTTCCTTGATCAGTCCATCCATCATATTGAGGAGTGGCGTAGGTATTAAATAAGTTAGTACCTCCTACAGTAAAAGTTAATCCTTTAGAAAATTCATAGGAAAAGTTTAAGTCCATCACCATTTTTGTTTTGTAAACATCAGTTGCAACAGCATATAAAGCATCAGCTTCACTTTGTGTTGTTGGAGGTGAATCTACCCATTGAAAATCTTGTAATTCAACTTCACTAAATTTAGTTAAATTTGCATTTACACTAAATTTGTTATTTGTATATCCTAAATTCAAACCAAATTTATAGTCAGGTGCTGCAGCTTTTAAATAGGCCCTTGAAAACGGACTGAAAAATGTAAATTCATTTAAATTTCCATTGTGGATTTTATCAATTTTCAAGTCATTAATATTCCCGGTTAAACCAATATTCATCGAACTATGATCATCAATAGAGGTTTTGTACGTTAGCACTAAATCAATTCCCTGAGTTCTTGTATCAACTCCATTCGCAAAAAATTGAGCTGCATCCACTTTTAATGGACCTAAAATTGCCTGATCAGTAAAATTATCTGTAAGAATAATTCTGTCATCCACACTAATTGAATAAGCATCTACAGTAGCAGAAAAGCCCCCTTTGTTAAAGGTAAATCCAATACTGCCATTTAATGCCGTTTCTTCTTTTAGCTGCTCTATGCCAAATGCTTTTGTTACTGTACTGTTGTTAGCTGAAAGCAATGAAGGAACGGATTCTCCAGCAACAATATTTGTAAATTTTAAGTTGTAGTAAAGTTGAGTTAACGAAGGTGCTCTAAATCCTGATGATACAGAACCACGAAATGATAAGTTTTCGTTGATTTTTAATCTACTTGCCAATTTGTAGTTAAAGGTGCTTCCAAAATCACTATAATTCTCATAACGCAAAGCTCCTGCAACTAAGAAATTATCACTTAAATTAATTTCAGAATCAACATAAAAACTCACATTGGTTCTGCTTCTGTCAACCTCATTATCAGGACCATACCCTGGAAATCCTTGAGAACCACCCGGAAGTTCATCTCCGTTAGAATCAGTTGCTACAGTTTGTATTGCAGGATTTGTAATGGCTATACCGTTTTCATCATATAAGGCATAAGAAGCTTCTTCTCCTGAAAAAATCAAAAAGTTTTCTGTTCTGAACTCCATTCCAAAAGCAAGGCTTATTGGACTACCTACTAAATATGGGACTATTTTTTCAAGCCGCATTTTTGATTAGTCCTTTTAATTTTAATTCCATTTCAAGGGGAGTAATATACCCTAAGCTGGAATGTAATCTTTCTGTATTATAC
>Ga0314774_1002551_pt1 | contig 10119 bp, 4 predicted proteins | sample MetaGCBIA2018_FD_204515 | JGI IMG/M metagenome (GOLD analysis project Ga0314774, IMG submission 204515) | Cryopeg brine microbial communities from Beaufort Sea near Barrow, Alaska, United States - CBIA 2018 | ecosystem: Environmental > Aquatic > Marine > Coastal | place: USA: Alaska | collected... | reverse complement strand
CACAAAGCTGTGCACCAGGCCAAACGTAGAGGAGAAAAAAATATACGACGCACTGGCGTTCAAAGACAGACCTTATGTGAGAAAATCAAAAGTTGTGACCCAATTGTAAAATGAAAATAGGTAGATTACTCTAATACAATAACTTACAAAAAATAATTTTCAAGTTGGGTTATGCAGCGTGAGCAACCGGCTTGTGGCGGTGAGCTTCCCGTTTTCCTTGTGGGTTAGCTTCTACATTTCACTGATTTGGGAACCCCGCGATTTGCCTTCCTATTTCGGTCGTGAAGTCCTTGATTAACCAGGTGATTCTTTGCTCGGAAGTCTTAAAAATCAAATTTTCCAGACGTGTCTGGATTTTCTTGATTCGAAGTCCGATAAACTTGGTGATGGCGAAATTAAGATCTGGATTTTTAGCCATTAGCTCTTTGAATCGCTTCTGGTTGACTTTGCAGATAACATTATTCCCCTTTCCTATCGCTAGAATATTATCTCGAAATAAAGGTTAGATTTTAAAAAGTCATCTATCGTTCTTAAGAGTTCATGACTTTCATAACCCAAGGGATATTCTTTTTTTTCATAAAAATTCTTCAAATCCCTCACCCCTTCCTCAATAAATCCATCGCTGCTTTTCCATGTCCATCAGGGGTAGTGTAGAAAGGACGTTGCTCTATCTCGTAGTTTGTTTCTGGATCGATTCCCAAGGCATGATAAACTGTCTGGTGAATGCCGTCGATTTTGATCGGGTTTTCTATGCTTTTGCAGGGACGTTCATCGGCGGTTTTACCATAGACGTGGCCTTTCTTAATTCCGCCACCAAATAGTAACATAGAGCAGCCATCGGTGAAATGTCGGTGCATTCCGTAGTTTTTGATGTCTTCGATCACATCTGGAACTTCCACTTGGTCGAGCACTTTCAGACCAGGTCTTCCCTCGGTGAGCATGTCTCGGCTAAATTCACTGGCTACGATCACTAGCGTTCTGTCCAGTTTCCCGCTTTCTTCCAGATCAGTGATCAATTGGGCGATCGGAGAGTCGATCATTTTTTTCATGTCCTTCAAGCGGGTGTGGCCGTTGTCATGGGTATCCCAACCCATAAATGGTTCGTATTCGGAAGTAACGGTGATGTATCTGGCTCCTTGGTCGACGAGTCTCTTTGCCAAAAGACATCCCAGTCCAAACTTTCCGTTGTTGTACTTGTCGTAGCTCGCTTTGGGTTCCAGACTTAGATCAAAGGCTTTCGCCTCTGGAGAATTCAGCAGAATATAGGCTTGCTCCATAGATCGCTTGAGTGATTCTTTCTGATAGTCCGAACCATATTCTCCCATTGCACCAGCAGAAAGTAAGTTCTCGTACAATTGATTTCTCGACTCAAATCTGCTCGTGGACATGCCGATAGGAGGACGCACGCTTTCCAATCCCGCACTGGGATCAGGGATCAAAAATGGTCCATGCTCTGATCCCAAGAAGCCAGCGCTGTGAAATGCTTTCAGTTCTTCACCTTCACCCACAGCGAAGTTTTGCCCAATATTAATAAAGGATGGAATCACCGGATTCAACGGGCCAAGTTGCTTTGAGATCCAAGCTCCAATGTGCGGAACGACTACCGATTGTGGGGGTTCGTAGCAGGTATGAAAATGGTATTGATGTCGTGTATGTAGAATGTGACCGAGATCTGCCGCCACATAGGAGCGGATCAAGGTTCCCTTATCCATGATTTTGGCGATGGATTCCAGCCCTTCGGAAAATTGAATTCCATCCAATGCTGTGGGGATAGGAGGAAAGGTGCTCAGGACTTCTTTGGACTCCATTCCTTTGCGAAATGGGGTGTATTTCTTTGGATCAAACGTCTCTGTATGCGCCATTCCTCCGGCCATAAAAAGCAAAATAACAGAATCTGCTGATGCTGGAATTTTGTCTACGCCACAGGAAGTCAAAAGTCCCGCCAATGGAGCACCCATGCCCATAGTAGCCATGGCAGCAGCACTGGTTTTTTTGATAAAGTCTCGTCGGTTAAGGGAACTATTCATGGTTTGTTTTTTCTACACTATGTGCAATCTTAATCTTTGGCATGCCCATACAAACTGAAGGTTTGAAACTTGGTTTTGCCAACTCCCCCCTTTGCAAAGGGGGGAGGGGATTTAATACTGGAATCTTTTCAAAATCTCATCGCATTTGTAATTTTGCGAGTAGTCATAATCTTTAATTAAACTGTATTAGGTAGTTATTTTGTTGCAATTGCGAAATCGCCCTTGCCACCTTAAAACGGGGGAGTGCCTCAATTGAACTTCAATCGTTTTTCCAGATGATTAATCACTGAAAAATGCCCACTGTGACTCAATATCCGTCTTCTGTCGTCTATCTCTCAACTTGACACATTGCTTCGTTGTAACCTCTTCGCAATAAAGATTCCGAAACATCGGTCATCTGACACCTGTCATCCACCATCTACTCCTCGGCAATACCTTTTACTTCCAACTACGACCCTGTACCGAGGAAAATGACCTTTTTTCCCCCATTGTTACAACTAAGTCAGCCCATTGGGATTGATTTCATATATTTAAATTAATATATCCTACAGATTTTAGCAGAAAAGAATCGCAGATTACCGCAGATTTATTTAATACTTCACCGGATCAGCGAAGATCTGCAGGGTACTTGACTCGATTCCGCAACATAGGACATCTTACATCCTACACCTAACATCGGCCAGCCGTCTCCCCAAATCCTCCTCAATTCACCATCTGAAATTCGGGAAGCAATATTACCGCCCAGAATAAATCTTGAATTCTCGCAGTATCCGGAGTTTGCCCCAATGCCTCCTTTGCGATAGCCAGTTCTTTCTTATTTGGCTTTCGGTTTAGCGCTTTTAGGTATAATTCCTCCGTGATCTGAACAGGATCGCTCAGTTGGGTCTTCCATTTTTCAGCTCCTTTTTGTAAGGCTGTATTCAATCGTTCTCCATTTGTAAGTTCGAGCGCCTGCAATAAACTGCCCTGATTTTCTCTACTCGTAGAGACGATTTCTCGATTTGGTCTTCCTAAAGCTGTGAGAAATGAATTATTGGCCACTAGTGATGCTCGCGCAAAAGTAGGCGTGACAAGCTCGGGTTTCTGCAGTTCAAACGGATTGTACTTCATGTCTTCTTTTGGGAAAAGCGGATAGACGATTTCACTTACGGCATCAGAAAACTGTTCCGCAGTCATCCGTTTCCGTACCATCCCGTTGAATTTATAATCTTCGGCAATTACCGCATCGTAGGATTCGTAACTTATAGACTGAGATTGGTAGATTTTTGAACTTGCTATTTGGTAAATCAGATCTTTCAAATCATAGCCATTTTCCACAAAATCAGAAGCCAGCCAATCCAGCAAATCCTGACTCCATGGCGCATTGTCCATTTCATCCACCGGTTCCACCATTCCTCTTCCCATAAGTTGCTTCCAAACCCGATTCACAATCGTACGATACATTCTGCCATTCGCGGGCTGCACTAAGTTATCGGCGAGCTGTCTGAGCTTTTCCGCTTTAGTAGCAGCACTGTCGATATCTCCCAACTCTTCCCATAGAATTTCGGTCCGAGCCATTTTGCCGGTGGGCACTTCGCAGCGACTGACTTCAAGGGTAGAGTCTGCAAAAATATTTGCGAAAGCATATGATTCTTCCAATTTCCAATCAGAGATAAAACTATCGTGGCAGGAAGCACATTTCAAGTTCAAGCCCAAAATTACCTGTCCCACATTTTGGGCAGCTTGCATCTCTGTTCGCTGGCTTGCATTGACGGTTCCACGCCATTTGATTCCCTCGATAAAGCCCTTGGACTTTTCGGTTGGACTGAGCAGTTCCTTCACAAATTGATCATACGATTTATTGTCTCGGAGGGAGGTGTAAAGCCAGTCCGTGATGTTGTAGCGGCCATTGGTGATGTAGCCAGTTCCTGTGTAATCATTGCGAAGCACATCATTCCAGAAGGTCAGCCAATGTGTAGCGTAATCATCCGATTGGTTTAATAAATCCTGAAGCCAAATGCTCCGCTTGTCTGGTCTGGCGTCATTCCTGAATTCTTCCAAATCTTTTGGACTTGGGATCAGGCCTGTGACATCCAGGTAGATTCTTCTCAGATAGGTTTTATCATCGGCCAATTCTTTCCATTCCAACTTATTCTCTTGGAAATATTGATCCACCCAGAGATCAATTGGGTTATCCAAACCAGTCTTATAAGCGGGAAGAGTTGGGTTGCGAGGGGCAAGTTTGGCAACCCGATAGACAGACTGCTGAGCAGCACCTTCAGGCCAAGGTGCGCCTTTGGCTACCCACAGAGCGATCAATTCCTTTTCGTCTTTGCTCAGCAAATTGCCTTTGGAAGGCATTACATCATCATGGTTTTTTCCTAAATTAATTCTGCGAATAATTTCGCTTTCACCTGGGTTTCCAGGAATTAATATTTGACCATTTTCTCCCCCGGAGAAGAAAAATTCTTTTTCGTCCACCCGTAATTCTCCTTCAATTTTGGCTCCGCTGTGGCATTTATAGCAATTATGTGCTAAGACCATCCGTACATCTCCGATCAGCTTCATCTCTGTTTCCGGAGAAAGTTCTCTCTGATAGGAGGCAAGGTTTATCGGTGCTTTCTCGATTTCAAATCCTTCCTCATTAGTAGGCAAAACCTCAGTGAGGAAGTCCTCGCCATGCGTAAGTGATCCGCCGAAATGGCCGGCGACGGAGACACAAATGGCGGTAAGAAAAAGACTGGTTCTAAAGATTTTTATCTGAGATGAGCTTGGATTAGTCCTGACTTTGGAGAGAAAAGCAAGTGTGAGAAGACTCAAAACAGCAGTTCCAATTCCTACCCATTGGTGTAAGTCCAGAATACTCCCCGATGTACCTTCATTGGTAGCAAGTAGCCAGCCCATCGGTGCTGCAATGATTGCACTCAGTGCACCAATAACCGCTAAAATCAGGATTCCTGGTCTGATTTTAGAATTGAACTCTCTGAAAGTAAACAGCTCCATCAACGCCGCCACCACAATCAGGGCAATCGGGAAATGAACGATTAGTGGATGAAGTCTCCCTAAAAATTGCCAAAGCCAAAAGGCAGATTCTTGCATTACTATATTTTTTTAATTTTTTATTAAAGCGGACAGCCTGAGTTTAATTATTAACGAGGTCTTAGTCCTGCCTATCAATTCATTTTAGTATCAAAACGAAATTATCACCTAATATTTGCAATTTAGCATTAGTTCTCGTAGAAAGTAGAGATTAGTACCCAGGGTTTTGCTGAATATTGGGATTAATTCTTATTTGGTCAGCTGGTATCGGGAACAGTAGCTGATACTCTTCAATTTGGTAATCCCCATTGGAAAAAGGAATCCCCCCACGGTCAGTAGTGGGTTTGGCTATCTCAGATCTACCGTGAGCTTTTAGCAATTCGATAAGTTCTGAGTTTGTGCGAGTTCTTTTCAGGTCAAACCATCTGTGATTTTCGAATGCCAACTCAATTCTCCTCTCTTTCCATATTGCATTTCTAAATCCGCTTTTGTCCAATCCTGAAAGTGCGGGGAGCTCTGCTCTTTCCCGTACCATGTTCAGGTATTCAAATGCTTCACCTGATGGGCCGCTTATTTCGTTAATGGTTTCTGCTAGCATAAGCAGTACATCTGAATAGCGGTAAACCGGCCAGTTATCATCCGAGGCTCCCCGGATGGTATGCTCATGGTTGTACTTGTTGATATAAGGTACATGAATCCATACACCGGATTGATCAAAATATCCCTCTTTCAGAGATGCGTCCTTTCTGGCATCCCCATTTTCATATAAGGCTATTATTTCGTTAGTTGGGATGTTCCATCCGCCGCCGTTTTGGCCTGGGAAATTAATAACAGAACCATTTGATGAACGTGGTGCGAAAGTATAAATAAACGAACTGTTAACGCCTCCGGTACTTAAGCCTAAGTATTGGATTTCCCAGATAGACTCACTGTTGTTTTTATTGCTTGTTTCAAATATATCTGCATAATTATTGACTAGTGTATATCCAAGGGGAAGTATTTTGTTCAAAGTACTTAAGCATTCGGTATAATTTTTCTGTGTTAAATATACTTTAGCCAGAAGTGTAAGTCCTGCACCCAGCGTGGCTTTTCCTGCTTTGGTTGAAGGATAATTTGTTGGCAATTTCTGGACAGCATCATCCAGATCTTGTAGGATGAACTGATAGACATCGGCTTCAGGTTTTCTGACTGCCAAAAAAGCTTCTTGCGGGCTTTTGATAGGTGTCTCAATAATTGCTACATTTCCAAAGGACCGTACAAGGTCAAAGTACATCTGTGCCCGGATAAACTTTACCTGCCCGATTGCTTGATCCTTTACTTCTTGATCAATTTCGATTTGATCTAAATTGTATAAAAGCGTATTTATATTTGCAATTATATAGTAGGAAGTATTGTATAGTGAAGAGAAATTTTGAGTGCCAGGATTATATTGCCAATATTCTATGGCTTCTAAAGATGGTCCTTGCCCACGGTCTCCTACGTTAAACTCTAAAGTGGTATTGTCACTGATATATTCAGTAAACTGCCACTGTATATTAAAATAGTCCTGAAGCAGTGCGTATACTCCGTTAACAGCTTGTTCTACTTCCGCTTCATTCTTGTAAAATTTATCCACCACTAGAACAGTTGGGTCAGTTTTATCCAGAAATCCGTCACAAGACGAAGCTAAAATAAGAACTATTGGAATCAGTATGAATTTCTTAATAATTTTCATGAGTTAGGAATTAAAAGTTGATACTTGCGCCAATTGTAAATACTCTCGGAACTGGATATGCTTCATCGTCAACTCCGAGATTGACTCCTTCTCTTGTATTAACATCTGGGTTCGAACCTGGATACTTGCTGAACAGAAACATGTTTTCTCCACTTATGAAAACACGGGGATTGTTTTTTAGGTTTTTGACGGGAATGGTGTAACCCACTGTGATATTTCGTAGCCATACATGTGAAGCATCATAAACATATCTTGAATTTGATTCTCTTTCCCACTTCCAGGTATTTGATGTCGCACCTACTCCGTCTCCGGGATTTTCAGCAGATCTCCATCGATTCACCCCAGATTGGAGAATGTTGAAAACCCCATCCATATTCATAGTGGTAGATTCAATCGCTCGAAACAGATCATAATTGAAGGCTCCAGTAAACAGCACATTAAAATCAAGATTACCAACATCACCTCCAAGAGTCCAACCCATTAGTAATTTTGGATGCGGATTTCCGATTTCAACCATGTCCTGAGTGTCATAGGAGATCTCTCCATCTCCATTAGTATCCTCATACTTATATGTCCCGGGGATGGCACCATCTTGCGTTGGCCAGTTAGCTATTTCTTCATCAGTATTGAATATTCCTACTTTTTTAAAGCCATAGAGTACCCCCATTGGTCTTCCTGCTTTAGAAACGTTGTAAGTGCCGTAGAGTCCTCCTGTCCAAATCGCATCATTTTCACCCCTGATCTCCAGAACTTTATTTCGATTCATCGTAAAGTTCAAATTGCTCCTCAAGTTTATTTTATTAACTGAAGTTCTAAAATCCAGAGCAAGCTCAAAGCCGTTGTTTTTTACTTTTCCAATATTGTCCAGAGATTGAGTGAAGCCCGATACCGATGGCATCTCTACAGATAAGAGCATATTGTCGGTTAATCTGTTGTAATATTCTGCCGTTACGATCAAACGATTATCAAACAATGCTAAATCTAAACCAATATCCATTTGCTGGCTTTGTTCCCAACCTAGGTTGTTGTTTCCAAAATTTGACAGCACCTGACCATTCACTAAGACTCCACCTAGTACATAATTAGAAATGCGGAGGTTGGAGTAACTGGAATAGTTTCCTATTGCATTATTCCCGGTCACCCCAAAACTTCCTCTTAGTTTTAGATCTGTTACCCAGTTTTTCTTAGGAAAGAAATCTTCTTCATAAACTCTCCAGCCAATAGAAAATGCCGGGAAATTTCCGTACTTATTATTAGCACCAAATCTAGAGCTCCCTTCTCTTCTCATGGAGGCTGAAGCTAGATACTTGTCTTTATAGGAATAGTTCATACGTATAAAGTAGGCCAGTAAACTCCATCCATATTCTTCTGAATTTGTCGTTTGGACCGATGCAGCACTTAAATACCTATTTTCATCGTTTGGAAATGTGTTTCCATTTCCCTGAAGGAAGGTGGTGTTTTCTTTTTGGGCAGAGAAACCTAAGAGACCTTCTATTCTATGGAAATTAAAATTCTTTGAATAGGTCAGAAGCTGATCCCCTGAAATATTATATGTGTTGTATGTGGACTGTTCAAGAGTCGCTACACTTGGTGCGGGTTGATTAAATCCGGAGCCAGCAAGAGTTGATGGTCTGAATTCTTTCTGGTCAATACCATTATAAATGGCATTGACAGAACTTCTGAATTTGAGGTTTTTCAAAAAACTTAATTCAACATATCCATTTCCTAAAATGTTGTTGCTACCTCTGGTTCTCGTTACTTCATTAAGCTCTTGAACGACATTTGAAGTACCGAAAACACCGTTAGTTCCTCCTATATAGGTATTGTAACTCCCATCTTGGTTATACACAGGATATCTGGGGTCAGCCCAAAGCGCTCGGCCTATCACACCATTTCGACTGTTGGTAGGAGCGTAGTTTTCTTCAATATGTGCGGCTGACATATTCCATCCTATGGTCAGGAAATCATTTATTTTTCCCTCAATATTGACTCTTGCATTAAAACGATTGTAGTCGGTGCTTATCACTGCACCTTCTTGATTGATATATCCCAAGGATGCGATTGTTTTAAACGCTCCTTTTCCGGCAGTTAAAGTGCCATTGATATTGGTGAAGCTTGCATTTTGATTTAAAATCTCTTCAAACCAATTTGTATTAACGGTGGTCTCTTCGGGAAATCTAAATTCTGCAGGTATTTCCTCTATATCTGGTTCACGGTTTTCAAAATACCTGATTTTGTCTACAAAACTTTCGTTTTTAAAATAGGCGAATTCTTTACCATTCATCATTTTTGTTCGCCGTGATGTTGGGATATTTGTTATTCCTTGATTAACGAATAACTGAAAGTTTACTACATCGGATTTGGCGGATTTTGTTGTGACCAACACTACGCCGTTTGAACCTCTTGCTCCATAAATAGCTGTGGAAGCAGCGTCTTTAAGCACTGTAATACTTTCAATATCAGCTGGATTTACGATGTTTCCGATGGATGTTCCTACAGGAAATCCGTCTACAACAAACAATGGGTCACTTCCAGCTCCCAAAGATCCTATTCCACGGATTGTGATCTTCATATCTTGACCTGGTGTACCGGATCGTTGTTGTACCTGTACTCCAGCAGCTTGGCCTTGTATAAGTCTAGAAGCATTTGTGGTAGGAATATTCCCTATAGCTTCCATGTCTATGACCGAAACAGCTGATGTTATATCCGCTTTTCTTTGTGACCCATATCCCATTACCACTACTTCGGATAGATCTCCCATAGATGGACTTAAATCTATTTCATAATATTCCTTACTTTCAGTTATTTCTTCAGTTATACTAACAAAACCAATAAAACTAATGATGATTTTATCACCCTGATTTGCTGAAATTTTGAATTTTCCTTCAACATCAGTGATTACAATTGAACTACTTCCATCCACTTTAACAGTTGCTCCGGGAAGAGGCATTTTGTCTTCTATTGAATTAACAATTCCTGTAATTATTTTCTTCTGTTGCGCAAAGGAACTGCTTGATGAATAAAAAAACATAAGGATGATAATTGTCCAAGTGACATAAATCGGTAAAGGTTGTTTCATATGGGTTTGTGTTATTTAGCCAATGTTAATTTATAAATAAGGTGGTATTATCCTGTGCTGTCCTGTATGGATATGAATTATATATTTAGAGGTATGCGTTTAATTTCATATATTTATCTATTCAAAAACGGATTTAATGGACATTTTTAAAGGACAGAACATTGTAGCGTTTGGTAGACGCTTCCAAAGCGACCTAGACTGCAAGAAATATCTGAGTGAGGTGAAGTGGTCTTCGGGTTATACCTGTAGAAAATGTGGGCATCACGGTAGTCAGGTCCGCA
>Ga0314774_1002550_pt1 | contig 10120 bp, 8 predicted proteins | sample MetaGCBIA2018_FD_204515 | JGI IMG/M metagenome (GOLD analysis project Ga0314774, IMG submission 204515) | Cryopeg brine microbial communities from Beaufort Sea near Barrow, Alaska, United States - CBIA 2018 | ecosystem: Environmental > Aquatic > Marine > Coastal | place: USA: Alaska | collected... | reverse complement strand
TCCCCGGATCATGACATGATGAACCGCTCCCGGTATATCGATTCGTTTGTTTCTCGGCATAACGGCAGGATACCAAGAAATGAATTGCAAATCAATAAACTACTAAACTAACTCCGTCCCCTTTTACTTTACCCGCTGGCGTTACCCGCGCGGTGGCTTTGGTGTCTCGTTCCGGATGACCTGACCAGATAAGATTATGCCTCCCCGCTTAAGGGAGGCGGGGCTTTCCCTTTTTTTGGTCGGCAACACATTAGAATACTGGAGCAATGGATATGTCCAATAAACCAATCAACATAGTTGTTCTGATTCGCGAAGCTTGCGATCCGCGGCCGCCGGTGCGGCTGACCGCCGATGGCTACGGGGTGCGCGATCGCGGACTCCGTCGAATCGCAAACCCGGCCGATCTCTGTGCCCTGGAGCAGGCGCTGACTCTGGCTGACACGCAAAATGGGGCGGTGACGACCGTTGCTATCGGTCCGCAACGGCTCGATGATCTGCTCCGTCTTTCATTGTCGATGGGTGCTCAGCGGGCTGTCAGGGTCTGGAACTCCGCCTTCGAGGGCGGCGATGCTATTGCCGATTCGCGGCTGGTGGAACGGTTAATCGAAATTCTCAATCCCGATTTTATGCTGACCGGCAATCGTCTGGTCGATCGTGGCGCTGATCCGGCTCCGGCGTTGGCATCAGCCCGACTCGGTCTCCCTTATGTGACCGCGGCACTCAGTCTGCTCTCTGTGGAGGGTGAAGTTGAGGTACTCCGCAAGTCTGATCGTGGTGCGCGCCAGCGGGTCGGTACCCGTGCCCCCTGTACACTGTTGTTTGAAGAGGGGTGTTGTGAACCGCGCTATCCGAAGCAGGATGCGTTGATGACGGCCCTCGAAATGCCGATTGAAGTCTGGGGCGAAGCAGAGTTGGGGATGCCGTTTTCACAATTAGGTGGGGCCGGGGCGCTGCTCGGCAAGGAACGCTGCAGTTTTCCCCGTCCGAACCCAAAGCGGGTGGTCACACCAGATGCAAACCTCCCGGCCTTTGAGCGGATATTGGCTTTACTCTCCGGCGGGATCAAGCCCCGTGAGGGGAAGCTGCATCAGCTCTCTGCTGCTGAAACTGCGGAGAAGCTGTTTGATATCTTCAAGGGCGAAGGTCTGGTCGACGGGAGTCGCTGATGGAGTACTGGCTGGCGGACGGGATAAAAGTCGATAAATCTTCAGAAGCCAGCTTTCTGGTCGCTTCCAGGCCCTTGCGTATGGTGCGCCTGAACAACGCACTGTTGAATCTGGTGCTCCGGATGGAAGAAGGGGCTATTGCGCCATCTTCCGAGTCCGAATCGAAGGTTCTTGAGACTCTGGCCGATCGCGGCTTTGTTGAGCGGCAATGGCCGAAGCTCAACGAGCTGGACTATCTCCCCTCGGTCAGTATCGTCATTCCGGTCAAAGACCGCGCCGATGATCTGCGCAATTGCCTGACCTCAATTCAGGCGCTAAATTACCCCCAGGATAAGCTCGAAGTTGTGGTGGTCGATGACGGCAGCAGTGATCCGACCCCGGAGGTTGCCAAAGAGTTTGGCGCGCTGTTGATCGCGTCGGGTGCCGTCGCTGGCGGTCCGGCTCTGGCCCGCAATAAAGGGGCGGCAGTCGCCGGTGGCGAGATCCTCGCTTTTATCGATTCGGACTGTACGGCGTCGGCTGACTGGTTGGCCGAGCTGTTGCCGGTCTTTGACGATCCGAAGGTTGCAGCGGTCGGCGGCTGGGTCGATGGGATGCATCACGGCTCTGCTCTGGATCGTTATGAGGCGGTGATGTCGAGTCTGAATCTCGGCCGGCGTGAGATGGTCGGTGGATCCGGCGGGGATACCTTTTACCTCCCGAGTTGCAACCTGCTGATGCGCAAGGAGGCTTTTTCTGCCGCCGCCGGTTTTCGCTCCGAACTCCATGTGGGGGAAGATGTCGACCTCACCTGGCGGCTGCGCGATGCCGGGTGGAGCATCCGTTACCACCCGTCCGGCACGGTTTATCACGCCCACCGGAGTCAAACCTGGCCGTTTATGAAGCGCCGTTTCGATTACGGCACTTCCGAAGGGTTGTTGCAGCAACTGCACCCGGTACGCGGCAAGAAGATGCTGTTACCGCCGATGCTCACAACGATCCTGCTGCTGTTGGTCGCGGCACTGGTTGGACAATCCCTCTTTCCTCTGCCGCTGGCCGGTCTGTTGTTGCTGGTTGATACCGGTCAGACCTGGCGGCGGATGCGCAAGCAGGGGCTGCCGATTTCAATCTTCACTATCCTGCCAGCCCGCGTCCGGGCGGTCGGTAGCCTCGGCTATTATCTCGGCTTCCATCTGCTCCGCTACTATCTGCTCCCGCTGTTGTTCGCGAGCATCATCTTTCCACCCTTGGGGCTGCTGGCGTTGATCACGCTTCTGGGGGTTGGACTCGTCGATCATCAGGTGCGTAAAGCGAGAATCTCATTGCCGGGATTTTATCTCTACTATTTCCTCGAGCAGTTGTCGTACGGCTGCGGGGTCTTCTGGGGCTGTTTCAGGTTGAAGAGTTTTGTGAGCTACCGGCTCGATTTGACCGGTGTCTGACGACAGTTCATCTCTCTTTTCACGGAATGGCCGATGTACAGAATACCGATTGTCAGAAAACTCATTTACAATGGTTGTCGCTATCGCCTGCTGAAGTACAGTGGCCGGCCCGGTCCGCTCGAATCCATAAGTCTTGAAATCACCCACCACTGCATCTGTCGCTGTGAAATGTGCAATATCTGGCAGATACCGCAACAGGTCCCCGATCTGCCCCTCTCTGACTGGACAAAACTGTTGTCCTCTCCTGCGTTGCACGATCTTTGTGAGCTCGACATCACCGGGGGGGAGCCGTTCTTACGCAAAGACCTCGCCGATCTTCTGAAATGGATCTGCCGATCCAAATCCGACCGTTTTCCAAAATTGAAAACCGTAGCCATTACCACCAACGGCATCCTCACCGATAGAGTTATTGAGGTGACGACTGAAATAGCCGGGCTGCTGGCGGCTCAAGATATCGACCTGGTTCTCGCTTGCGGTCTGGATGCTGTTGGGGAGCTACATGATCAGATCCGGAATCTCAAGGGGGCGTGGCAAAGACTGAGTGCCACGATTGCCGCCCTGCAGAAGCTCAGAGAGACTCATCCCAATCTTATTCTCGGCATCAAAACCACCGTCATTCCGATGAATGTTCACCTCTTGCACGATATTGCCAGTTTTGCCCGTGAGGAGATGCTCTTTACCATCATTTCACCCTGTATTATTACGGCGAATCGTTTCGGCAATACGAATCGGATTGCCGACCTGACCTTCGATGATGATGCACAACAAGCCCTACGAGAATTTTACCAGAGTCAGGATTTCGCCTGGACTGGACACCGTGAAGCCGTGTTGAAATACCTTGAATCCGGCAAGATGGAAAAACCATGTTCAGCTGGCTTTAATACTGTTTTTGTGCGCCACACAGGAGAGGTCTATCCCTGTCCTGTCATCCCGATTGCTTTGGGCAACATGAAGCAAGAGAGCCTGACACGGCTATTGAGAAATCGCTCCGCATGTCAGTTTCGCAGGAAAGTCGGTTCCCTCAAAGAATGCAGAACCTGTACAGAACCAGGTCTTGAACGGTTGGCTTGGCCTTTTGAGGGATTTACCTGCTTGCGGTACCTGTATAGACTGGGGAGAGAGGACTTTGATACCTTGGCAGGGCACATGGGACTCTATAAGTATCTATGAACGTTTAAGATTCGAGGGGTTCAAAAACCTTCTGCAAATCGGTTCTCTTGCAGTTGCCATGCTGGAGCAGTCATTCACTTTTGCAACGGAGGGCTTTTGTTATGAATGATCTACGCAAAAGATGGGATGCGCGTTGGCGCGAGAAGGCGCAGAATGCAGAGTCGCAGGCCGACCCCTGGCTGAAGCGGGTCTTCCCTCTCCTTGATCGGGGTCGCGTTCTGGATGTAGCTTGTGGATCCGGGCGGAATACTCTCTATCTTGCCGAGCAGCATTTTGATGTCACTGCCGTCGATCTCTCACCGCAAGCGCTAGAATTGTTGGCGCAGGAAGCGGTTGATCGTGCCCTTGTCGTTAAGTCCCTGTTGGTCGATTTGGAATCTACCCCCTTGTTGCCTGAGGGACCTTTTGATTTGATTATTGATTTTTTCTACCTTCACCGTCCCTTGATCCCGAAGCTTGCTGACCGTCTTCGACCGGGGGGCTGCTGGTATTTCGAACCTTCAGCTGTGCGGGTGAGTTTTCTGAAAGCGACCTCGACCCTCGTTTCGTTTTAGCCCCGGGGGAACTTCTTCGGCTTTTCTCTGGCTGGGAGGTCTTGCTGCACGAAGAGGGGCTTGAACCTTCATCCAAGGGGGGGAGCCTGGCCGGAATCGTCGCCCGCAAACCTCTCTGACCCCCTCTTGCTCTACTCGCTCAAGAACAGGCCTGTCAAGAGGTACAGACTAAAAAGCGGCATGTCGTGATGCGACATGCCGCTTTTTATCTTCTTCCCTCGTTATGAAAGCAAGCTCTTCTTCCGGGTGTTTCGGATCGATGATCAGCGCCTAGCATCACGTTGGACGCTTTGATGATTGCATAAGCTGTTTTTCCTCGGCGATGGCCAATGCGCTGACGGCGCCATTCGTGACGATCGAGGTGATCTGGTCTCCCCCTGGCAGCTCGATGATGACTTCGGCGTTAACTGCACCCAGGATGACAATAGTTCTCAATTCGACCAGATTTTATCAATTTCTGGGGAGATTGCGCTATTCCATTTTTTTATCGTTCCAAGAGCCGGTACAGAGCGGCTTTTGCGTTAGCCATGCGCTCACTGCCTCTCCCCCCGACTTCTTCATATGGACGTTTAAGTCGGATGATTTCGTCGCGATGGCGCTGGTAAAGCCGCTGGCAATCGTATGGATTTTCCCTTAGTGGGTCGGCTTCCCAAGGAAGATCCGGTTTGCAGAGTAGGTAAATGTGGGATGATTCCTGTTCGATTCCTGTGCGGATTTCAGCAGGACAGTATCCAAAAACCTCTTCTGCCCAAATTTTGTAATTGATGAGATCAGTATCATAAATTCCACAGGGTACAAAGATCGGAATTTTTTCCTGTTGATAGTTCAGGTGTAAACGACTCATTTTTCTCAATATTTCGAGGTCGTACTCCTTACCGTTTTCTTCGAGATAATAACGGGCGAATTCCAACGCATAGGGTAGCTCAAAAACTTCTCCAAGATATTGAGTGAGGCTACTTTTTCCGGATGACTCCGCACCGGTGAGTACAATCCGCATTTAGGCCTGCGGTTGGTTTCGGGGCTGGGTAGATCTGTACCACTGCACCCAGCCGTAGATGCCAAGTACGAGGAAAATAGCATATTGAAAAGAGTATATGGGCGCTTCCTTGATCCAATAAATATGAATTCCGAGCAGATTAACAATCAGCCAGAGAACCCAGTTTTCCATGCGCTTGTGTGCTTGGAGGAACTGCGCGAAAAAGTTCAATACGGTGGTTGTGGCGTCGCGCCACAGTAGGGCCGGTTCGGGAAACCAACTCACCTGCGCGGCCAGCGCGGAAATGCTGAATGCCCAAACTGCAATACTGAGCAAGGCGGCAATAATGACATAGAGCTGTTTTTTGCGCGGCAGCCAGGCGGGAACAAGGGGGTTTTCCTGTCGGGCATCGCTGCCCCGCGCCCAGATGGTCCAGCAATAGAGCTGAATCGGAATATAGGCAAGGTAGAGAATGCCATCGGAAACCAGTTGCCATTGAGTAAAGGCCAGCCAGGCTGAAATGGCCGCCCATAGTATCCCCAGAGGCCATCCCAGAATATTTTGCCGGGCGATAAGTAGAACGCCGAGAACAGCGCTCAGGGTGGCAATAATTTCCAGGGGTGTTGTTCCTAGTAACTGGAGCCATGGAATAGTGTTTAAAGAAAGATTGCTCATGATAATATCTGTGATTTTTCAGTCCTTATGGGTTCCGAGGCGTCATACTGATTTCCTATGGCCCATTGTCAGAGCGATGCAAAATACTCTGAGTTGCCATATCTTGGAAGTATTACATATTACGCCATTTATAGGTCAGTTGTATAAAAACGATCTTGGATTTCGATTCTGTGAATACAACATGACATATTTTGCTCCGAATTAATAAAAAAACGGGGGAATAAATTCAAAATTTTTTTCGTCACTGATATCTCAATGTGAGGAAGATTATCTGGCTTCCTCGTCTCAATCGTGAACTCTTTCACAAGGTGCGAAAAAAGGGATTATTCGAACAATCGCCTTTTTGGTTTATACTGGCGTTAATATCGAGACTGCTAAGAATCTTACGATAATTGTTGGAGGCACATCGGCTTCTACTTTAACCGACAGAAATCAGCCCCTTAGCAGAAGATGTTTACAATGAAGGTATACGAATGGATAGCGAAGCGATTGACAACAATACCGTAGGAATAATTGCAAACCCTGCTTCAGGACAGGATATTCGGCGGCTGATCAGTGCCGCCTCGGGTTTATCGATTGCTGAAAAAACCAATATTGTGCGCAGACTTTGTTTAGGGATGTGGGTTTGGGGGGTTAACAAGGTCTACATGATCCCTGATAAATCTGGGATTGCCGGTAGCTTGTTGCGCAGTAAAGATCAGGGATTTGCGGCTCTTGGTGAAGGCTGGCCTGAAATTGAATTACTCGATATGCCGGTGGAAGAAAAGGCCATCGATACTCTGCGTGCGGTGGAACTTATGGTCAAATCCGGGGTGCGCCTTATTATCGTACTTGGAGGAGACGGAACTCATCGGCTGGTTGCCAGCAATTGTGGAAACATCCCCCTTATTGCGCTGTCAACAGGCACCAATAACACCTTCCCACATTTTCAGGAGGCAACGATCGTCGGCATGGCTGCTGGGCTGGTTGCAAGAGGAGCCATCCCTCTCAGTGAAGTTACACGGCGCAATAAAGTCTTGCACGTCGAGATTAATGGCCTCTGCAGGGATACCGCACTGGTCGATCTTTGTCTGGTTGATGATTTATGGGTTGGCAGTCGCGCACTATGGAAGCCGGAAAGAGTCAAGGAAATATTTGTAACTTTTGCTGAAGCGGATGCGATCGGCTGGTCTTCGGTCGCTGGATTAATCAACCCCGTCTCCCGTGAAAGCGGTCAAGGCCTGCATCTGACTCTTTGCCCCCCGGGGCAAGGGCAACTGACAATTTATGCGCCGATCGCACCGGGCCTTATTGTGCCGGTAGGAGTCAAAACTATTCATATATTAAAACCCCTGGAGCGCCTGGCGATAGAAATGCAAAAAGGAATAATCGCTCTCGATGGAGAACGTGAATTTACTTTTTGTCCGACAGATAAAATAAACATCTGGCTTGATCTTAATGGACCCTTTACCGTTAGTGTGCCCCAGGTATTGCAGATTGCCGCTGAGTGTGGAATGTTGAACTATCCGTCACCCTTCATCCGTTCGTAGGATAATTAGATTCATTTAAGTGCAAATTAGCTGTCAGCGTCCATTTTCCTGACTTCCCCTCCAGTTTAATTCGCATCTTGCCCCTGAACTCCCCCTGAACTAAATTTATGCATAAATCAGAGCAATGAAAGCGCAAGAATTTCAAACACTGTCTTGAGGTAGAGGTAAGGACAATTGAGCCAAATATCTTAAAGGACTTTGGTCCTTCGTCGCCGGCATTCGTATCTTTCTGTTTTTTTAAACTGGAAATAAAAAACCGCTCTTCAGACGACTTTGATGCCTCCCTAAAATCAATGACATAACTTATTGGACTGCAATCCTCTGAGACGCAATTATTGAGGCTGGAGTTGAGTGATCTTTATATCCCTGTATTTACTATACGATGTTTTTATAAATTAAATTTACGCGCATTCGGGGGGACGATATTGTAAGTTTCAAGTTTTCTGTAAATGGTGGCTCGACTTATACCAAGCTCCTTGGCTGCACGGGTAATTTTCCATTTATGCTTTGTCAGTGCATTGAGTAAGGCTTCACGCTCCATCTGTTCCATTGTGTTTTGACTGGATTCCGCAGAAAAGGTTGGTCTCGCCTCTGTGATGGATTGAGACAAGGAGGGAGGGCTGGGTTGACTCAGTTCATGGGGCAGGTCTGAAATGTCGATCGTACCTGATTCATTAACCGCCAGAGCAAAGCGCAAAGCATTGCGTAATTGGCGAATGTTGCCGGGCCAAGGGAGCTTGCACATAAATTCTTTAGCTTCTGGGCTTATTGTCAACTCTCCGTAACTGTCACCGGCTTCAGCGGCAATTGCTGAAGCAATGATTTCCAATTTGTCAGTACGTTCGCGAAGGGCAGGAAGGTTCAATGATATGCCATTCAGTCGATAGTAGAGGTCTTCACGGAAAGTTCCGATGGCAACCAAATCCTTTATGTCTCGGTGTGTTGCGCATATAACATTTAGATCGACAGGGATAGGTGCTTCGCTCCCCAGGGGGGTAACTTCTTTTTCTGCCAGAACCCGAAGCAATCGCGCTTGCAGTTGCAGCGGCATATCACCAATCTCGTCCAGAAACAGGGTGCCGCCATCGGATTGCGAGATTTTGCCACGCATCCCCTTGCTGCGAGCACCAGTAAACGCACCTTGTTTGTAACCGAACAACTCGCTTTCGATGAGGGTTTCAGGAATTGAGGAGCAATTTATGGCAATAAAAGGATTGTTTGATCGTTTGCTGGACTCATGGATAGCCTGAGCGAAAGCTTCCTTGCCTGTTCCGGTTTCACCCGTAAGGATAATGGGAAGTTTTTTGTTTACTATGCGCCTGATATAGTCTGCAACTTGGATCAGTTGGGGGTCTTTTCCGGCTAGGCGCTCTAATGTCAGTTTAGAGGTGGTTATATAATCGGTGATGTTTCTTGCTTCCGTGCTCTCTTTTGTGTTGCTGGGCGATATTGCTTGGGGTTTTGGACCCTTCATAGAGGCAAAATAGGTAGTGCCATCTATCGAGTGAATCGCAAATTTGGGTGAGAGTTGTGCAGAAAATAGATCCATGAGGGCTGTAAATTTAATATCAAAAATTTCGCTTATGTGATGGTCGATCAATCCATGACCTAACTTTCTGCCGAAATGTAGTAACGAACTGCTGTTCGCCGCAATGATTTTACCCTCAAAATTGAAGGCAAATAAATGTTCGGTCACAACCTCTGCAAACTCTGGCCGATTGGATAAACAAAGCACCCAGGAGTCGGATAATTCGCGCAAAAAATATGAATTTTCAATTAATTTTGCTGCCATAGAAACGAGGTGAAAGACAAGTGACTGGCTTCTTTTGTCGTTGGGTGAATAGAGTGCGGATACGTCAATGGCGCCCAGCAGCTTTCCTTGTGGATCAAAAATTGGGGCGGTCGTGCAGGTGAGGTTGATATGGCGTGCACGAAAGTGCTCGTCTTTATGAATAGTTAGAGCTTGGTTTGTTGCTATGCATGTTCCTACGCCACAGGTCCCTTCCTCATTTTCTGCCCAAAGGGCACCCTCACAAAGCCCTGCCTTTATTAGTTCATTTTTTTGTTTTGGGTCGCTAATGGCATCAATTGTTACACCCTCATGGTCAGTGAGCAGCACAATATATCCAGAGGAATAGACCTGCTGAAAAAGTCTTTCAAGACCGGCCCGGGAGATGCGTAAGAATGTTTCGCGCGACTCTCTGTGGAATTTTAATTCAGGAGTGGTTAATATTCTGGTTGCGGAAGGTTTCCCGGGGTCAAGCTCGAAGTTCTTAAGGCTACGCTCCCAAGATTTGGTGATGGGGTTTATATCAAGTTTCAGGGCTTGTGACCTGCTGAAGACAAGAGATTCAACGGTTTTAATATGTGTGAGCTCGCTTTTTCTCAATATATTGTCCCCATTAGAATAGAGATAATCATCGATCCCGTATCTTCCCAATCACAGTTGTATATATGAAATAAAAAAAACTAATTTGAATTATATTCCATCCTGTTGCACTTGTAGTCTATTCCAATCCGAAGATGAGTCTGAAGGGTGGGTCTGAATCAGACGGCGAGTAAACGTTCATCGATAGATTCAAAGAGTTGACATCTAGCCTCTTGCAGTCGCTCTGCTGTTTCATTATCG
>Ga0314774_1002548_pt1 | contig 10124 bp, 6 predicted proteins | sample MetaGCBIA2018_FD_204515 | JGI IMG/M metagenome (GOLD analysis project Ga0314774, IMG submission 204515) | Cryopeg brine microbial communities from Beaufort Sea near Barrow, Alaska, United States - CBIA 2018 | ecosystem: Environmental > Aquatic > Marine > Coastal | place: USA: Alaska | collected... | reverse complement strand
GGGTGTATAATTTTCTTGAAGAAAACACAGCAGATAAAGTAGTGAATTCAAAAACAAATGCAGAAGTAACAGATTTTAAAAAGGTGAAAGAAAATATCGCTTTTGAGTCGGGAGCTTTTAGACTTACAAGTTATGAATGGGGCGTAACCTATGCAGGAATGCTTTTGGCTTCAGAAGCTACCGGAGAAAAATATTTTGCCGATTATACAAACAAACGATTAAAATTAATTGCAGATCTGGCTGAAAATCACAAAGTAAAAGATATTAAAAATTCCCCTATTCATTCCGTATTAGAACCTCATGCATTGGATGATGCAGGGGCTATTTGTGCAGCATTTATAAAAGCAAAAAAGAATGGCTTAAAAGGGAATATAGATCCTATAATTAATAATTTTATTACCTACATAAGTGAAAAACAATTCCGCCTCCCAGATGGAACACTTGCACGTAACAGGCCACAGGATAATACGCTTTGGTTGGATGATATGTTCATGAGTGTACCCGCATTAGCACAAATGAGCGATTATAGTGGGGACGTACAATATTTTGACGATGCTGTAAAACAAGTAAAGCAATTTTCTGAAAGAATGTTCAATAAAGAAAAAGGGCTATACATGCATGGTTGGGTGCAAGCTATGGATGAACATCCCCAATTTCATTGGGCACGTGCAAATGGCTGGGCCGTAATGGCATTGGTAGAATTATTAGACGTGCTACCAACAGATCATCCGGGCTATAATTTAGTATTAAATCAATTACAGCAACATATAAAAGGGCTATCCAAATATCAAGATGGTACTGGTTTTTGGCATCAATTAATTGATAGAAATGATACTTTTCTGGAAACTTCAGCAACTGCTATATATGCGTATTCTATAGCAAAAGCAATAAATCGGGGATATGTAGATAAAATGGCTTATTCTCCTGTGGCGCTTCTTGCGTGGAATGCTGTTACCACTAAGGTAAACGAAAAAGGACAGGTGGAAGGAACTTGTGTAGGTACGGGGATGGGGTTCGATCCTGCTTTTTATTATTACAGACCAGTAAATTTATATGCGGCACACGGCTACGGCCCCGTCTTACTTGCGGGAGCCGAAATAATTTTAATGCTAAAGGATAATGAATTTGAAATAAATGACAGTTCATTACAACTTAAAGTAAAAAACTAAAACACAACAATACTTTTTTATGAAATTCAATCAAAATACAATTGCGGTTTTAAGCCTTTTCTTTTTAATAAGCGCCTCCGCTTCTAGTCAAATAGGAACTCGATTTCCTTCAGAAAAAAAAATAGTAAAAGATCCTGTCACAGGTATCGATCTCGTATTTCTAACCAGTAAGCCTGCAGGAGATTCCAAATTTTATCCTACACATCCCCAATGGACTTCAGATGGGGAATGGTTGATGTTCAGGTCTAACCGTGTAAAAGATGAAGTCATGGCTGTAAATGAAAAAAGTGGTGACATTGTCCAAGTTACTGAAGGGGGCTATTCCGGGGCGGTCGGTATTGCGCAGAAGTCCATGAAACTTTACTTTATGCGTAAAGGAAAAGATAACGAAATGAACGTGATCGAGTTGGATTTGGCAAACGTTTTTAAAGATAGTAAAGCAGGGAATATGAAACCAGTTTCAACATATGAAAGAGTATGCGGCACAACCCCTTCTGAACTGGATGCCGAAGGAGATATGGCTTTGGATGCAGATGAACAACATGTATATTTTAGAGTCGGAAAAGAAGAAGCTGCTAAACATTTGGATCCCAATGTTAAAATGGAAAGTAATTTTGGTCCACGAAATATGGGCGCAGGACCTGGTGGGATTGCTACCATGGATCTTAAGACGGGTGTTATTAACCATGTGGTTTCAGTTCCTTTTCAAGTGGGACATATTCAAAGCAATACATGGAATCCCGGAGAAATTGTTTTTTGTTGGGAAACTGGTGGGAAATCACCCCAAAGAACCTGGACTGTTAAGTCAGATGGAAGTGGTTTACGCCCACTTTATCTCGAAGCAGATTATGAATGGGTAACCCACGAAGCTGTTATTTCTAAGGATGAAGTAGCCATGGCCATTATGGGGCACCGGCCAATTGATATAGAAAATGAAGCCGAGGTTGAAGTTGCCAATAATTTTAAAGGAATAAGGGATCCAGTCAATCCTGGTCAGGAAAGTAATTGGGGTCCTTCCGGAACCCGTGAAAAACCAACGGGACTTGCCATTGTTAATTTAAGAACGCGGGAAATGACCATAGCGGGACAAACCCCAAGTGGTAGTGGTCTATGGCATGTTCACGGTTCGCCCGATGGACGCTGGGCAACCGGTGATGATTTTTCCAGAAGTCTGTATTTAATAGATCGTAACACTCGGGAAATGATAATGCTAACCACTGGCCATAAAGAAACTGCAAAAGATCATCTCCACCCTACTTTTAGTCGTGACGGAACAAAAATTGAAATACAATCCGCAATGCTTTCTGAAGACAATAGGTCCATGAATATTTGTATCGTGCATGTACCTGAGAAATGGTTAAAAAGAACCTATTCTAAAAAAATTAATTAAGAACTCTAAATTTATCTTTATGACTTCCCACGCATTCAAAATGAAACTTTTACCCGGTTTCGAAGCCGAATATAAAAAACGCCATGATGAAATATGGCCGGAGTTATACAAGTTGCTTTCTGAAAAAGGAATCTACGATTACAGTATTTTCCTGGATGAAGAAACGCTGATCCTTTTTGCAGTACAAAAAGTAAAAGAAGGAGCAAATTTGACCGGTTTAACAGAAGAACCTATTTTAAGAAAATGGTGGAACTATATGGGTGATATTATGGAAACCAATCCTGATAATTCCCCTGTAGAAAAACCTTTAAAAAAGGTTTTTCATTTAGAATAAAAAGTTAGGATAGAAAGAGATTATTAGATAAAAATTTTAAAGAAATTAGATGATAAGACAAAGAAAGACAATTGAATTACTTAGACTAATAAGCGCCTGTATCATTATATTTTTCTGTACTTCGGTAGTGAAAGCATCAGATGGGAATTTTAATGTTCGTGACTACGGTGCTATAGGAGATGGGATAAGCCTGGATACAGGGGCTATAAACAAAGCAATAGACGCAGCATCTGAAGCTGGTGGTGGAAAAGTCTATTTCCCTGCCGGAACCTATTTAAGTTATTCCATACGCTTGAAAAGCGATATTCATCTCTATCTGGGGGCTGGAGCTGTTTTAAAAGCAGCAGGTAAAAATGACGGGGGGAAATATGACGATCCTGGTGAAGGTGCCGGGAATGAATACCAGGATTATGGACATAGCTATTGGCGCAATAGCCTTATTTGGGGATCAAATTTAAATAATATTACCATTTCGGGGCCGGGTATCATTCAGGGAGAAAACCTGAGCAGGGGTTTTTACGCTTTTCAAAAATGGGATAAAAAAGGCATTCCCGCAGGTAACCTAATGTGGGAAGGTGGAGGAAATAAAGCCATCGCATTGAAACTTTGTACAAATGTGATCCTGAGAGATTTTACGATTATTAAAGGCGGCCATTTTGGTATTCTTGCCACAGGGATAGATAATTTGACGATAGATAACCTTAAAATAGACACCAATCGCGACGGAATAGATATTGATGCCTGCAGGAATGTGCGCATTTCAAATTGCACTGTAAATTCACCCAATGACGATGCTATTGTATTAAAAAGTTCTTTTGGATTGGGATTTGCACGTCCTACTGAAAACGTAACGATTACCAACTGCCAGGTGTCTGGTTATGATGTAGGTACTTTTATTGACGGCACTTATCAAAAGAAAGAGGGAAACCTGGTTCCGGATCAAGAAGGTCCGGCCGGGCGCATTAAATTTGGAACAGAATCCAATGGAGGCTTCAAAAATATAACCATCAGCAATTGTGTTTTTGACCGTTCACGTGGGCTTGCTCTTGAAACTGTGGATGGAGGGATTTTGGAGGATATTACAATTAATAATATAACTATGCGGGATGTAACTAATTCTCCGCTTTTCTTAAGACTGGGTGCGCGTATGCGAGGCCCAAAGAATACGGAAGTCGGGGTTCTGCGCAGGATAAATATCAGCAATATTACAGTATATAATGCCGACTCCCATTTTTCCAGTATCATTAGCGGTATTCCCGGTCAAGATATCGAGGACGTAAGTTTGAGCAATATCAATATTTGGTATAAGCCTCTTGACTCCGCGAAGATTCAGATTCAAAAGGTAGTACCTGAATTCATTGATGTCTATCCAGAACCAGCCAAGTTTGGAGTAATGCCTTCCTATGGTTTGTATATAAGACATGTAAAGAACATTCAAATGAATAATATCAATATTCATTTCTTAGGAGAAGAAGACAGACCTGCTATCATTCTTGATGATGTAACAGGGGCAGAACTTCACAATGTTGATGTACAAAAACCGGGGAATTCACCTATTCTGAGGGTAGAAAAATCCAGTAATATTGAAGTTAAGGACTGTGATGGGGTAGAAGACCAAAAAATGAAAGAAATAAGTGCGAATAAGTATGGGTAGATTTTCATCGGTCTGGACTTCTAAATAGATCGGTTAAGATCAATAATTTAAAGAAAAAATGTTCCAAAATATCATCAGGTTAATACTATTTAGTCTTTGTATAAGCTCCTGTGGTTTATTCCAGGCACAGAAAATTAATTCGAAAAAAATTGCAGATAAGCCACTCTTCAGAGATCCTGTTTATGATGGTGCGGCAGATCCTGTGATCATCTGGAATCCAGAGGAAGAAAAGCATTTCATGTTTTATACAAACCGCAGGGCAAAAGCAGATACCCTGGACGGGGTGAGCTGGGTGCATGGTACGGAAATAGGAATAGCAGAATCTTCTAATGGCGGCGCGAGCTGGGAATACAAAGGCACGGCTAATATTAATTACGACCTGGTGGAAGAGCCAAGCTTTTGGGCTCCCGATGTTATTGAACATAATGGAAATTATCATATGTATTTAACAATTGTGCCGGGTGTTTTTCAAGACTGGTACCATCCACGTTCGATCGCACATTTTACCAGTAAAGACCTTATTAATTGGGAATATGAATCTACCCTGAAGCTTTCTTCCGAAAGGGTTATTGATGCAAGTGTATTCCAATTGCCTGATGGGAGTTGGAGAATGTATTACAACAATGAAAATGACGGAAAATCCATTTACTATGCCGATAGTCAGGATCTATACAAATGGATAGATAGTGGCAAAAAAGTGATTGGAGACAGGGGAGAAGGTGCAAAGGTGTTCACCTGGAAAGGTAAAAACTGGCTCATTCTTGACAGCTGGGACGGCTTGAGCGTTTACTCATCGGAGGATTTTGAAAACTGGGAGAAACAGAAAAAAAATATCTTACAAACCCCGGGAACAGGAGTTGATGACAAAGTGAAGGGAGGCCATCCCGATGTAGTCGTGCAGGGGGAAAGGGCCTTTGTTTTTTACTTTACACATCCCGGAAGAATTCCTTCAAATAATGGAATTGATAATTATGAAACCCGAAGAAGCTCCATTCAGGTTGCTGAACTTAATTATGAAAATGGAGAAATAATTACCAACAGGGACAATGAGGTGAAGTTGGAACTAAGCCCTCTTTAGGACATTTTTAAAACGTCCTTTACTCAAGGTTTTTAAATAGGTGTAAAATAGCAACTTCTAAAAACCGGTATAACAAACCACCGCTAAAACAGATATTCCTTACGAGATTTTGTTTAGTTTTTCAGGAAGGAAGAAGTGCTTTGAATGGAAAAGCTGTTTAGGTTATCCATTACCAAAATGCTAATTTTGTCATTAGCAGTTAAAGAATATATAAAGACTTCAATTGTTAGATTCTGCTCTCTAATCTTACTTTTTTTTAATAACTTTCTACTTACCAACTTTTCTGAAATCAGAAGGCCGTCAAAACCTTTGCAATATTCTATTTTTTTTACTAAATTTATTGAATAATGCAAAAAACTGTCAAAATGAAATTGTTTTTAACAAAATCTGCATATTTTTTTCTTTTTAGTATTCTCGTTAGTTGTTCGGAGAACACCCCCATAAATAATGAAGAAGATTCTTCAGACCTATTGGAATCGTCTACTAAATCTAATCAAGATATTAAGAATTTAAATTTAAAGAACTTCGATTTTCAGTCCTGGAAACAATATCTTGAGATTGTAATAGAAGATCGAAGTATTATCCCATTTAAGGAAAATGGATTAAAGTTGGTTAGTTACAAGGAGCTTGATAGAGATGAATCCCGTATAAATGAGATTTTAAAAAATCCTTTTTCTTCCAAAAGTTTAATACCCCAAATGGAGAACCAGATATTTAGAAACGGCAATTCCGATGGAAGGTTGGGTTTTAAATTACTGCCAATTTCTAAGACTGAAATGCTCAAAGAAGAAAATGATATGGATGGACGATATAACAGGAAAAGATCTATAATTGAGCATTATAGAAATATATCGGAATTGCAGGTGGTAAGGTTAAACTGGAAATACAATGGTGAGGATCTAGTTACTTATTGCATCGTTAATAATAAAGAAGTAGTTTACGATGATATACTATCGAATCTTTACATTATAACGATAGAATCGTCCGGTTCAAAAAAAGAAACTAAAGCATCAACTGGAACGAATAAAAATCCCTATCCAGAGTGTCCCACTTCATACCTAGATATAATTTATAATCGAAATAAGAAGCATACCTATAGCGATTGGTCAGGCAGAGAAAGAGCAAGAGCAGAAGCATATATAACAATAACCGGAACAGAAACAACTAACTGTATAAAATATATAAACAATTACTCACAACAAACCTACGAACATGGAGATTATGGCTTTTCTGCAAAAGCCGGCGTTGGCATTAAAAATTTTCGCCCTGCCGGCTCATCTACTGATGGATGGTGCGATTATGAGTTAGGTGTTGCAGTATCAAATTCTACTTCATTGATGTTGAGTTGGGGAGGACAATCATTTTCAATTTCAGGAGGAGGAGGAACAATGATGACTTTCGGCGAATACGTCACCCCGGATATGTTGTATGAATAGAAATGAAGAAAATAAGAATCCTTTGAGTTTGAAATGGCACTTCTCTCTAAAAATTTTTAATTAGCCAACAGTGACGGGCGCTTATTGAATTAATTATGGAGACTGGAAAACCGCGATTGATCTGGTTTTCACAGGCTAGTTTCTGTAAATTAAACTCTTAGGTTTATGTTAGGGATCAGTTTTAGTGCTTAAAGGATTTAATCTGCACTATTTCATAAAACTATATGTTCAAAATCAGGTTGGGGTTATTTCTTAATAAGAATTCTATCAACCGAAACATAATTCCCGGTACTGCCATATACCGTCCCTTTTTTATCTGACCACTTGCCGTGTTCCGCTATTACGGAGACCTTTAGGACATAATTGTCCTTTTCCATAACAGGACTTATAAATTTCAGGGAGGAGACAGGATATTTGCTATACATATCAATAACCGAAGACAATATGGTTTCCTCATTACTATTTTGAAGTATTACACGTGCATAACCACCATCGGGACGGGAAATTCCATACAATGCGATTTGACTGCCTTCAAACGGAACTATAAAACCTGCTTCCGGAACATCAGATCTGCTATCTGAGAATAAGGGGTTAGTTTGAGCAGAATGCTCCCACTTCCCATGATATTTGATGGATCCTTTATCGGAATTGTCGATTTTTTTTCCTTTTATTTCGAATTCTGAAACTATTCCGGTAAGGGTATTTATTTGCCATGCTTCGCGGAATTCCGGGATTGAAAGGGAGGTTCCCGAAACGGAAAGAGGCTGCCACACATAAGTGGCTGCTGAATTTTGACGAGGAAATGCCCATCTGTCACCCATAAACATATAGGTAGTATCCTTGGCTCCATTAATAGGAAATACAAAAGTAGTTTGTGAGTTCCACGTAAGTGTGCCTTCAGGGGCGAAATTTCCTCGTAATGTCCAGGGACCTTCAAGAGAGGTTGCGGTATGGTAAGTATTGTCGTTCCTTTCCCAACTGGTAAGATCTGACCCAAGGAAAAAGTAAACCCCGTCCTTTTTAAAAACTGCAGGAGATTCACATCCATGGCACATCCCTTCAAGTACCTGTTCAGAAATGCTTTTATAGTCATCACTGAGTCTAAAAATATTTCCTCCATGAACGAGCAGATATCCTGTTCCATCATCATCCTGGAAAGTTCCCATATCCCACTTATGAATAGATTTTCCATTGAAAATCAAAGGTCCCTCAAAAGTATATGGACCGGTAATATTTTTTGAAGTAGCATAACCAACAGTAGGGTCACGGTAGCCGAGGTCATCGGTATGCATATACATTACATATTCTCCTGTGGCAGGGCTTTTCATGACTTTTACTCTTTCCCCCACGCGCTCAGGACCCAACCTTCCCGAATCCTGAACCGGAAGGGCAAGGCTCTCGAATTTCCAATTGTAAAGATCGGTGGAAGAGTAGCAATTAAATCCGGTAAATGCATTGCTGGTGTCCGATTTTTTTTCTCCGAACAAGTAGTATTTCCCATTGTCTTTAATAATGCCCGCGCCATGGGCACTAACCTCCTTGCCGAGATCATCTATCCATTGAGTGCCCGAGTAGATGGCCTTGTATTCTAATTGCTTTTCAGTATCAGAAGTAGTATTACAACTGATTGAAAGAGTAAGCACAAGTATTATTTTTATATTGTAAAACCTTCTCATTATTCCCTTAATTATTTGGAATTATATTACTTTTAGATCCTTGTTTCCGGCAAAAGGCTATAGGGAAGTTGAATATCTTTCAGTTTTAAATAGATAAAATCCAGGGCAACTCCTTCATCAATCATGTAGATTTTTAAAATTTGTTCTCCCGCGCGGGATACTTTAACAGGAACAGACTTTCGTGCCAAATTCCTCAACACATTTTGTTTCCATTCCTCACTTCTGCCATAGGTTCTAAAATCTACAATCTTAATCGGCTCATCATTCCATTGCACACCTATTCTTACACTGTGATCATTGGTTAACGGATGAGTGGGAAGAGCAGTTAAAATGAGTTCTCCACTATTGGTAATAGATTCAGTGTAAATGGAGTATTCCAGATAGGGAGATTTGTTTTGAAGATGTAAAGTGTCCAATGGTTTTTCAGTCACAGGGACGGTCTGGATTAAATTATCAGAATAACCCAATCCAGAAATTCGTTGCCATTTAAGTTCTCCAAGATCTGCTTTATCTGAATAATTTTCAGCATAAATGGCGACTACTCCGTTTTGTTCTATAAAGATGTTTTTATTGGTTTCCGGCAGGTCATAGGTATTTACTTTCAGTTGAAGTTGATATTTTTGCTTTCCTATTTTAACTTCTAAATCAGACTGTTTAAGTTTTTTCCCTTTTCGCCATTTATCCCAATCTATCCCTACAAGTATCCTTTGCTGGGCTCCCATGCCATCACTTAGGTTTCCCTTAGTTTTGTTCAGCGTGAGCCAGGCCGGAATTTTGTTCAATGACCAGCTAACTCCAACGGGGGTTTTTAGATAAAGATCAAAAAAATGGGTTTGAACAGAATTTTCATAAAATGTTGCGAGCACTAAATTTTCTTTTTCTGAAGTGTTTTCAATAGAAATGCCTGCTACTTCCAAAGAATTTTCGTTTAAGTGAACAGGAATTTTCGGCTTTTCAAATACGGGTAATTTTCTGGGCGCCATGTCCATTATCCCTTTCCATTTACCACCTGCTATTTCAGTATTATATTGATGGGTAAGAAAAGCGATACTGTCATAATATACATTTGAAAGATCCCTGTATTCTTTTGCAATTAACCTGTTTTGTTTGGAATACTTGATCGAAAGGTCTCTGTAAAGGAATTTCTTATTCATAAAGGAGGCTCCTTTTATCGGGTAATATACAAGTTGAAAAAAGGCATCCTGGGAAGTTTCCCCGATCTGTTTCTTAATTTGTTCTGCCTGCTTTTCCAGCTTGTTGTATTTACTTATTCGGGTATTAATCTCATCTCCCCATGAAAACGGATCATAGGCAGTGGTTTTTATTCCTGTTGTAGGTTCGGTTTGGCTCCATCCCATAAATTCCGGTTTGCGTTCAAAGGCTAGCT
>Ga0314774_1002547_pt1 | contig 10125 bp, 10 predicted proteins | sample MetaGCBIA2018_FD_204515 | JGI IMG/M metagenome (GOLD analysis project Ga0314774, IMG submission 204515) | Cryopeg brine microbial communities from Beaufort Sea near Barrow, Alaska, United States - CBIA 2018 | ecosystem: Environmental > Aquatic > Marine > Coastal | place: USA: Alaska | collected... | reverse complement strand
GAATGAGTGTCGTAACCCATATCGATACCGGAGGTCCTCACCTTTTTAGCTCACGCCACGCACACAACCTCCGTGGGAACAACACCTAGCGCGGGGGTCGCACCATTCCCTCTTGAGCAATGCTGGCGACGAGCCGGCCCGCGCGATCGTAGATTCGGCCAAGGGATAGTCCACGCCCACCGGTCGCGTTCGGCGACTCTTGAACGTAGAGCAACCACTCATCCACTCGGGCTTCACGGTGCCACCACATGGCGTGGTCGAGGCTTGCAACTTTGATGCCAGGGGTTGCCCACGCAAGTCCGTGGCGGCGCATGATCGACTCAAGGATCGAATAGTCACTGGCGTATGCGAGTGCCGCCCTGTGCAAGTTCATGTCGTCAGGCATGGGGCCAACCGACTTCAACCACACAGCCTGATGTGCCACATGGGCACCCTCGACTGAGAAGAAGATCGGTGAAGGAACGTACCGCATGTCGAATGGTCGCTCAGAAGCCCAATAACGGGCGACCGGATGATCGACGGATGCCAACGATTCGGCTGTCGTCGGCAACGACTCCGGCTCTGGCAAGTCCTTTGGCATCTCGACCTGATGATCGAGGCCCTCGTCAGCATCTTGGAATGACGCAATCGCCGAAAGAATCGGCACGCCATCCTGGTAAGCCTGGGTGCGCCGCGTGGAGAATGAGCGGCCATCGTGGATGCGGTCTACCGAGAAGGTGATCGGGAGGTCTATGTCGCCCGGGCGCAAGAAATACGCGTGCATCGAATGTACGGAGCGGTCATCCGCAATGGTGCGCTGGGCTGCAACGAGAGCCTGCGCCAACACTTGACCACCAAAGACTCTGCCCTGTGGCATCCATTGGCTTGGACCGGTAAAAATGTCTTCGCTCGTTCGCGCGCCGGTGTCGGTCAGATCAAGGGCAGCTAGAAGCCCAGACATAGGGTCGCTCATGCCTGTAGTTTAGGAGACCTATGACTGGATCGTTTACTTTAGTGGATTCCCTTGCCGTAGGGGATCTGCACGTCTTTTTAGGCCGCGCTGCTCGTGTTGACGAGGGATCGGTGCGCCTCATCGGTGGCGCTGGTGTGCTCGCCGTCTACGTCTCTGTGCTGCACCCCGCGGGTTTGCTCGACCACAGCCCCACAGTTCTTGGCCTTCGCACCTTCGCACTCGCGTCGAAAGACACCTTCGACGCCGTTGTGCCTGTGCGTTCATTACTCGGGCGCGTAGAGAGCGCTGTTGAGGCGGCGCAGGACACCGTTGGCGAACCCGTCACGGTAACCCTGCCGATGAGTGTCACAACTGTCACGTGGGCGGCAATCACCCCGCCCCGCGGTGGATGGGTTGCGATCGACTCCGTGCCCTGCACGATACTCGAGGACGCAGCCAGAGTAGGTATCGAGGAAGTTGCGAATACCATCCCTAGCGGAACCGGCGAAGCGATCGTGCACAAAGTGCGCACCGAAGTGTGGGGGCGCCCCCTCGACGAACCTGACTACGTGCCCGCTGGTGCCGGATTCGCCGCAGTAAGTCTCGGCTTTCTCGGAGACGACGACACCGCATCCATCTATGAATCAGGTGCCTGGACGCGACTGACAACCAAGCGCGGCCACGTTCTTGTGAAGCGCCGTGCCTGGTCGGTTGCTCGCTAACTGACCACCTCGCCAGCTGTCAATGTGCAGCGCTAAATTCGATCAATGTGCAGCGTTAAATGCGATTTCACTGGCAACTTTCGCGCGGCGCCTTGTGAACGGCGCAGTGCGTGGGTACGGTCAGAATAACTCCGGGCGACGAGGCTCGGATCAACCTGTGGTTCACCAACCACGGTTGTGAGGATCGCTTGAGCGCGGCTTACCTGCAGGCGCAAGGGCAGATCGGAGGAACGATGAGTACTACCGTGCCCGTGAAAGCCGAGAAACCAGTGGCTAAAAAGAAGAATCCTGAGTTTGTTCAGCTTCTTGACCCTGACGGAAACCGGCTAAGTGACGACGTCTACGACCAATGGGTGTCAGACGTCACGGGGGATCAGCTCGCGAGCCTCTATGAAGATCTCATCATCGTGCGTCGCATCGATACTGAAGCTACCGCCCTGCAACGTCAGGGTGAGCTTGGACTGTGGCCGCCGCTCTTTGGGCAGGAAGCCGCGCAGGTAGGCTCCGCTCGCACTCTTCGTCCAGACGATTTTGTGTTCTCCAGTTATCGCGAAAACGCCGTTGCCTATTGCCGTGGCGTGAAGCTGCCCGACCTTGTGCGGGTCTGGCGCGGAACGGCCGCCTCAGGGTGGGACCCGTTCTCTGTTGGAATGGCAACTCCCGCCGTGATTATCGGCGCACAGACTCTGCACGCCACCGGATATGCGGTCGGATGCATGAAGGATGGTGTCGACAGCGTTGCGGTCGCCTACTTTGGTGACGGAGCGACAAGCGAAGGCGACGTGAGCGAAGCAATGATCTTTGCCGCATCCTTCAAAGCTCCCGTAATTTTCTTTTGCCAGAACAATCAGTGGGCGATTTCTGAGCCTGTCGGGTTGCAAGCTCAGCGGCCGATTGCTGACCGTGCTCCCGGATTCGGAATTCCGAGCATCCGCGTCGATGGAAATGACGTGCTCGCCGTGATGGCGGCAACCCGCAGTGCTCTTGATCGGGCACGCAATGGCGGTGGTCCAACGTTTATCGAAGCGGTTACTTACCGTCGCGGTCCGCACACAACTTCCGACGACCCCAGTCGCTATGTCGACCCTGTCGTCGCGAAGGAGTGGGAGGCGCGCGATCCGATCATGCGCGTTGAAGCGTATTTGCGCAGTGAAGGGGTGTTGACTGACGAGCTCGCTGCCTCCATTCAGGGCAGGGCGGATCAGGTGGCGGCAGAGTTCCGCGAGGGATGCATTTCGCTCGAGAACCCTGAACCGCTCAGCGTGTTCGACAACGTGTACGCGACGGAACACTCTGGCCTTAAGCGTCAGAAGAGCCAATACAAGGCATACCTAGAGGGGTTTGAAAAATGACTGAACTAACTCTGGCTAAGGCTCTCGGCTCAGGCTTGCGTCGCGCTCTGAGCGAGGACGAGAAGGTTGTCTTGCTCGGCGAAGACATTGGAACACTCGGTGGCGTATTCCGTGTTACCGACGGCCTGCAACGAGATTTCGGCACCGAGCGAGTGATGGATACACCTCTCGCTGAAGCGGGAATCATCGGTATGGCGGTTGGTCTTGCCTTCCGTGGCTACCGTCCGGTCTGTGAAATCCAGTTCGATGGATTCATTTACCCCGGCTTCGATCAGATTGTTGCGCAGGTGGCGAAGCTTCACTACCGCACAGCAGGAAATGTGCGAATGCCGCTGACGATTCGTGTTCCCTACGGCGGAGGAATTGGCGCTGTCGAACACCACTCTGAGTCGCCAGAAGCGTATTTCGCTCACACCGCCGGTTTGCGGGTTGTGACGTGTTCGACACCGCAGGATGCCCACAGCATGCTGCGCGAGGCGATCGCGAGCGATGACCCCGTGCTGTTCTTTGAGCCCAAACGCCGCTACTGGACCAAGGGCGAGGTCGATGAGGATGCTGTCGGCTTGCCGATGGGCAAGGCTCGCGTGGTTGTTGAGGGAACCGATGTGACTCTCGTCACGTATGGTCCGCTCGTCGCGACCGCTCTGGATGCTGCCGTTGCTGCAGCCGATGATGGTATTTCTATCGAGGTTGTCGATTTGCGTTCGCTCTCACCGGTCGACTTTGACACTGTTTCGGCAAGCGTGCGCAAGACGGGACGCCTAGTGATCACCCACGAGGCGGCTGAATCGGGCGGGTTAGGTGCCGAAATTGCGGCGACTTTGACCGATCGTTGCTTCTACTATCTGGAGTCGGCACCGGTGCGGATCACGGGCTTCGATGTGCCGTACCCGGCCGCGAAGCTGGAGGATCACTTCTTGCCCGACCTTGACCGCATTCTTGATGGTGTCGATCGCGCGCTTGGTCGCGTCAATTCACTCACAGGGTGGAGCGCCTGATGGCGGTACGAGAGTTTGCTCTGCCCGATTTAGGGGAGGGGCTCACAGAGTCAGAAATCGTCGAATGGCATGTTGCTGTCGGCGACATGGTGACGCTCAACCAGCCGATTGCTGAGGTGGAGACGGCGAAAGCGATCGTGTCCCTGCCGTCACCGGTTGCGGGAAAGATCTCGGCGCTTCATGCTGAGCCTGGTGCGACTGTCGCTGTCGGCACGCGCATTGTGACCTTCGAACTTGAGGGTGCTGCGGATGCTGCGGATGCTGCGGCCGCTCCCAGCGCGCCAGTCGCTGCCAGTTCTGAAGCCAGTTCAGAGGCTAGTTCAGAGTCGCCTAAGAAAGCGGATGCTGCGCCGGAACGCAATTCGGTACTGGTTGGCTACGGTCCGGCTGTCGAGAGTGGCAAACGCCCCACCCGCAAGCCACGGTCGGCGCCAGCAGAATCCAGTGACGCGACTCCAGCTGAAGCTCCCGCTCCAGCTGCGGCTCACGCTGCCGCGCCCGCCGACGCGCGCACCAAGACAACTCCGCCCGTGCGCAAACTTGCACATGATCTCGGAGTGGACCTCACAACGGTCTCGGGTACTGGGCCTGAGGGCATCATCACTCGCGATGACGTTACTCGTGCGACCGAATCGTCAACGACCGCTGTTGGGGCCGCGCAGTCAGACAGCTCTATGGCATCCGGTTCAACAGCTCCTGTCTCGGGGCAGCGGCTGACACGCCAGACGGATCGCCCCCGCGAGCAGCGCACGCCCATCAAGTCAGTGCGCAAGGCCACAGCGGCAGCCATGGTGTCGAGCGCGTTTACGGCACCCCACGTCACCGAGTTTTTGACGATTGACGTGACACGCACGATTGAACTTGTTGCCACGTTGAAGGCGAAAGGCAGTGCGGCATCCGTGCTTGCTGTGATCGCCAAAGCGCTGTGCATCGGAGTGGAACGCAACCCTTCACTCAATTCCCGCTGGGATGCCGAAGCAAATGAGATCGTCGAATTCGGCTACGTGAATCTGGGTATTGCCGTCGCGACCCCTCGCGGGTTGATGGTGCCGAACATCAAGGATGCGGACACCCTCAGTCTTCCTGAATTGACGGATGCGATCGGAACGCTGGCACGCAACGCGCGTGCAAGCAAGGCAACGCCGGCTTCGCTCAACGGCGGAACGATCTCGATCACCAATGTTGGTGTCTTTGGAATCGATGCGGGCACCCCCATCCTGAATCCGGGCGAAGCCGCAATTTTGGCGATGGGTGCCGTACGGAAGATGCCGTGGGAATACCACGGTGAGGTTGCGCTTCGTGATGTGATGACGCTCAGCCTGTCGTTCGATCATCGACTCGTTGATGGCGAGCAGGCCGCTCGATTCCTCACCGATGTCGGGGCGATTCTTAACGAACCTGGCACCGTTTTGAGCATGGTGTGACACGAGGGGTGGCCGCGACAGGCGAGAATGGTCTCATGACCGACAATCTTGACCCTGCTGCGGCCCCCACTACCTCGCGAGTATCGCGACGCTTGATCTGGGGTGTGTTCGTGCTCGCCGCGGTTGTGATTGCGGCCGACCAGCTTAGCAAGTGGTGGGCGGAAACGAACCTTGGTGACGGCACCGTCATTCCGGTGATTGGCGACTTCATTTCGTTCCAACTCGTCTACAACCCGGGCGCTGCGTTCTCGATCGGCGAGGGTTACACCTGGGTGCTCACGATCATTGCCGCCATCGCGGTTGTCGCGATCATCCGGTTTGCGTGGGGTGTCGAATCCCGTGCGTGGGCATTCGCGCTCGGGCTCCTCCTGGGTGGCGCAATCACCCACTTGGGCGACCGGCTGTTCCGTGAGCCAGGGTTCGCCCGTGGTCACGTTGTTGACTTCATTAATTACGGTGGATTCTTCATTGGCAATATCGCCGATATCGCACTCGTCGCTGGCGCCATCATGATCGTGCTCATTTCGATTATGGGAATCGCTGCCAAGCGTGAACCGGTAGCGGCGAGTGACGCGGACGCCGCGGCATCCAGCGACTAGCAATTATCAACTAGGACTCACTGATCTAGAGTTGTGGGATGACGGACCTCAGCCTGCGCATGCCCAACACGCGACTGCGGGCCGTTCTCAACCTCGGAACGCGACGTACGCCACCGATAGCCCTTCCGTCGGCTCTGTCCGCTCCTGAACTCTTTGCCGACTGGGACGACGAAGCGCAACTGAGCGATCTGCACGTCGAGTACGGGAATGGTCAGCTGCACCTTGAGACGACAAGTGCCGGCGTCAGCCACCACTTTCACACTCCGGTCGGTGAACATCGCGACTCAAGCCCATGGCCGGCTAACGACACCCGCACGCTCCTGCAGTGGGCGACGACGCTCGCCCGAGACTTCCACGCTCTCTTGCCTAACCTGCTTGACGACATAACGCAGGCTGCGGCGTGGCACGACTCCGGGTTTAATCTCTACATTTGCGAGGTAGAGAAGCCTGTGCAGCTCGAGCTGCTCGAGATCGAAGTCGAGGGAGAGCTGTTGACGTTGCCGTGGCTGGGCGCCGGGAGCGTGACCCACGACCATATCGAGGGCGAGAATCATCCGATCGCACTCCTCTGGGGTGCTGGAGAGTCTGAGCCCGACCAGCCGATCGCCGAAGCCTGGACAGACGCAAGCACCGGATCACCCCGCTCCAAAGCTCTGGCCGGGGTCGACTGGGACGTTATCGGGCTCCCCGCAGACGAAGTCTTGCCGTGGCTCGAGGGCATTTACCTCAACCATCATGTAATACCGCATGCGGAAGGCACGCTGCTGAACGCCGTCCTGCGGCGCCTCGGCGGCCTCGACGTAGTTTCGACGCCAGACCACCCCTAGAGCTGTCGAACGGGTTCGGTTGCTCGGCGCAAACGCAAGAGCCTGCGACCGATAAGTCGCAGGCCCTCCTTTGTGCTTCTTCGTTAGCGCTCGGCGTGACCTCGGTCTCCGCGGTCTCCGCGGTCTCCGCCGTTGCCGCCATCGCGGCCGCCGTGGTTGCCCAAGACCTGCGCGTCGATGGCCTTCTGCGCGGCATCCGCTTCGGACTGCGTCAGAATGCCCTCGGCGACGGCCTCGTCGAGGTTGCCCATGATGTGAGCGTCCATGGCCTTTTGCACGGCATCCGCCTCGGTCTGAGTCAGAGTGCCGTCAGCGACAGCTTCATCGAGGGTTGCCGTTGCCGCGGCTGCCCGTTCCGCTGTCTTCTCGGACCGGATGTCAGTCAGCGCAGCAGAGACGGTGTCTTCGTCAATGTTGAGTTCGGCAGCGAGAGCTGTCACGATTGCGGACTGGCGGGCATCCTTCGCGGCCTCCCTCTCCTCATCAGTGGCGTCCGAAGATGGGCGATCCCCAGCTTCGGTCGCATCCCGAACAGCGGAGACCGCGTCAGATACAGCAGTTTCGGTCAGTCCCAGCTTGGTAGCCAAGGCTTCGGCGTCGAATCCCTTGCCGCCGTGGCCTCGACCTGCGCGGTGCTCACCGGCAGTTTCGCCCGTTTCGGACGCGCTGGAGATGGTGGTTGTTGTGGTGGTGAGAGTCTCGGCTTGAGCGGGCAAGGCCACAGCAAGTCCGACAGCCGAGGCCAAAACTACGCCGGCTGCTCCTGCGATCAGTGTCTTCTTCATGGTTGATCCTTTTCGTCATATCCGGAATCTCCGGGGTATGAAATCAACCGTGCGGGTCGCGCCTATCAAGACACTATGGCGATGCTGCGAGTCGTGTGGGGATCACCTGATGTAACGCGGGGAAGCTCCTATGCGTCGAGCGCTGCCAGCGCCATTCGTTCGAGCACCGCGCGCGTTGCGCCAGCACGCCCGCTGTGTGGGGTGGAGTTGATGAGGCCAAACGTGGCGTGGGCGCGGGTGCGGAGCTCGCTCGTGGCGGCATCCGGGTAGAGCCTCGCTAGGGTCCCGACCCACAGCTCGACATAGCCGCGCTGTAGGGCGCGAACAGAGTGTTGATCCTCGTTGGTGAGGCTGTCGAGGTCGCGGTCTTGAACGCGGATGACGTCGGCGTTTCCGAGTGCGAACTCGACATGGAATTCCACGAGGCTGTCGAGCGCGGCTCGCGGTGTGGGCGCAGACTCGATGACCGCGTTGGCTCCGTTCCACAGGTTGGTGCTGGCATCCACGAGCATCGCGGCGAGTACGGCTTGTTTGCCGTCGAAGTGACGGTAGACGGCGGGGCCGCTGACACCGGCGGCTGCGCCCAAGTCTTCGAGCGAGACCCTCGTGTAGCCGCGCTCGGCAAAGAGGCTGGCGGCGGCGTCGAGGAGCGCCTGTCGCCGATCTGCTTTCGCTTGGCTCCGCGGTGTTGGGGTCTCGGTCATTCTCAGAGTCTAGACAGTTCGGTTAATGATCGCTAACCTAATTTGAGTTAGTATTGACTAACCGAAGTGGCGACGAGCTGCGCAGAACGAAGGTGTTCGATGGAGAAAATTTCAACAGCCGCCCAACCGTCTCACCCGACGTTCGCGGCCAACGAGGAGTCAATGCGCTCTCTCGTTGAGCAATTGCGCGAGCGTCTAGCGACGACGGCGCTCGGTGGCTCCGAAAAGTCTCGCGAACGTCACGTCTCCCGCGGCAAGTTGTTGCCTCGCGATCGAGTCGATGAGCTTCTGGATGAGGGCAGCCCCTTTATCGAGATTGCTCCGCTCGCTGCGAATGGAATCTACGACGACCAGGCTCCAGGAGCCGGCGTGATTGCCGGTATCGGCCTCATCCACTCCCGTCCCGTTCTCGTCATCTCGAATGATGCAACGGTCAAGGGCGGAACGTACTTTCCGCTCACGGTCAAGAAGCACTTGCGTGCCCAAGAGATCGCACTCGAGAACAAGTTGCCGTGTGTGTACCTCGTCGACTCCGGTGGGGCGTTCCTGCCGATGCAAGATGAGGTTTTCCCTGACCGCGACCACTTTGGCCGCATTTTCTACAATCAGGCGCAAATGTCGGCCGCGGGCATCCCGCAAATCGCTTCAGTGATGGGTTCGTGCACCGCCGGTGGTGCCTACGTGCCAGCAATGAGCGACGAGACGATCATCGTGCGCAATCAGGGCACGATCTTTTTGGGCGGACCGCCCCTCGTGAAGGCCGCCATTGGCGAGATCGTTACGGCAGAAGAACTCGGCGGGGGAGACGTGCACGCGCGCACCTCCGGCGTCACCGATCATCTCGCTGACGACGACCGTCACGCCCTGCAAATCGTCCGCGACATCATCGCGACAATTCCGAAGCCCGCTGCGCCCGCGTGGGACGTCGTCGATTCGCGACCTCCGGCAGTCAACCCCGACGAGCTCTACGGTGTCGTGCCCACCGACGTGCAGAGCCCGTACGAAGTGCGCGAAGTCATTGCGCGTCTCGTGGACGGCAGCGAGTTCCACGAGTTCAAGAAGGAATACGGCGCGACACTCATCACGGGATTTGCGACACTGCACGGCCATCCAGTCGGCATCATTGCCAACGCCGGTGTGCTGTTCAGCGAATCGGCGCTCAAGGGCGCTCACTTCATCGAACTGTGCGATCAGCGCGGCATCCCGCTGCTGTTCCTGCAGAACATTTCGGGATTCATGGTCGGCAAGGAATATGAAGCCGGCGGCATTGCCAAGAACGGCGCCAAGATGGTGACCGCTGTCGCCACGACACGCGTTCCGAAGTTCACAGTCGTCATCGGCGGCTCATTCGGAGCCGGAAACTACTCGATGTGCGGCCGCTCGTATTCGCCCCGCTTCTTGTGGATGTGGCCCAACGCCCGCATCTCGGTCATGGGTGGCCCGCAGGCTGCGGCTGTGCTCTCCACGGTGCGCCGCGATCAGCTCGGCGAGGACGCCTTCACCGACGAAGACAAGGTCGAGTTCGAGAAGCCCATCCGCGAACAATACGAACTCCAGGGCAGCCCGTACTATTCGACAGCCCGCCTATGGGATGACGGAATCATTGACCCCAAGGACACGCGAGACGTGCTCGGCATGGCCCTCGATATCGCTGCAGCTACCCCGCTGCCTGAACCGGGCTTCGGCCTCTTCCGGATGTGATCGCCATGTTCTCTGCTGTTCTGGTCGCCAATCGTGGCGAAATTTCCTGTCGCATCACGCGCACTCTGCACTCGATGGGCAT
>Ga0314774_1002546_pt1 | contig 10127 bp, 5 predicted proteins | sample MetaGCBIA2018_FD_204515 | JGI IMG/M metagenome (GOLD analysis project Ga0314774, IMG submission 204515) | Cryopeg brine microbial communities from Beaufort Sea near Barrow, Alaska, United States - CBIA 2018 | ecosystem: Environmental > Aquatic > Marine > Coastal | place: USA: Alaska | collected... | reverse complement strand
TATTTATAAGAAGATCATTAGGCATGCCATCTTCGAAATTCGTTCAAATAAAGCTAAAACATAAATATTGCCATCATTACAGAACCCAATCCTATGGCCATACCTAAAACGGTGAAACTGCTTTTTTTGTTTTTTCTTTCCACCTTCAAAACGTCCTCTTTCAAAAGTACTGTTTTTACTTTTTCAGCATTGACCGTTTTAACGCCATAATAAGTATCTCCAATAAATTTAATATTCTCAAAGATATATTCATCCCCATTCACCATAGTGACTTTCACAACTCCTTTTTCTTCAGTTTTGGCAGCCTGCTCTAAATTGGTTGGACTTTTATAGGCTTTACATCCTTGAATCAGCAATAGGAATAATAATAACCCTAAAATTTTAAGAAAATCTATGTTAAATGATTTTTTAAGCTTGATCATTATGAAAAAATTTAATTTTGGTAAATTTGTCACAATTTACATTTAATTTCACTTAAAACAAACAGTTCGTTCATACCGAAATATTTTGTCAAATATAATTGTCTTTTTTTATTCTTGAAAAAAATATCAAATACCAAGCTTTATAAAAGTGCTAATTCAAGGGGAAAATATGTTAAATGGGCTGATAAAATAATTTAAATGAATTTTACCCAAATTCTGAATTTTGATATATATTTGTTCAACAAAATGTGCTTTTAAGCACTGCATTATGCGAGAATCAATATTCCTAAATATAGGTGATATCGCCTATTGAAAACGATAATTTATTTTTTTGCCAAATTGCCCGAACTGTTAAAAATGCTTTATATTTAATCCTGTTATTAGTTCAGTTATTTTCTATAGTATTGAAAAAAAATTAATAAAAAATTGAAGAAAAATGAAAACACTGATCACCTTATTCACATTGTTATCCCTTGTTTTTGTGAAAGACCAAGAAACCTTAACCATTAAAGCACGTTTTGACGGACATGAAGAAGGGTTCTATTATTTTACAGATATGAATGACAACAGTTTCTTTTTTGAGGGCTTAGAAGCTGCCGCCAAAAAAAAAATTAAGCTCACCAAAAAAAAATTTATTGGCAAAAAATTTACCATCACCTACAAAGTTGAAACCACAAAAGGCGAATATGGAGAGGAGTATTATGCCTCAATTATTGTTGATTTGGTGATGGAAGAGTGAAAATTTTGAAGTTTTTACCTTGAATATTTAATGCATTTATGATGAAAAACCGTTTATAAAAAACACCACATTAAAAATGAGTAAAGTAATTAAGCCGCTGAAAGAGAATGCATCCAATTCAAAAGTAAACGGCACAGTTAAAAGAAACTTCTTATTTATTTCACGCTGGGGCGAATCTTTGGATATTGCCTACGCCACGCTTTTAGAGGGAAATGACGTAAAATTATACGTTGAGGAAAAATCCTGCAGAGAAATAGGCTATGGTTTTGTGACTAAAGTTTTGGACTGGAAAAAACATGTAGCATGGGCAGATGTCATTATTTTTGATTATACCGGTTACGGGAAAGTTTGCAAAGAATTGCGGGCTGCCGGTAAAATAGTTTTTGGAGGTTCTGAATATACCGATAATTTAGAGTTGGACCGTAATTTTGGCCAGGAGGAACTTAAAAAACATAAAGTAAAGACCTTGCCATGGAAAGAGTTTTTCAATTTTCAGGATGCCATAAAATATGTTCAGGAAAATCCGGATGCCTATGTTATCAAACCCAGCGGAGAAACACAGGAATTTAAACAACTTCTTTTTGTTGGAAGTGATGATGAGGGCTTAGACGTTATGAGGGTTTTAAAAGCCTATGAAAAGTCGTGGGGTAATGATTTTGGCACCTTTCAACTGCAACGAAAGGTAAAAGGCGTTGAAATCTCTGTATCTGCTTTTTTTAATGGCAAAGAATTCATTTATCCGCTTAATGTGACTTTTGAACATAAGAAACTTTTCCCAAAAGAACTGGGTATTTCTACCGGAGAAATGGGCAGCAGTATGTTTTGGGTTAAACAATCCCCCATATTTGAAGCGACTTTGAAAAAATTTGAACCCACATTGGCCAAAAATAATTTTAGAGGCCATATCGATATCAATTGTATCGTAAACGGAAATGGCATTTACCCCTTAGAATTTACCTCTCGCTTTGGGTTTCCCCAAATATTTATACAACGAGCCGGTATTCTTGAACCTTTTGGAAATATGTTATACAAAATCGCAAATGGCGAAAATTTCACCATCAATGTGAAAAAGGGGTTTCAAATAGGCGCTTTTGTTGTGGTGCCTCCCTTCCCTTTTGAAGACAAAAAAACATTCAATCTTTTTTCCAAAGACTCCGTCGTCATTTTTAAAAAGGAGATGAAAGAAGGAATTCACCCGATGCATTTAAAAAAGATTCATGATGAATGGCTAATTACAGGTGACACAGGTATTGCATTGCTGGTTACGGGAACAGGAGTCACCATGAGAGATGCCCAAAAAATGATGTATAATCGTATTGGCAATCTCATTGTAAATAACTGTTACTACAGAACAGACATTGGTGACCGCTGGCTTGAAGATTCTGACAAGCTTTGGTCTTGGGGACTTTTATAAAAAAGTACTTAGAGTGCCTAAAGTTTGGAGTACTTAATTTAAAAGAAAAATTATTTAATGGTGCTCCGTTTATCTCTGTGTTAACTTAGGGCAACTCTGTGAAATAATTATTACACAAAACTTGTCCCGAGCATTCGGGAGATTCACAAAGAGATGCACGAAGGTTCACAAAGAAAAATTTAATATATGAACATCCAATTTAGCAACGCAACCGATAATCCGGAACAGTTTTTTAACATTTTGCCTGCCGATTGGCAAGTTCTTATTGTTCCGTATTGGGATAGCTACAAGGATTCTGCAAAAATTTATGTTCTAAAAGAAAATGATGAAGTGGTTGCGGGCGGACTCGTTTTTTCAAAAAGCCTTCCTGATATGAGTGATTTTGAGCGATCTGTACAATATTTATTTTCTGAAGGCTATTTGTATATTGGTTTTATTTGGGTTCCCGAGCACAAAAGAAATCGGCAACTAGCATCCCAATGGTTGACTTTATTGAAAAACCAAGATCCGAACCAAAAGTATTGGCTCACTATTGAAGAAGCATGGCTAAAACATTTCTATGAAAAAAATGGATTTAAACTGATTAAAGAAAGTAACGATGAAGATGCTAAAGAATGGTTGTTTACTTGGAGACCGAAGACCGAAGACCGAAGACCGAAGACCGAAGACTGAAGATCGAAGGCTGATATTATTCGTAAATCGTAATTCTTAAATCGTAAATCTTTTAATCCTAAACTCTTTTCCTAATGGCATAAACCCCATAAGCCGCACCAACAATTAAGAAGAGGGAAATGCCTCCATCTATCGGCAAGCCGACTGGCGGTGGTTGATTTTGTGGTGGCTCAGGCGGCTCAATTTTTTTCTCCGCAAAAATTGAATCGCTTGAAAACAACATAAGCGTACAAAATAAATATGTCACAATTTTTCTTCTCATTTTTTTAAATGTGATTTTTCATTAAAATCACTAATTTAATTGTTGATAAGAACTGTTCTTTATATCCCAAAGCAAACTGCCAGGCATTAAAAACTATGTCTATTTATTCAATAATAATTCTTTTATTTATTGTGCCATTTAGGGTATTAATTTGAACCATATAAACGCCCGTTGCTAATTTTAAAGGCAATGAAATAATTCTTCTGTTTAGTTCCGTATTCCATATCCTCATGGTTTGTCCTAAATTATTGTAAAGGGCAATGTTTATTATTTCATCTGTACCATTGTTTTTTATTTGCAATTCGGCAATGGCATTGTTCATAAAAACATGATAATTATTATCTTCAATGAGTGGCTCCACTAACAACAATCCTGACGCAACATCATCTTCCATTAAATTAAAAATTCTAAAAATTAAAGAAAATCTGTCTAAATAGGTGCCCGGTTCCAATTCAATTTCAAAAGGCTGATAAGAAATATTGTGCGCTTTCCCCGTAAATTTATCTTTTATAAATAAGACGGTGTTTTCATCTATATTTTTGATTTCGTCAATTTTAATTCGTACCAATCCAGCTTTTGCTACTTTAATGCCTAAAGGAAATTCCTGGTCTTCATTAAAATTATTTACGCCCTGAATTACAAATTTAGCACCTTCAATAGTCCAAAACATGTCTTCTTTTCCAACATCCGCAATCAATCCATCAAATCCTATATCAAAACCATTTGTTGTATTTTCATCTGCACCAATTAACAACTGACGGTGATATCCATTTGGAGAATCATACATTAACCAAATTTTAGGACGTATATCATCATCTGTGTAAGATTTTGCAGCTTCATTTTTAGGACTAGCACTCTTCATAAATACAGAACTTCCAGTACCTTCTGTTATGAATGCACGTTGGCTATTTTTAAACACAATATCACCTCCAGAAACTGATCCTGTTGAACCTGTTAAATCAGTATCAAGTGCGGCGATTACAAAGAAGCCTTGATTCACAGGAATGTACTGTTGCGGTTCTTTCCAAGAAGAAAGACCTGAAGTGGTATTGATCCTGGTGTCACTTGCAATTGCTTTTGTGCCACCAATTAGCGTATAAGTTGCATAGCCCCCTACATATTCTCTTAAAACATGGGTATTTATTTCCCCAAAATGATCCCAATAATACAAGGCGCCGTTAAAAATATTCACAGCATTTCTACCAACTTTACCGTTAATTGTTACCTTTATATTTTCTTTAATAAATTCATCAGCATCCATTGCCGATGGATATGGATTTCCTATAAGTCGGTCATCTCCCGGAGCAATGTACAATGTAAAATCTCCATTATATGGTTTTCCTTTAAACACATAGTTTTGTAAAGTACTTATTGACACTGTCCCAGAAGTCCCTTTCATTGTATAACCTTCACCAGCTAAAATCGGGGTATTTTGACTGATTGGATTCCAAGACCAATAATCATCATCAGTACCATTAAATGTATATAACCAATAGGTACTAATTCTTTTAAGACCTGAATAAGAGTAATCAGCCCAAGTATAAGGAGTATTGTAGCTTATCGCTGCTGGAGATGATGGCGTTGTTCCATCTCTTAAAAATCCAGAAACTGATTGACTATTATTTGTACTTGGCACACCATCTCCTCTATTTGCAATATCTCCACTAATAGGACCTACTGAAGATGACCAATAATTATAATTAAAGCTATTTGCTGTTCCCTGCTGATCACGTTCAATATAACCACCGCTATCTGCATCTAAAACACTTTCGCTAACCTGTGTTGGCGTATAAGGGTATCTTTTTTGAACTAATTGAGATTCACCTTGTAAATCAATGATACCATCCAACTCTAAATACTTGGTAATCCAAAGCTCCTTACCTGTACCTTTGCCATCAGCATTTGTTGTTCCATTTATTGTTAATTTACCTGCTTTAGAAACCAATCCTAATAAAGTTAAATCTCTATTTACATCTACAAGATGTGAAGTTTCAACAATATTCCAATCTATTGGTTCTCCATTTATACCAGTACTATTTGGATAATCCCATACTGAATGACCCCATAACCAAGTAGAACTTCCAGCAACTCCTGACTTGTTCACATTTGTCCAATCGCCATCAGTTATTGAAGTATAAGGTATTGGAGCTGTTTGTTCTAATGGCTCAAATATATTTCGCAACTTCCCATTAATAGTTCCTGCGGTTGGCAATAAAAAACCACAATCATTTCCCATTTGGTAATACCCCTCTAAATCAGACCAATTTAGTCCATTTACCAAAACAGGTACTGTTGCTCCAATAACCGCTGTACCACTACTTGCTTTAATTTCCTGATTCATCATTTGATGTAACTGTTCTGGTGTTAATGTCACATTCCAAATTCGTAATTCATCCATCCAACCATTAAAATGATTGGTTGTTTCTAGTCTTGGATCACTCGGATTCACATTGTGCATTGCCCCTAATAAACAATGAGATGTAGTTGTTAAAGGTGCCGAACCTGGTTGATTGATTACTTCAATTCCATCAATATAGAGTCTATAAGTTCCTCCATCAAAAGTTACAGCAATATGATACCATCTGTCTGTTCCGATAACATCAGGTGATGATGTAATACTTCCTCCTGCTCCCCAATTAAATGAAATTACATTATCAACCAATCTTAAATCATATCCAGAACCAGAAAGGCTGTTAGAATTTCTTTTAGAAAAAATAGTTTGAATATTACTGCTTAATTGATTTGATTTTACCCAAACCTCAATACTGAAATTTGGGTTTGTTAAATTGTAATTTGTGTTATCAATGTTGGTGAAATCAACATAATCATCAACCCCATCAAAATTAACATTTCCACAATTTGTAATGGTTACATTTACGTCGTCAGAACAAATCTTTTCACCAACCTTAGCATCACCATTGATATCTATATAAGGATAAGTACGAACGGTTGTCCAAGTAAGTGTATAATCTCCTGCTTCTCCAGTAAATGTAGATTTTGGATCATGAATATTACCAAATTTAAAATCTGTTAAATCTGACACTCCTGTACAGGCTGAAGTTGAAACCGCTGTCCAAGTGCCTTCAAATGTTCCGGTCATTCCAGTAAAAACACTACCTGGTATATCACTTGGTTTAAATGTTTCTGTTTCAAGATTAGTATCCCAAGCACCTTCAAATTTATTTTGATTGGATGATTTCTCATTGTCATATGCATTTAGAATAACGGTTTTTTCCCCACATTTAGTTGTATTGTCATCACTTATATATATTTTCCCAGCATAAGCATAATCAGCAAATACTTCAATTCGTTGCGTACCAATATTATCAACACTTCTGCATTCGTCTATTATAGACGTTGCCCCAATATGTTGATAACCAGGAGAAACCGGTGTAATTATGGCTGTAAAGCCGTAAATTATATGATTTCCAAATTCATCTGTCCATTCTATTATTTCATCTACATGCCTGTCGGGTACAGAAATATTATCAATTGCCCAAGAACTGTTTGTTGTTCCTCCACCTTCAAAAGTAAAACGAACTCTCAAGTTTGTTTGGCCAATATAATCATTCAAATCAATTTTCGTATGCACAAATCCAGAATTAGGAATATTAATATCATATTTAAAAGTATTAGTACCCGAATTACTTGGACCTATGTATTTATGATCCGCCAAAGTAATATCATTATAACCAGGGTCTAATGGATTAATAGATGGACCTAAAGGATCTAAAGGATTTATCTCAGGATAAGTGACTCCACCGTCTAATGAAATTTCAATTTTTATGGAAGCTCCGGCTTCCAAAAAATAGGCCTGATCAAATTCTAAATACAATTCCGTTAAACCTAATGAATTAAAAACAGGGGTTTCCATGGTCGTGTAAGTTTGATTCCAAGTTTGTGACCCAAATTGATCCCCTGCAAAATCCCCATAGGCTATAGCAAATTTTGTGTTATCTCTAGTATCGTAAGTAATTCCTCCAAAGTCTTTTGGCCCATTTGTTTCAGCCCATATAGTAGGCACCTCACTATCAGCATTAGCCGGAAATTTATACGATTTTGTTTCTCCTAAAACATAATTCAATCTCCAATCCTCAGGATTTGCCTGGTCAAACAATCCTCCCTCATCCAACAAAATATTGTTTGCATATTCACTTGCAGCATTAACCGTAATAGGATCACCTATACAAATATGGGCGGTGTTAAAATCGACGGATGGTTTCACATCGGGTGGTATCACATTTACCAAAGCCGCTGCAGAAAGGCCAACGCCAACACAAGAACCTACAGTTAACCTGGCTCTAAAAATGGTTGTTTTTACAATATTTGTATACGTGATAGCTGTTTTAGTAGCATCCGTATAAGTAAATAATGTAGGATTATTATCTACCAAATCCCAGGTTGCTCCACTATTGTAAGAATATTCCCAATGATCTACCACACCGTCATTTCCTGCTAATGTTAATAAAGCACTTTTAATTTGATTTTCTGGACAAGCTGTTACGTTTATTATTTCAGCTTCCGGACCATCAGGCTCTCCATTGATATAATAATTATGCCCAGTAATGGAACCACCATCAATCACCATAGGACTTACGGTAACTATTGCCTCACAAGTATCTGTATTTCCATTGTAATCTGTAACTGTTAATGTAACTGTATGGTCTCCTACCTCTGAACAATTAAAAGAAGTTTTACTTAATTTATAGCCTAAATCTGAATATGGTATTCCGCAATTATCGGTTGAACCATTATTTATATCTTCCCAAGTAAAAATATGGTCTACATCAACAGTAATATTTTGGCAAATTGCGGCTGGATCAATATTATCTAAAACAGTGATAGTTTGTATTTGATCATCAGCTGCATTCCTGCAAAGATCAACTAAACTCCAAGTTCTTGTTATTATAGTTTCTCCAGGATTTATATCACTTATAACGTCAGAATATTCTGCTTCTAAACCTGTTGAACCGTTGTCTGATTCATTGGTTACATCACCAGTTATATTTAATAAGCTGGCATCATATCCACATACGTCAGATTTATCAATAAAAGTATCGACCGGTGCTGTAAAAGTAGGTGGTTGAGTATCAATTGTTATTGTTACTTCATTCGTATAACCAGAATAACATTTTTCTCCATTAAGAGTGGAAACTGTTATTCTTTGGTAGCTCGTTGTTGCTGTTAATGCTGGTGGTGCGTAAGTTGCAGCATTTGCTAAACCTATTGTAACATAACTGCCGCTCGCATTGGTTTGCCATTCATAAGTAATAGAAGCTCCTACTGATCCTGTACCAGCTGTTGTTGATGTTAGCGGTGCTGGTGTATCATCTAAACATATTATTTGCGCTGTGCCAATGGCTCCTGCAGTTGGATCAGATTGTACCGTTATGGTTACCGGCAATGTATAATCCGAATAACATATCACTCCATTAAGCGTGGAAACCGTTCTTCTTTTGTAACTCCTTGTTAATATAAGTGCTCCCGGAGCATAGGTTGCAGAGTTTGCAGAACTTATTGTTGCATAACCACTACCCAAATCTACTTGCCATTCATAGGTGATAGCTCCCAAACCTGTGCCAGCAGTTGTGCTGGTTAAGGCCGCAGGTGTATTACCATTGCATATCGTTTGATTGGTGCCAATCGCTCCGGCGGTTGGAACAGATTGTACCGTTACCTGAACGGTTGCGGTAGGGTTACTTTCACAAGCCACTCCATTTAAGGTAGATATAGTAGTTCTTCTATATTGGGTAGTCGCTGTTAAACCAGACGGGGCATTATAAGTTGCTGCCGTAGCACCACCGATAGTATTCCAAGTAGCGAACGTGCCTGTAGAACTTTCCCAACGATAGGTTATCGTTCCGCTTCCAGTACCTACAGTACCCGTAAATGCAGCAGGATCTCCCCCATTACATATGGTTTGGGAAGCACTTATAGTTCCTGCGGTTGGAACGGATTGTACTGTTACAAGCCGACTTCCCGCAGATAGCGTAAATGTGGTGTTGCAAGTGTTGTCTTTAGCATAGCGAGTGTACGTTGTTGTTGTGGTTAAATTAGCAGGTGGGTCGTATGTAGCTGCATTGGAACTTGCAATATCCACACCATTGGCTTGCCATTTATAAGTGATTATATTATCTCCGCCGCTTGCAGCAGTTGGGCTGGTAATATTGTCAGGATTGCCATTATAGCAAATAGTTTCACCGGTTGCCTTAATGGCTCCGGCTGTGAAATTCGGACGTACCGTTACCGTAATTGTGTATGGTGAACCTGCACAACTTCCTGTATTAGCCGTAGGTGTTACGATGTATTGAACAGACCCTGCTGTTGAGTTACTAGGGTTAGTCAGTGTTTGATTGATAGTTGCTCCCGAACCGGCACTTGCACCTGTTATAGATCCAGTAATCGTGCCAACTGTCCAGGTAAATGAACTGGCTACTGATGCAATTAATGAAATATTAGGACCAGTTCCACTGCAAATAGCTGCGGTGTTAGCTGTCGTTACTGAAGGAGTCGGATTGACCGTTACTGTAAATGTCTTTGTCAGACCGGTACAGTTTACGCTGCCATTATTGTATGTCGGTGTCACAATGATCGTTGCAATTACCGGAGCCGTGCCGG
>Ga0314774_1002545_pt1 | contig 10127 bp, 11 predicted proteins | sample MetaGCBIA2018_FD_204515 | JGI IMG/M metagenome (GOLD analysis project Ga0314774, IMG submission 204515) | Cryopeg brine microbial communities from Beaufort Sea near Barrow, Alaska, United States - CBIA 2018 | ecosystem: Environmental > Aquatic > Marine > Coastal | place: USA: Alaska | collected... | reverse complement strand
TCCATGAACACCTCCTTATAAAGTTGGGTGTTCACAGTCTTACGCAGTTGCTATTCGATTGTCAGAGAACTTTTGTGAACGATGTACTGGCACATTTTTTTGTGCACGATGTGGTGGCACTTACCAATTAGGTAATACAAAATGAATGATTTCAACTTCGTTATTGCAGTACGAGCTATCGGTCGTGAAGATTTTATTACAATTTCTGAAAAGGACTTTGTTGATATTCGAACAGCCAACAAATTCATACTATTTGGTCTAGATATTGAGGAAAAACTAGACCTGCTGGTTGAAAACTATGCAGATATAGAAAAAGAAATTTTAGATATGGCGGTTCAAAACAGCATTCACCCCGGCGCCATTTATGATCTAATCAAAGGAAGCAGGCACAGAGTAAATCGCAGATTTGTAAATTTCTTGACTGCTGTTCAATTATATAAGGATCAAATAAGATATTCACTTACAAAGGTTTATGAAAAAGATTCAGAAATTATTGAAAAGTTTGATAAAAAATCAAACTATGAATATGACAACAGCCTTGGATATCGAGTTGTTGAAGCATTACGGAACCACGTTCAACATGCAAGCCTGCCTATAACATCTATTAGCTTTCCAGCTAGAAGAGTTGAGCCCACATTAAGAGATATAACATCTCCCAAACAACGTCTAATCAGTTTTAGTGTTAGCCCTTATGTCGGCCTCGATAAACTAAAAGAGAACAATAAATTTAAAAAAACTATCTTGAAGGAATTAGAAAAAATTGCTGACGATAAAAATAATATAAGATTAATGCCGATTGTAAGACAGCACGTAGAAAGCATAGGTCATCTTCACAATTTATTGAGAGGTCTATGCAAAGAAAGTATTGAAGATGCTCAAAAACTGATTGAAGAAAATATATGTTTGGCTGAATGTGGACTGAATAGTCCTGAAGCGGGGCTGGCAGCGATAAAGCGAGACAACGTTGGGCTTCACGAAGATTTTGAGAATATATCTCGTGTAAATATTGAGAGATGGCAAGAACTGCAAAAAAAGAATCGCCATTTAGATCAAATTTCACCTCGTTTTGTAACCTCTGAATGTCTTCCTTATGACAGTTAGAATATGAACCCGACAGACTAAACCTAGTGGATGTTGTCGGATTTAAAAAGCTCTGTCTTTGCTTCCACTTTTACAAGCCGAGCTAGGCGCTAGACAACTAGTCCTTGTTCCCAGAGCCCATCTTCGTCTATGCTGGGGAGCCAAGTACGCCTTAAAAGAGGCAACTTGGAACATGTTGGGTTTGTATAATTCCCTTGACTCCGAAGAGTTGTAACCTTATGTTATGACAATTGTTTTTAGATCGCAGGAGGGGAATCTGATGTATCTAGCGTCGTTTGGCAATATTGACAAAAATTAGAACCGCCTCAAACGGTATCAGCCGTTCTAGGCGGTTTTTTATGTTTAATGTATTTTGAACCCCCCGTGTTACCCCCCGTGTTACCCCCCGTGTTACCCCCCGTGTTACCCCCCGTGTTACCCCCCGTGTTACCCCCCGTGTTACCCCCCGTGTTACTGAAACGGGGGCAAGGAGATGAAAGTAATGTCTGATAGTAATAACAGCAACTTTTATAGCGTAATGTTGCCCTGTGGTCATGATGATTTCAGGGAGTTTATTTCTGGTTTGCTTGGTAAACCACAAGAGATAGAGAGGATGTTGAGAGGCGAATTTGAACTAAAAAAAGAAGACATCAATAATATTTTTCATCTAGTTGACCAGAGGATAAGTCAACAAAATGAAGCTTCACTTACGCAGTTTACAGTGAAGGTTCTTTATAATGATGATTCTTCAATATTCTTGAATTCGCTAGAAGACTTCATGAATTATAATGAGATCAGACCCTTAATATCCGAATCGATATATTTGACTTGGGTTTATTTAATCAAGTTTAGAGATAAGGCAACGCCAGAAAAACAAACTATTACTCTTCGAATCTTTACTCAACCTGCTGAAAGATATCATGATGTTTTAGAAGATGAAATAGTGTTTAGGAAATCTGCACATGACTTCATGAATTCAAGGTTTGTTATAAATATTGAGAACACAGCAAGGTCTTGGGGCGTCGATATTGAGTCATTATTAGTTGGACACATTAGAACTCTAATAAAAAAACACGACAAAACTCTGAAGTATTTAAATAAAAACTCGTCAAAGGCCGGCATTTTTATGTCTTTTGCTTTTATTGTTCTTTGTGTTTATGGCATTTACAGTTATTGGAATAGTTACATTGACCTGCTTAAATCGAATTTTATTAAAATTAGTGAAAATGTTAAGATAGTAGATTTTAATATTATAAATTCTAAAGTTAATTTCATTTCCAATATGTTAACAAGCCAAATAATAAACGGGGTAGGAACTTTCATTTCAATCTCTTTTATTGTCTCAATAATTATAAGTATAATAATTGGGATAATTACCAGCGAGCTATGCACCTATAAATATAAATCATACCTATTACTAACCAGTGAAACCATACAGTATGCAGAGACTGAAAAAAAGAAATCGAAGTTTAGGTTAATAAAGGTTATCTTTTTTGTTTTAGGCACATTATTACTAGGTGTTATGTCAAATTACATTTATGCCATAATAAAACCACTTGTTCTCCTTTAATAAACTTTTGGGTTAATACGAGCTAGTCTTCAATCAATTGAAATATTAATCATCCAGTGCCCATTTTCGTTCCCACTGGGGAGCCGACTGTACCAATAAATTTAAGTACCCATGGTACACTCTTGGTACACTTTACGACGAAAAACAGCAATTACTCACCATAAACAACAACACTTAAAAGCTATTAAATGGCTGTTTTTATTGCCCTTATTCTTTCGTAAGGTGTCGTAGTTTTTGGTCATGGCCCGTCTCAAACACCGTTGCTTCACGGCGTGCCGGTTCGATTCCGGCCTTCGGTACCAACTAAAAATCCTGGTTCATCCAGAGACGTACAGTAAGCCCGCTCCCGTAGCGGGCTTTTCTGTTTCTGCCCTCCGACCCCGATGTCCGTTACGACCCCGATGCCCGAACCGGGATAGCCTGACCCATTGTTCGCTGATGCCGATACGCTACCCGGAGCTTTAAATATCGCTTGCCTGTTCCAATTACAAGGTATATATTTTTTTAATCAGATACTTTGGAACGAAAGACGGTTACCATGAATCTCACGGCACAACAGAGACTCCTCGATCTGTTCGGCAGGCAAAGCGTGGTCCGCTCCCGCGATCTTGAGCAGTATGAAATCCCCCGGGTAGAGATCAGCCGCCTGTGTAAACGGGGTGTGGTTAAGCGCGTCGGGCGCGGTCTCTATCGGCTGACTGATGCGCAGGTGACAGAGCATCAGACTCTGGCCGAGGTTGGCAAGGCAATCCCTAACGGCGTGGTCTGCCTCCTTTCCGCACTTCGCTTTCACGAACTGACAACACAAGCGCCTTTCGAGGTCTGGATGGCTATTGACGTCAAAGCCCATCTCCCCAAAACCAGCCTGCCCATAAAATTTGTCAGATTCTCAGGACCTGCGCTCAGTGAGGGTGTAGAAACCCACAGGATGGGCGGTGTGGAGATAAAAGTTTACTGTCTTGCCAAGACAGTCGCCGATTGTTTCAAATACCGTCACAAAATCGGCCTGGATGTTGCTCTGGAAGCACTTCGTGAAAGTCGCAAAAGCGGCCGGTGCTCGATCGATGACCTCTGGCGTTACGCTAAGGTCTGCCGGGTTAGCAATGTCATAATGCCTTATATGGAGGCGATGGCCATATGATACAAATACGGGGAGCAAATACCGCTGCTTCGGTTCGTCAGCGATTGCTTGACCAAGCCAGGTCAAAGCGGGTCGATTTCAATTTGCTGCTCACCCGTTACGGACTGGAAAGGTTTCTTTATCGCCTGGGCCGGTCAGAATATCGGGAGCGCTTTGTTCTGAAAGGCGCCATGCTATCTTCTACTCAAAGATTCTGCGGAAGAGGTTGTTATCCTCTCTGGTCATTTCAAGTTGTGTTTCGGTTAGATTTTTGCCGGTCGATGAATAACCTTTGACGCAGTTAACTGGCCTTTTTTCTTCTGGATTTTCGTAAAATTTGCTAGTCTGTCGGGCATTAAGAAAAAGCCTATTTTTAAATCAAGCACATCATTCGGGTTTAACCTTGGACTGTTTTTTGAAGCTTTTAAGTGAAGGAGCAGAGCCTCAATGATCGTTGCAGGTGACCGGCCCGGTAAAAACGCCGGTAAAAACACAAGACCTGATCCTTCAGTTTCTCAAGGAGCAACCGAATAGAACGTTGGCAGAAGTCGCCGAAGCTACCAGCAAATCTCTCAGTGCCATCGAACGAGCTAGTGCCAAGCTGGTGAAAACCGGCCGATTGAAATATATCGGCCCCAAAAAAGGTGGCCGTTGGGAGGTTATTGAGTGAGAATCCAGACCGTCGAAGTCACCAACTACAAGGCCTTTCTCGGCACCCACCTGTTCAATGTGGGCGGCAAGAACCTTTTCATCTACGGTGAAAACGGCAGCGGAAAAAGTTCACTTTACTATACCTTGAAGGATTTTTTTCAGGTCTCCACCGAGAATATCGATCTGGCTGGGCTGGAGAACGTCTTCGTTCCGGCTGGTCAGGAAGGCAAAACCGCCGTCAAAGTCTCTTTTAAACCAAACCCTGCCACCGGCAAAGGCAGCAAAGATTACCAGTGGAACCTCGCCCGAATCGATTCACGCGATGCTGACGATACCAGCATCCGCGATCATACGCATCGGACGAACGCGAGCTATGACACCTCTTTCCAGCTTATCGCCTTCGCGTGAGAATATGGGGTGTACAAGGATGAGCCACAAGAAAAACCAGCACCTCACCCAACTCCGCGACTGGCTCTTACCCATGCTGATGAACGGCCTGGTCAGGGTGGCGTAAAGGGGAAAAACGATGAATCACTCCGAAATCCTTATTTATCAGGACCAGCAAGGCAAGATCAGAATTGATGTTCATCTGGAAGATGAAACGGTCTGGCTGACCCAGGAGCACATGGCGGTTTTATTCGGCAAGAGTAAGAAGACCATCTCCGAACATATCCGAAACATTTTCAATGAGGGCGAGCTGGACGAAAATGTGGTTGTCCGGAAATTCCGGACAACCACTCCGCATGGCGCCATTGCGGGGAAGACCCAATCCCGAGATGTGCAATTTTACAATCTGGATGTGGTTATCTCGGTCGGCTACCGGGTCAAATCGCAACAGGGCACCCAGTTTCGCATTTGGGCCACCCAACGGTTAAAAGAATATATCGTCAAGGGCTTTGCCCTGAATGACGAACGCTTCAAAACTGGCAACTCCATGAATTATTTCAGCGAGTTGCAGGAACGCATCCGGGAAATCCGTCTTTCCGAGCGCTTCTTTTACCAGAAAATCAAGGATATCTACACCACCAGCATCGACTACGACCTTAATGACGAAAAAACTATTGAGTTTTTCAAGGTGGTTCAGAACAAGCTGCTTTGGGCGATCAGCCAGCAGACGGCCGCAGAACTGGTCTATCTCCGTGTGGACGCCACGCTGCCTTTGCTGGGCATGCAGTCCTTTGATAAAAAGAGCGAATTGACCGTTCGCAAAAGTGACGTGAGTGTCGCCAAAAATTATCTGAATGAAGACGAGATGAAACTGCTCGGGCTGCTGGTCGAGCAATATCTTGCCTTTGCCGAAACCATGGCCCAACAGCGCACCCCCATGTACATGCAGGACTGGATACAGAGACTGGATGCGATCCTTCAGATCAATGGTCGTGAGTTGCTGACCCATGCTGGCAAGATCAGCCATCAGATGGCGCTGGAAAAATCAGCCCTGGAATATGATAAATATCGGCAAACACTGACGCAGGTTCAGCATGAAGAGAATCTGAAAGAGCTGGAGCAGGATATTCAGCGAATCATTCCGCCCGGAAAATCGGGTGCCGACGATGCACAGAGATCTTAAAAGACAGAGATCCAAGCACTCTCATTCAAGTCACGAAGGAGTTCGTTCCATGACAAACAAATCCACCAAAGGGGCCTGCAACCTCTGCGGCAAAGAGTACACCCGTTCGGGCATGGGCAAACATCTGGCCAGTTGCCTGACGAAACGAAATGATGAATCCATAGAGGGTGATCAGCGCTTCAGACTTCACCTGCTTGTCATGACGCGTTATCCCTCGGACTATTGGCTGCATTTGCAAGTGGACGACCGTGCAACCTTCAAAACTCTGGATACCTTTTTACGCAAGCTCTGGCTGGAATGCTGTGGTCATATGAGCCAGTTTTTCGTCGGGCGGCAGACTATCGGCATGCCTGGACAATTGGCCACGTCGCTGAGGTCGGGGGATGAAATCGATTATGACTACGACATGGGTGACACAACGCAGCTGCGGATCAAGGTTCTCGGCGCATATCAGGGCCTGCCAATGACGGAAAAAAAGATTGCGATCTTGGCCCGCAATCACCCACCAGAAATTCCCTGCGATGACTGCGAGCGGCGTCCTGCTGTGAGTATCTGCTTCGAATGCAGCTGGGAGGGTGAAGGCTGGCTTTGTCAAAAATGCGCAAAAAAGCACAGCTGTGGTGACGAAGTCGACTATCTGCCAATACCCAACTCTCCGCGTGCCGGGGTCTGTGGTTACACCGGCGCATGAGCCGAACCGGCCGTTTTGATCCTCAAGCACTCGGGGAGAATGTCCAGTTAGTTGCCTTCCGGCACGCGCAGATCGCGGCTGAAGCCGCTCGTACAGGGCCGCTGAAAGGTAACTTGAGTAAAGTTGATAACCAGATTTTCTTGAAAAAGGAGAACTTAAGTAGATGTCCGATCCCCTGAACGTCCCCAAAGCGATGCAGCCGGTCTTTACCGAGGTGAGCCGGCGCATTGACGAATTCTGTAGACAACATCTGAACGAGGAATATGCGCTCGTCTCACAAGAACTGGCCGCAGCGCTCTGCCGCAAGCGTCCCTCGCCGCTGCTCAAGGGGAAACCCGAGCAGTGGGCCTGCGCCTGTGTCTATGTCATCGGCAGCACCAACTTTCTGCACGACAAAACCCAGACCCCCCATCTGCCACTTGGACAGGTCTGCGAGCTGTTCGCCATCGGCAAGAGCACGGCGACGGCCAAGGCCAGAAGCATTCAGGACGCCTTGAAGATCTACCAACTCGATCCGCGCTGGACCCTGCCGAGCAAACTGCAGGACAACCCGCTGGTCTGGATGCTCGAAGTCAATGGATTTATGGTCGATGTCCGCCATGAACCGCTGGAGCTTCAAGAAGAGGCCTTCCGGCTGGGCCTGATCCCCTATGTACCGGGAAGGAGATAGAACACCATGGCTGGTCGCAACGAACCCTGCCCCTGCGGCAGCGGCAAAAAATACAAGAAGTGCTGTCTGATCAAGGAAGATGAATTTGCTGCTCGTCAGCGCGAAAAGAGCAGCGCAGCGCCTCGCGCGCTGGACTGGCTGGTCGGTAAGTATCCAGAACAGCTGGCTGAAACGACGCATTTCGATTATTTCGGCGATCCAAACGAAGACGAAATAAACGCCATCGATGAGCTGTCGCCACATCTGCAAGAGATGCTGCAGATCAATATCGGCGAATGGACGCTGGCCGATGCCCAGTTAGAAATCGATGGCGCGCGCAAACCTGCGCGCGAGCTGATCCTTGGCCCCGGCGGCCCGCTGCTCCCCGCAGCTGGCAGAGAGTGGCTGCAGCGGCTGGGCGAGCGAATGCTGAGTCTTTACGAGGTCCGCGAAAGCCGCCCCGGAGATGGGTTGCGCCTGCACGACCTGCTGAGACCCAAAGAACCTGCCGTCTGGGTCGCCGAGCGTGGCGCCTCGCAATCTTTGGTGCGCGGCGATATCTTCGGGGCGCGGCTGGTACAGCAGAGAGAGGGTTGGGTGCTTTCAGGAGCCGCCTACCCCTTTAACCGCGACGAGGGGCTGGCCTGCCGGGACGAAATTCGCTACGAGATGACAGGAACCGACTGGGGTTCCGAGATCGCCCGCGAAGTGGTTGGCGGACAGCTTACGCTGCATTGGCTCGATACCATCACCACCAAGCGCCCGCTGCCAGAACTAGTGGATGCCTCAAGCGGGGAGCCGATTCTCGCCACCACCGACCGCTATCAGGTCAAGGATCGAAACGCAATGGTGACGCTTCTTGCACAACAGCCGGACATTGATGGCGATTGCGATGAGGGGTGGGTCCGGGTCCTCGAACTGGAAGATGAGCGTTGCCGGATTCAGGCCTCGTTGACCCTGGTGAAGAAAGATATTCTGGAGGTGTTCTGCCGCACCAGCAAGCTGGCTGATGAAAGTCGCGCCTGGATCGAACAAATCGCCGGTCAGACCCTGCGCCACCAGAGCCGCGAGCTGGTCGATCCCCGTTCCCCAAAAGCGCTGGCAACCGCAGCACCGGCTGCACCTCCCGAAATTCCGCCGGAGGTCATGACCGCCATGGTGCATGATTATCTGCGGAAGAATTACGCCAACTGGGTTGACGAGAAGATCCCGGCGCTGGGCAACAAAACGCCACGTCAATCAGTCCGCACCGCCAAAGGTCGACAGGCCGTAATCGAGCTGCTTGAGTCGTACGATCACCTCGAAGCACACCGGGCCAGGGATCAGGGCGGTCAACCGTTTGATTTCGGTTTTCTGTGGGAGCAGCTGGGTATCTCGCGGAATCTCTGATGTGAACCGGAACCGTCATGCCCTCGCGCAGCAGAAAGAACTTTCGGCAACGTTTTTTCGACATCATGGAGTAGCCCCCGGGATCAGATCACTTTTTCGATAACAATAAGTCTTTTCATATCAGAATGTTAGCAGGATAATTCGATTCCGGCCTTCGTACCATAACAAAAACAATGGTTCAGCCAGAAATGGCTGAACTCTTTGTTTATTGTCGACACTGCGCCCCCTGAACTCAAACTGTTGCCTCAATATTAATCGTAACGTCAGCGTACAAAGGTGGTGAAAATCAAAAAATCAGGGCACAATCACCCCTTTATGACATTAGTTGTGGTAAATTGACGCTAAAATATATTCAGGAGGAACAAACATGTACCTTGAACAACTGCTCTCTTTTTTAACTGCTCTCTGTGATACCTACACCCTTTATGCGATCGGTGTTCTAGTCGTCATATTCATTCTTTTTTATTTCAAAACAAAGGCGATGATGAAGTTTACCGGCCTCGTGCTCATCCTTGTCTTCGTCCTCTATCTCGCGGGGATGTTTATGGATGGGGTGGAAAACAGTTCACAGAAGAAGAAAGCACTGACAGAGAAGTCCAAGCCGTACGATCAATAAAAGCGAGCCCCGCAGAAATCCAGAATATCTACAGATTGCCGCTACTTTATCTTGCAATTTCCGTCGCGGCAAGCTGTTTTCTTTGGCAGAAATTTCCGGGAGTGGGCAAAAAGCCAGTAGCCGCTCCGGGCCAACAAGCTGATTCCGGGGAGAGAAATAATTGCGGAGAGGAGATGCAGTTCGGGCTGTGGCAACACGTCCCATATCCTGGCAAAAGCGGCGACTCCTGTATGAAAAATACCGGATTCATCACGCACATGCAGTTCGGCCATAAATGTTTTTAAATCCCGACCGTACTTCGACGGATCAAATGTCGGTGCGGCAATATCAATCAGAATCAACTTCCCGGACTTATCCCGTAGCCGATACTTCTCCATCTCCCGACTACAGACAATACAACCCCCGTCATAAAAGAGAGTCAGCTTCTCTTTATTTTTAACCATAGTATTTCACCTCGAACTAAAGTCTACCGCTGAAAGTCAAAATAACAATCCTGCCGGGGAAGGTTAGCAAAAGGCTCGAATGCGTCATTTCGAACGAAGAGAAAAATTTGACCTGAAAGCAGATCTCTCCCGCCGGTCGAGATAACAACATGCGTCGTTTTTTTACGAGGGCATCACGGCTAGCCTAGACCTGTTATCAGGACTTTTAATCCGTTACAAATCCTTAACCCATGTTTACCATTTCGAGCGTGATTTTCATTAATTTCCATCTTTTTTTCAGAAAAAACTCAATGATTTCAAGGGTTGACCTCTGGAAATGGCAAATGTAGTGCCATACTGGTAATTTAG
>Ga0314774_1002544_pt1 | contig 10131 bp, 6 predicted proteins | sample MetaGCBIA2018_FD_204515 | JGI IMG/M metagenome (GOLD analysis project Ga0314774, IMG submission 204515) | Cryopeg brine microbial communities from Beaufort Sea near Barrow, Alaska, United States - CBIA 2018 | ecosystem: Environmental > Aquatic > Marine > Coastal | place: USA: Alaska | collected... | reverse complement strand
ACCGAGCTTGCATCAGCGCCATGGAGTTGCTTACGGTTGTGACCGGAGGATCTGGTGTTTACTTTTTGTCTTCTAATGACATCTATTGCTACTTGAGAGAGCGGAACGACAAAAGATTGTTCACTCTTCAGAAAGGTCATCTCCTTCGATATAGATAATACCCTGTGAGAGATCAGCTTGTGCCCAATGAAGTAGGGTGGTTATTGATTTTCTAACTCCTTCCACTCGCCACGTTATCATTCAGGTCTACGTCGGTCATGAATAAGAATTAATTTATTGTTTAAAAATGTATATATTTTTATTTGAATCTTTATAAAAAACCTGCAAAACAATAGCGTCTGGGATTATTTACAAGAATGCGTTTTTATCTGTTGACAGGAAGGGGGGCGGCCTATAAAATACGCCACTTCTCGGAGTGTAGCGCAGCTTGGTAGCGCACCTGTTTTGGGTACAGGTGGTCGGGGGTTCAAATCCCTCCACTCCGACCATATTCTTATCAGCATGTATAAAAATAAACTTTTTCTGCAAGCTGGTATACAAAAGGTTCCACAAAACGTCTAGCGCTCAAAGCTGTTGAGCATCGCCTTTCTAAGGCGAATGGACGGAACCCTATCTACAGTTAGTATCTACTATGGCGGGCGTAGCTCAGTTGGTAGAGTCCCGGATTGTGATTCCGGTTGTCGCGGGTTCAATCCCCGTCGCTCGCCCCATTTTATTCTTCTTTTTATTTCCATTAATACTTTTACACACATTCTGTGCTGTATTTCTATAAATCCAATTCTACTGTTTTTGCCGTTAAAATTTAACTAAGATCGCTTATCAGAACCCCTGTATTAGAATGTCGTTTCATGAATGGTGTATGTTGAAGTTTTTCTACTGGATCTTTAGTATAGTGAGCACACCGTGTTTTTATAAAAGTCAAAATGCGAGATAGCCTTTTAAAGAGTTCAATCTTAACCTCAGCGCAACTTGGGAAATCTGATGCAAGAAAATATGAATATGAATTTTGATGAATCTATTGTCATACACACAGCAGAGATGGAATGGCTTGGCAGTCCTTCAGAGGGAGTATTACGTAAGCCTTTAGAACGAGAGGGCACCGAGTCAGGGCGTGCTACTAGTCTTGTGAAGTTTATGCCTGGAGCAGCCTTTTCTCCACATAATCATCCTTTAGGGGAAGAAATATTGGTTTTAGAGGGTGTTTTTTCGGATGAAACAGGAGATTTTCCCGCAGGCACTTATTTTAGAAATCCGCCAGGTTTAAAACACCAACCCTTTTCCAAAGAGGGATGCATTTTATTCGTAAAGCTAGACCATTAGACTTAGAGCCTGTGAAAATTCAAACAGATTTTAATCCTGTAAACCAAGGACTAGGGGGATTAAAAGTAATGGGGTTGCATCAGTTTGGGTCTGAAAGTTGTGCGTTGGTTTTTTGGCCAGCAGGAGAACATTTTCAGCCACATACACATTGGGGTGGGGAAGAGATTTTAGTCTTAACGGGTGAGTTAATTGATGAAAACGGCCATTATCCAAAAGGCACTTGGTTACGCAGCCCACATTTAAGTAAGCATTATCCTTATGTAGAACAAGACACGCTTATCTGGGTGAAGACAGGGCATTTATAGTGCATGATAGGTGGAGTGAGTGTGAAGTTTTTTTAAGGTTTTGCGGTTAATGATGAGTACTAAAATGTCTTATAAATGTTTGCGAATTGAAGTAAGGCCTGATGATAGAACTCTAATTTCACCTCTGACTTCTATAAGCGCCTGACCTTCTGAATTAATGCCTAAATAAAGCCCTGTGGTTTCCTTTTCGGGTGAGATGAAGCGAACGGTTTCATTCACTTCAAATAGGTCATGTGCTTGCCAGTGTTCATTGAGTTCAAGCTGCGAGTAATTTTGTAACCCCGCTTGTTGGATTTTATGAAAGAAGCGTTCAAATAACGCATCTAAATCAAACGGTTCAACGCTGCTTGAACCGTCTATCACACCTGATCTGCCTCGATTAATGCCAATGCCGATTATCAGCGCACGGTAGTCCTTTTTTAAGACTTGTTCAATCAACATGCCCGCTACTTTCCCTTGATCGTTAAAAATATCATTAGGCCATTTCAAATAGAGAGGGGCAGTGGTGAGTTCATTCAGACTTTGATGCAGTAAAGCTGCAATATGTAAGCTTAAAAGACCTGACAGTTCAAAACCCGCCTCCAGCGGGTAAGCTAAAGAGAATATGGCAGAATCTTGATTTGTGACCCAACGACGTTTTTGTTGGCCATAGCCTGAGGTCTGAATTTTGGTCGTGCAAAAAATAGGCTTAATGGGTCTGTTTTCAGTAACATAATCTTTTAAGTATCGACTGGTTGAATCGACCGTTTCCAGCGAAATAACTTCATAGGAGGCTTGCATAAGGTTCAACTTAACGTGGTTGCTTTTAGTGTGTGCTTATTCTGTGTAATTCGTCTAAAGAAGGTTGTTCGATGATTATCATCGAACAATGAATTAGTTTATCCATTCTACCAGGCCTGGTAGTTTTAAGGCTCTTCGTTCAAGTTAAGGTTAGATTGTAATTGCTTTTCATGTTGCTCAATATCCCAAGGTAATAACTCCGCAGAATGATGCAGTTTGTGCAGGTAGTGTTCAAAGTGATTCAATATATCTGTAATCATATTGTGACGACTGTAGCCGTATACATCATAAGCTTCACTGCCTCCTCTTAAAAAGACCTCTGCACGGTAATAATATTCATGATCATCTTCAGCTGCGGCTTCGGTTGCTTTTTCTGAAACTGAGATGGATGCCGTTTCCATTGGAAGTTCCGATAAAGCAAATCCAGGGATTATGAATTCAGATAAACGGACTTCATAAATAAAGGCCATTTGCTCTGACTTAATGACTTCTATACGGGTTCTCAGGGGATCGTTCTCCATATAAACGTTTGACTCCCAGCCACGACGTTTGAGTTCGGCTTGAACCGTTTCCATGCTTTTATGAACAACGTCTTTAATAAAGCTTGAAACATCCTCTTTATCAGGGTAGTCCACAAGCTTTGCAAGGCGATCCTTCCAATTTGTACCTTCTTTTTCTAAGACTTTACCACTATTACGCACCGCGTTTTTTAAACTCATTTCTCGATGGGTTTCAAGAACGAGTGCACGCCACATGCCTATCATGGCAATGATCATAATAATTGCAAAAGGCAAAGCACTGACAATGGAGGCAGTTTGTAGGGCTTTGAGTCCACCAGCCAAGAGTAAAACCGAAGCCACTGCACCTAACAGGCTCGCCCAGAATACACGTTGCCAGATAGGCGTGTTAGAGCTGCCGCCAGAGGCAAGCGAATCAAGAACCAAGGCTCCTGAGTCGGCTGAGGTGACAAAGAATGTGATGATTAAAATCACCGCCAAAGTTGACATAATACCACTGAGCGGTAAGTGCTCGAATAGCTGGAATAGTGCGATGGCATTATTGTTTTGAACAGCCTGAATAAAACCATGGTACCCCTCTTGCATGATTAAGTGTAAGGCGGTATCTCCAAACACCGAAAACCACAGAAAGGTAAACAGGGTGGGTACTAACATTACGCCCAGGACAAATTGACGAATGGTGCGCCCTTTACTTATTTTGGCAATAAATAAACCAACGAAGGGAGCCCAGGCAATGGTCCATGCAAAGATAAATATGGTCCAGTTTCCAATCCAATCGCTTGATGAGTAGGCTTGCAAGTTAAAGGTACGCTCAACGATATTACTGAGGTAACTGCCGGTATTTTGCAAGAATGTCTCTAAGATAAAGATAGAAGGTCCTGCCATAAACACAAATAACATTAGGGCAACCGCTAAGCCAATATTGATTAAAGAGAGTCGCTTAATACCTTTATCCATACCTGCCACAACCGAAATAACGGCCAAACCGGTAATAATGATGATCGCTAAAATTTGGACAGAGGTGGAGATTGGAACAGATGGAATAAGATAATGAATTCCCGTGTTAATTTGAGTTACGGATAAACCAAGCGTGGTTGCAAGTCCAAAGACGGTTCCCAAAATAGCAAAGGTGTCCACGCCATGTCCAATAGGACCATAAATCCGGTCACCAATTAATGGATAGAGCGTTGAACGCATCGAAAGCGGTAAGTTATGTCTAAAGGAGAAGTAGGCTAAGCTTAACCCAACGAGGCCGTAAATAGCCCAAATATGAAAACCCCAATGGAAAAAGGCAATTTGCATCGCTTCCTTGGCAGCATCTACCGTTTCCGCAGCACCGTTTGGTGGTGAGGCAAAATGTAAGACGGGCTCCGCAACCCCAAAGAACAATAGGGCAATACCATAACCCGCAGAAAACAGCATCGCAAACCAGGCCAGAAAGGTGTATTCGGCTTCAATATGGTCTGGGCCAAGTTTAATTTTACCCCATGGCGAAAGTGCAATGACAACAATAAAGACCAAAAACATAGCGACGGCCAGCATATAGAACCAGCCAAAATTTTGAGTAATGCTGGCCAAGATGCTTGCAAAGAATGTGCCAGCCAATTCAGGGTTACTGAGTGTGCCAATTAGGAATAATAATATGACGACAATCGCTGGAATAAAGACAGGAAGCAGTAAGGTTGATGCAAAAGCTGGTTTTGAAACAGACATATGGATGCGCGCTCTTTTAACGAAAGTAACCCTAGCCTAACAAAAAAAGTCAATTTACCCTAGTAAATATTGTGTTAAATTACGAGCTTATTACTGAAAATTACCTCTTTAACTAAGATAAAATCCTCGTTTTGAACCAACAAAGCCTGGCTATTTTGTACGTGGCCGACGTGATTGTATCGATCTGCCTGGTTTCTCTTCAAGCGGTTTTTCTGGCCAACGGTGTCTGCGGTATTTACCGCGCATCTCTTTGGCGACCTCTATATACGAGGTGTTCCAAAAGTTGGCTAAATCGGCGGTGATTTGAATGGGTTTTTGAGCGGGTGACAGCAATTCAAACGTGAGGGCGATTTGGCCATTCGCCAGTTTGGGAGATGAGAGTTCACCGAACAGCTCTTGCAGTTGAATCGCGACTTTAGGTGATTTTGCCATTTGATAGTCAATGGCCACTCGTTTACCGGATGGCGCGGTGTAATGCGTGGGGGCGTATTGTTCTATTGCGTTTAATTCGGAATAACTGAGTCTGGCTTGCAATAGACTCAATAAATCCAATTTTGCTAAATCTGACCACTGTGTGACATGGCTTAGATAGGGCAGACACCACTTTTCAAAATCATTCACTAGCTCCTCTGTCGAAAATAGGGCGTATTCTGGCAAGTATTGGCCTAACCAGGACACGCGATCTAACCAAGCCTGGTTGGTTTTATTCCACGGTAGTTTTTCTAAATTTGAGGCCAAAATGACCTGTGTCATACAGGTCTGAACGTCGGTTGGCTTGAGTTTTTGGGTGGAGGTTTGCTGTAAACTTAGTGCACCGAGTTTTCGAAAAGTGGTGCCTAAAATACGCTGTTTTTTGTCATCAAAAGTGACACTGGTCTCGGTGGTGATTTGCGTGGCAAAGAGTGATTCTATATCCTCTAGGGTAATCGGTGCCGCCATAAAGACTTTACCATCTCGACGTTGGCCATCTAAATGGGCGACTACTAACCAGGCCTGGTCATTTAAACGATCTTCAGGCGTCAGAAAACAACCTTTGCCATTGCTTAGTTGATAACGGCCGTCGGCATTTGAACGACGTTTGGCGACTCTGTCAGGATAGGCTAAGGCTAGCATCTGACCTATTGAAAGCTGGGTAGTGGATGTTTCTGACTTTAAAGTATTCGGCAAACCAAGCACTCGTTTTTTCCACTGCTGGCTATTTCTAATGGCTTCTCGCGTCGCCGACAGTACGAGTTGTGAGGCGTTTGATGTTTTACTGTTTTGACGATAAGCCTGTAAAGCCTCAACCCTATCCTCTAAATTAACTCCACAACCACGTTTAAAAATATCCCGTTCACTCAAAATGGCGGCGATGTCACAAGCCGTGGTGAGAGATTGCTCTCCAATTTGTGCTGCAATCAAAAGCATCTTTGCTAAACGTGCCGAAAGGCCGAGTTGACTCGCTTGCTCTCCTAAGGGCTTGAGAGAACCATTGGTTTTTAAAAAGCCTAGCTGGATTAACAGCGCTTGCGCGATTTGGTAGTGTGCTTTTGGCGGTGGCGTTAACCAGCGTAAATCTTCTAAATTAGTCACGCCCCACATGGCCATCTCTAAACTTAAGTCTGTCAGATCGGAGTTTAAAATCGATTCGGCTGTGAAGGCTATACGGCTTTTGTGATCTGATTCTGTCCATAAACGATAAGCATGACCTACAGCCAATCGACCTGCTCGACCTGAGCGTTGTGTGGCGGACGCTTGCGAGATGTTTTGGGTCAGCATGCGGGTCATGCCGCTACTGGCATCATAAGCCGCGTGACGGACTAAACCGCTGTCGATGACAATGTGAATGCCTTCTATGGTTAAACTGGTTTCGGCAATATTGGTCGAGAAAATGACCTTGCGACGATGTTTAGCATCTTTGAGCAATACCTTGCTTTGGGCTTCAGGCGTGAGTCCACCATAGAGCGGAATCAGAGCCACTTCCGCAGGGTTGATACTTTCGGAGGCATGTCTGATAGTTTCTAGAATTTCTTTTTGACCCGGTAAAAAAATCAGACAGTCTCCACTATGTTGCTCAAGTGTCTTGAGTAAAGCCTGAGTAATCACGCTATAAAACGGGTGTCCATAGAGTAGCGATAATGGTTTCGGTGGTGCATTGGTTAAGTAATGGATATTGACGGGGAAGGTCCGACCAGGGCATTGAATAACGGGCGAATTGTCCAAAAACAGACTTAATGAGTCGCTTGCAATCGTGGCGGACATAATCAAAATCTTTAGATCTTCACGCAGTGCAGATTGGCTGTCTAAACATAACGCCAGGGCTAAGTCTGAATCCAAGGAACGTTCATGAAATTCATCAAAAATAATCAAGGCCGTTTCACTGAGTTCCGGATCGTTTTGCAGGCGTCTGATTAAAATCCCTTCAGTCATGATTTCAACCACCGTCTCTTTGGATATTTGACGGTCATTGCGAACTTGATAACCAATGCGCTGGCCGACTTTTTCACCGAGTTGCTTCGCGAGAAAAGCCGCAAGGGAACGCACTGCCAATCGACGAGGCTCCAGTAGGATGATTTTGCGACCTTGTAACCATTCAGCTTGCATCAATGCTAAAGGCACTTGCGTTGATTTACCTGCTCCTGGCTCAGCTTGGAGTATGCAGGCCGAATGTCCAGCTAAACAGTTCTGAATCTGTGGGATAAAGGCATGGATCGGTAACTCAGTGGTTGCAGACATAGAAAGTGGCAAAGCCCTTGGTAAAAAATGAAATAATAAAGATTAATGTCTAGAGATGCTTGCACGAGTCAATCGTCGTTTAATAAAGAGTTAAAATGACGCTTCTTTTCGTTTAAATAATGGGCAGTAACTCATTATTACGAGCCCAATCAACCTAGATTTCCCACATTGCGATCTCGACACATAACGCCTGTCATGAAATAGTCTCTATCGCCTATTTTAATCGTCTTTGGAGGGTATACAATATTTTCTGCCGTTTATCTCGTGCGTGAAGATAACATTCGGATGAACTAAGCTAGAGGTGCACGATATGCTGTTACGTTTAAGGATATATTTTCATCAATTGTTGTGTGAAATATGACAATACTCACGGACCATCGTATGTCACCATTGTGGGGAGGCAGATGAATGTTTCATTCTGTACCGTATTCAATCGTCTTGCATGATTGCTGCAAAACCCAAAATTTAGGAGATTCAAAGGGCGCGATGCAGCTTTAAGATAAGATATGCTTTGCTTGAATATGTTCAACGGTCATGTTATTCGTTCAAGGCATAAAATGGTTACCAGTGTGGTATTTCAGCATGGCAACATGCAATATTTAAGGTTAATTTTTTTGTTTGGGGTGTTGGACGTATACCACTAGAACAAGTCTTTCCTATGGTGGGATAAAGAGAATCTGCATGTAAACTGATGTGTGAACTGAACATAGGGTTATACTTGATTTTAAAGAGTTAAAGAGTTAAAGAGTGAGAAGTGGCAAAGCGATGTGATGGCTTTCAAGCCAACAGCCTTTGGCATTAAATCGGATGTGATCATATAACGAATCGAATTGCCCAAAGAGCGTCTCCATTGCGCTCAGTTTTCCCCTATTTTGCTGCCGGACAATACCATGAGTGTTGTACTGGAAGTTCCTTAGCTCACTTAGATGCAAGTTTTAAATGAGACTGTTTTGTAAATGACCGTCAAAAAAGATGCTTTATTTAGTTTTTAAAAGGATAAATCCGTTATGTTTAATTTCCGTCATGTGCTTATTTCAATCGGTTTGGCAGTCTCTTTTACGGCTCAGGCGATTGATACTATGCGTATTGGTACGAATGTTTGGCCGGGTTATGAGCCGTTTTACTTAGCTCAAAGCCTTGAAGGATGGGATAAGGGCAATAAGATACAGCTGGTTGAATATGCGACTGCAACAGAAGTGTTACGTGCATTTAGAAATAAAACAATTGAAGCCGCTGCTTTGACCTTGGATGAGGCATTATTGCTACGTGAATCAAAGATGCCCATTCAAATAGTTTTAGTCACCGATATTTCAAATGGTGGTGATGTCATTATGGCAACACCAGACATTCAGACATTTAGTGATATTAAGGGTAAAAGAGTTGGAGTTGAAGGGGGAGCTTTAGGCGCTTATGTTTTAACGCGTGCTTTAGAAGTACACGGACTGGCTTTGGAAGACATACAGATAATTCACGTTGGCGTAGACGCTCATGAGTCAGTCTACCGTCAAGGGAAGGTTGATGCTGTTGTGACCTTTGAACCCGTACGAACCAAATTAAAAAACCTTGGAGCTCAAGAAATTTTTTCCAGCCGTGAAATTCCTGGCGAGGTCGTCGACGTATTGGTTGTGCATGATGACTACTTAGCCAAATCTCCAGAGCGGGTAAGAACGTTGATCAAAGGGTGGTATAACGCTTTAACTTACCTTAAAAAACAGCCGGAATTGGCGGCCAAGGTCATAGCTCAACGCTTAAAGGTCACTCCCCAAGAAGCATTAGATAGCTTTGAGGGCTTACATTTACCTTCATTGGCTGAGACACGAAAATTATTGGGTGGCGTGGAGCCTAAATTAAATCCGGTTTTACAGCGTATGCAAAAAACCATGTTAGCGCAGGAGTTATTAATTGATTCAGTCAGTCTCGATAGGCTACTCAATCCAGCCTATTTAAATATACCAACTCGAGCCAGCAAAAAGTAGAGTGTTATGACGTTAAGATTTTTTTTACCTAGCCTGTTTGTGGTTTTTATTACCATTACAACGATCTTTTCATTTTTGACCATTCGCAGTCATGTCCTAATGGAGGTTAAAGCAGATCAGTACAGTCGAGCGATGAGTTCTTTGAATAGTTTGCAAGGTAATGTTGAACGTTTTTTATTTTTGGGTGATATTGAAGGGGTAAAAAAAGCCATTGCGTCTTTAGGGGCTCAACCAGATTTAAATGTTATTTTTGTGACGGATAAAAGAGGCAAAGTGATTGCTTCGACGCACCAAAGAGCGATTGGACAGCAATGGGATAAGTTGCACTATTTGTTTGATGCTGGACTCATTTATGAGGTCCCTCGAACCAAAGTAACTCAAGTGCTTTATTCCGAAGAAAATAATCTTATCACGGGCTATACAAGTGTGTGTAATGCTGAGGCGAGTAATAGTCTGCGCCCACAGCGTTGTGGATTTCTCTATTATTCGGTAGATGCACTCTATTTACAAGATAAGGCCATGACTTCACTGCTGAATTTGATTGGATTAAGTTTGCTCGGATTTATTTTGAGTGCATTTCTATTTTCAGTCGCTGTCTATTATAGAGTGACAAAACGAGTGATGCGTTTAGTGGATGTTTTGCAACGTTTTTCAAAAGGTGAGCATTCGGTACGTGCTCATGTTCAGGGTGCAGATGAATTAGCTCAAATTGGGCAATCAATTGACTCTTTATTCGAACAGATGACTGAAGAGCGTGGAGAATTGATCGCCAGTGAGCAGATGCAGAAGGCCATTATCAATAGT
>Ga0314774_1002543_pt1 | contig 10131 bp, 7 predicted proteins | sample MetaGCBIA2018_FD_204515 | JGI IMG/M metagenome (GOLD analysis project Ga0314774, IMG submission 204515) | Cryopeg brine microbial communities from Beaufort Sea near Barrow, Alaska, United States - CBIA 2018 | ecosystem: Environmental > Aquatic > Marine > Coastal | place: USA: Alaska | collected... | reverse complement strand
ACACCCATCGCCCTTACCGATGCCGCCGTCGACTATTTAAAGGGCTACCATTTCCCGGGTAATGTGCGCGAGCTGGAAAACATTCTGGAGCGGGCGTTTACACTTTGCGACGGAGACGTTATTGACAACGGCGACCTTCAGCTTGGCAGCTCTTGCAGCAGCATGGATACGCCTTTGCTGGCACCGACAGCTAAGACAATGGCAACGGCGTATACCGAACTGTCGGGGCAAGGCCTGGAGGGATATCTCGAGAACATAGAGCGCAAGGCTATTGAGCAGGCGCTGGAAGCAACACGTTGGAATAAGACGGCGGCGGCGAAAAAGCTGGGGATCAGCTTTCGGGCGCTGCGGTATAAGTTGAAGAAGTTGGGATTGGAGTAACAAAACACACTGTCAAATAAGGTAATCTGAGATTGCTCAGGACGAGCATATAGAATTCTAAAAAGGACTTTAACCATGAAATACCCGACTCACGGTGAAGGGTTTACTCTACCAGAGCTAGTGGTTTGCGTTGCAATAACCAGTATTCTGCTCAGTTTTACCTTACCCACCTTTGATCAGGTAGCACGCTCCAATAAAGCAGACCAAGTTCGCAATGATCTGCTGACACTGTTCAACTTCGCGCGACTTGAAGCCATCCATCAGCAAAAACTTATTACCGTCTGTCCATTAGACAACTCAGGTATGTGCCATAACGACTGGCGTGGTTCTATCACGGCTTTTATAGACGAAAATAAAAATGGCAAATTAGATAGCCCCGAACTGGCGTTGCGCCGTATCAACGTCGACCTTGAGCAGTGGAATCTGACCAAGCGCCCCGCCAGCCGTGCACATTTTCAGTTTGACACCATCGGCACAGCCAATGGGACAGCTGGCTCCGTAGAGTTTTGCCATCCGCTTTTCACCGAAGGCGGACGAGCTCTTGTGATTTCATTTGCCGGGCGCGTACGTACGTCTGCAGATTTCAACGGCGACGGCATCGAAGAACGGTCTCCTGGAACACCCATCAGCTGTTAGCCGAGCATATATATCACCAACAATCACTAATAGCAGAGCCGCCCTTAGTGGCGGTTTTTTGGCCGGTATTGTCGATACTCAGCGTGCCACACTTGTCTTGTACCTGCGCTCCGCTGGCCGCTGCGCTCAGTGTGTACGAGTTTTTTGCGGCGGCGCTAATGGTCAGGGTGTAGAAATCTACGCTTGAGCTTCTCAGAACTCGGGCGCTTGGCGTGCCTGTATCCGCAGCGCCTGAAGCCAGCTTTTCATAGCTGAAATTACGTGCATACGCCGCCTCCATTGCCTGAGCCATTTCGGTTAACGCAGCCTGCGCATCCACACGCCGCGTCCTTTCTACATAATTTTGGTAAGAGGGAATGGCAACAGCCGCAAGAATGCCTATTATTGCAACCACAATCATCAACTCTATCAGCGAAAAGCCCAGCTGGGGCGCAAGCGCGCCCCGGCGGATCTGTGTTTTCACACCACGTTCAATCAGCATCAATTAACCTCACGCCAATTCTGGCGTCGCTGGGTCGCCGGGCCAGAAGATTCCGTAATTACTTCGATAGTCGCGTTGGAGGTGCCAATAAATTTCTTCTCTGTACATTGCCCTGACTCGCAGGAATCCGGGTCGTCCGCAATTGCAGGCTGAGTCGGAATACCGCCGTCCAGCTTCAGTAGCCCTCCTGGGGGATGTTTGCCACCATCACCGAAGTCTATCAGGTCTAACTCATTGAACAGCCCATCATTATTCAAATCAAACGGCGACGACTCCAAACGCGCACCGCTAATGGCGTTGAGTTCCATCAGCCATCCAGATCCACCGGCCGCACACTGGTCCAGACTCGGAATCAGGGTGGTGAATATAATCCGGTCGTTGCGGATGATTGGCTCATACACCACTCGTTCGCCCATATTAGCAGTGTTACCACCCTGGGTGTTCAGCAAGTCAATGTACCAGCCACGGTGAGGGTTGAGCTTAGTGCCGTCGGCCTCTGTCTGTTCTTCCCAACGGATCAGATCTTTGGTGACGAGCCGGTACTGGTAATCCCTCACCGTTGTCTCCGCAAGAATTTTTTGCTCCAGCATATTGCTCCGTGACGCATCGTTGGTGCCGTCGTCCCACACCGCGAAAAATGCTTGCGTGTATTGATTGTCCGGGTTGTTATCGGAGGATTCGAAGTATTTACCCGTTCCAAAATACACCAGAACGTCCGAGCCGTCCGCCTTGCGCGTGGGATGAGACCCTACTGCTGGCGCTGCAGTAATTGGCAAGCGGTTGCCCGCTTTGTTCTTGGCTATAAACAACGGTGTCGGGGAAGCATCTTGTTTATGGGCAAAGTCCCATTGGTCGGCAGAGCTGCCCGTCACATCAATTTTCCACATGTTACCAAACAGATCACCAGCGTATATCGCATCAGCAATGCGATCGCCATTCAGATCTATTACTGCTGGGCTAGCCATGCCATTAGGCCTACTAATGCCCTCGGGATCTGCTGCTGAACCAACACCGGTGTCCAGCTTGCGGATCAGACTACCGTCTTCAATGTCGACGATGTAAAGAACAGCATTACCTGTAGTACTGGCATTACCGTCGTTTTCGGTATTGTTATAGCCATTACCAAACACCGCGGCCCATTTACCATTGTTCATCCGCACAATAATCGGCTTGCCAAAGGTGTACCCCAAGTCGGCGCCGCCGGTGTCAGAATCCGAGTATTCCCAAAGCACGAGCTTTTCAGCATTACTTTCGTCAAACAATGGGTAATCAAGGCTCGTGATACCCTTCGGGTCGGTGATATCTAGGGCAAACAAACCCTGGCCCCCGCTGCGCAGGGAACCGACCAGCGCAGTGTGCCATTTGCCTCCAAAAAACACGTCGCCGTAAGTTGACGGGCCATCAACATAGTATTGATGGGTGTAGTTAGTATTGGCAAGATCTTCTAGCTGACCGAACACCATCGAGGGCACGTAGGCCAATAATTCCTCACCACCATCAGTGACAATAGGCCCCTTTGCCACGTCGGTGTTGTTACCGTATGCATTAATGGCATGAAAAAGCCCATCGTTGGCGCCGAAATACAATACAGGGTCACGGGCTCTCAGAGCTTTACGAAATGCTGAATAAGCAGCTCCGTTTTCCGCTGCCGAACCAGGCCACGTGTCTGGATAAAAAAATCCCGGTGGTGGCACAAATACGGGATCCGAATTAACTATGTCGCCAAGAATCGATTCACGTTCTCGGAACTTCTGCGTTGAATTAGCGCCGGCCTCTGATTGGTCGCCGCGGATAAAATTGAGAATCGCTTCGCCATAAACGTTCGCCTCGGTGGTTACACCGCCACGCAAAGCGTCCACCTGCACCTGGCTGATTTCAGCGCCAGTCGGTGAGTCAGCATTCTTAGCCCAACGGAATGGCACACCTTTGTTTTCGATGGTGTTATAGGTGATTACTTCCCTTACAGAATCATGGCCGTCAGTAGAGCTAAACTGATTTTTCAAAACAGCTTTCAGATTCCACTCCGGCACTCCAATCGCACCATTTTCCACCGGATAGGCAAGCACGTTGCCAGACCAATCGTCTGCATTAAAGGTCGCCTGGAACAGTAAGGTGTCTGTGTTCAGTTCACCGGAATTCACCGTAACCGTAGAAGATGATGCCTCACGCTCAAGAATGGTATTGAACGCTGCACTGAGCTGTTCCTCCAAACCCAAAGCGTTGGTCACCAAGAAGTAGTTGTCTGGCACCCCATCACTTCCATTGGCTTGGGTAATATTGTTTTTAGCGTCCCACTCTGTGTCAACGTCCGGGGTGTTATCGTCGTTACTGTCAATAAATCCTCCCCACTTGGCCGCATAGTATAGGGGATCTTTCAACAGAGTTGCTGCGACAGCGGTGCCGACTTTGAAGTTGCGCTTACTGAAGAGCGTCAGCTTGTCAGTGCCACGCGAGCCCCCTGGATTTACGCCTGCAGGTGTATCAAGATAATAGAGGTCATTGCCACTGCTGTCTTCGTCTCTAACAGCCAGATAAATACCATCTTTGTCTGAGCCAGAAATAACATAGCCCATGTGCTGAACGATGCCGCCAGAGGCATAAAGCGAATTCAATGTAACTGTGACCGTATTATCTGTTTCCAGTTTGTACTGGTATCGAACAATCGCATCCATATCATGGTCGTTACCCTGTTCTACGTCCTCAAAGTTGATCAGAAAACTACCTTCGGTCGGGGTAATGCTTTCTACATAAAAGTCGGTAATAGTATTTGTCGGCTGAAACTTGCCCGGAGCGGGATCGATACCATATCCACCTCCAACTGACTTGGCGAAAGGCACAAGCGTAATTACTTTACCGCCACCCATAGGAATCGCAATACGTGGCAAGGGCGATGCCAATGCCACCGTAAAGGTATTAATCCGTGTTGGCTTAGACGCGAGGCCCTCAGCGGGAAATAGATCCGTAAGCCAGCCATAATAGGCAACAGCTGCGGAATAGTAGCTTCCCATTTTCGTGGGCTCTTCTGGTGACAGCCCTCGAATGCTGGCAAGACTGGTTACTTCCTTCGCCGTTGGTGCGCTGTCGGATACCGCTCCTGATTCGCCAATATAGCGCAAGCCTCTAATATCTAACTCGCCGTTGGTGATCGTATCTGCCAGCGTCGAGACATTCATACCATTGACATCACCGGCGAACGACTTACTAATGCCGCCTTCGGAATACGTAAAACTACTACCCGGTAGCTTATCCGAATCATAGTTCGGGTTAATATCGGAAACCACCATCATATAAGGGTTGGAGCAATACGGCTGACCACCACTATTTTTGTCATACGGGTTTTTCCAGTCGGGTAATGGAAGGCCTAGACTCGCATCGCTATTGCCAGAAGAACTGATTTTAAATTCGGGAGTAGGACTTCCTTTGCCTTGAAAATAACGCACGCCTTCATACATCATTTCAGCAATTGGATTGCCCCACATTTCGCACTCACCACTCCGCATGGGCCTACCTGCAATCAAGCCACAATTATATTCCCGGCTTGACCAGTTAAAACCCACCGTACTAAACTTGTCAATCGTTCGCACGATGCCATTCATGCTGGAAAACGTGCCATCGTTACTATTGATTTCATTTCTAAAGGATGAGATATTTTTTCTTAGAACACCGCCATCCAGATTTTTCTTATAAGAACCTGTCAGAAGACCAAAAAGTATACTTTCATTTTCGCCGTAAGTATGGAGTAAGCCAGTTGGTTTATAGCTTGTATTATTACTACCATCACTATAGGTAGCGCAGTTGTCTTCTAACAATCCCGCAGACTTACAAACTTGTACCCGAACTGAATATTTAGCAAATTTTGACTCAAATATTTGTTTTTTCTGATATAACTCAAAGCTATTACCACCGGTGAGCTCATGGTGTCGAAATTCTATGCTGTACTCACCCTTTATGAGATTAACACTTTTTTTATCACTGTTTACAGAGTCTTTACTATGATCATCGAGACATGTATCGCTAGAGCACGCGCTATGTCCGCCGTACCAACCTATACGATGCTTAACAATACCACCGGACAAAATAACAAACTCAACAGCATCATCGCCATTCACTGCAAATGTATAGTCCCCAGTGCTCGGAACCACCAGTTTACCTTTCACAACCGATAGGAAATTATCGCGAGCAAGATCCCCACCCTTCATTTGAATCAACGCCCTGTTGGCGGCACCAATAATGCTACCCGGTGCCGCAACCATAGCATCGAACTCACCAGCTGAAATATTAGATGACCTCGAAGTCTCATGATAATTCACCGTTAAATTCTTAAACAAACTCTCGCGCGCCAACTCCCAAGCGGAGCCGCCAGACGAGGTTTCACAATCCACCTTTCCTTGCCCAACACCTGGTATGCACTTGTCCGATAATACCGGCCGCTCTGTTGATGCCCACTCCCAAGAGCGAAACCGCGTATTCGGCAATATTTTAAGAATGGGATCTCCACCTTTGCTCTCACTCAGGTTCCCAAACAAATGCCCCTTCCCAATCGGAGGCAACGGCAGCGGTGTATAGTCTTCAATACTGTAACCTTCAATGGCAACACCACGATATTCTTTTGCCCAGCTATGGGCATCGGGTGGAACTTCCGAACGCTCCAGCACTGTTTTTGATGAACTATCGGTCGAACGGTAGCCACCATAAAAAACTTTACGCAAGGCGTCGATTCGCGCGGTGGTAATGTAGTTCAGAAAGTCACCGCTCCATTCTCCCGCACTTCCACTACAACTTTTTTTACTGGCAGATTTATCGGCATCCGATTTAATACTTTTTGGTACAAAAATATTATTTTCGTAATCGTAACACGCGTAACTATTAAAATAACCGTAGTAGTCAATCGTTGGTTTATAGCCAACGTCGATAATACCGTCGTTATTAAGATCAGAGGTGTCGTTATAAGCTTCATAATAGAGCTTATGATTACGCCCCATCACCATCATCAACATAGGTGGAGCCGTAGCACCCAAAAACAGCGGTTTGTTAGCTAGGCTGAGTGGCGCCGCCGAAGAAACAGGCACGTACCCACTCGTCATTAACGTCATAACAAATGCCGCCAAAAAATTAACATTCCGTTTTAAATTCATATACAAACCCTCCCGAGCGCCACAATCTTCTGTAATTTATTGGGCCGCATTGTTATACAACTTACGCGCGTAGATCGTTTGCACATGAACGCTAGCGCCGCCCGGGCCTTCACCACGGGCAGTGACGCGATAAAAACGGGTCACCGGTTTGATTTCGCCAAGGGTCAAGTCCGCCACTTGCTGACCTGCCCCATTGGTGTTCGATTCGGTTGGCTGTTCCATCACATAATTTTGTTTCGCACTGCGCCCATTATAATCTGTCACTTTTTTTGAGTTGGCTTCCCACCAAACTGCATCGGTAGCCTGCCACCAGTTATCCGCCATAACCGCGGCCTGGTAACCAACTGTACTGGAGGTCGGCAGTGACTTACCCGGTGCAATGGTCTCTGTGGCCACATTTAACGCGGTTTCGGCCGCGTCAAAGGCAATACTCCGGTCGCGGCTATTGGCCGTAATACGTGTATCCAGGGTGGTGATGTCTACCGCACTTAAGCCAATAATCGTCAGCAGTAACAGCATGACCAGGCTGACCAATAAAACCGCGCCTGACTGGCGCTGTACGCTTACGAATGCCATGGCTTTCTTCATTAACGTATCTCCTGCCGTTACTGGCCGCGGAAGTTGCGCAGGTACACGGAATCTCGCTGTACCTGACGAATACGATTGTCGCCCGATGCGGTGATGGTTTCACCGTCCACAAGGGCATAGGTACGGGTGTCTTCCTGTCCGGTCGCGTTCTGATTCGAAGTGGTCAGCAGCGCATATCGCAAGGATTTCACCGTACCCCAATCAATGGATACCGCTGAAGGGCTGGCGTACTCGCGAATGCTAGTTTGATCCCCCAAGCCCAATTCGACTTGAAGATTCTCAACACCGGTAATGAGTGGCTGGCGCGTAGGCGTTGGCAAAACCGTGGCAGCAACACCCATAACATAACTTTCGCACATCAGGGATGGAACCTGTGTGCTGGCGCCCGCATCACCAATGTAATATCTGTTTACCGCAATCTGTGTTTCATCCAACGACTCACCCAAACAGGTTGTCAAGGAACCATCTGCTGCGCCGTTAAAACGCACAACAATGGAATCTGTACCATCCACAATATTACTGTTGGTGCTGTCATTATCTGCGACGGTAATTACTTCGTTCTTAGCTAATAACCCGCTAAGAGCTGGAAACTCCCTTACCACCGTCGGGTCGTCCCAATATCCGGCATGACGCAGCGCCCTCCCTAAAAAATGCCGCGCCACCCTAGCGTTTTCCTGCGCCTGAGACTGTGAAGTCACCACGGTATAGGTCTGTTTGCTACTAATAAAGATGCGAATAACACCTAGCGTCAGAATCAGGCCAAGCGCCATTGCAATCATTAACTCAACCAGCGACAAGCCGGATTGTTTTATCATCAGATTACCTCAGGCGATAAGCGGTGAAATAACAGCCTTCGGCGCTGTTATCGGCTGCGGTACAGGTTGGGACCGTGTAAGTGCCACCACTGCGTGCAGCATCCCAAGTGATTGCAATATCGTATTCTTCGTCTGTAGCAATCCACAACACCTCGGCCGCGGCCGCCGGCGGCGCACCCACCGCTGTTGTGAGCGCTGTATTCCATTGCCAAAGGTCCCAAGAAGCCATCTCGGCAGAACTGCAAGTGCCAGCAGAGCAGTCGGGTGTTGGTGCACTGGCCCCGATACTATCCGCATAGGCGCCGGTGTCGGCGGCCTGGTTGTTGGCCATAATTCGGTTGATCAAGTCATCACTGTAGCTTTGCGCTTCCTGCGCAAAGTGCGTGGTTGTTGTATTTTTCAAGCTGAGAGACTGCAAGCCTGCAACGCCAAGCAAGCCAACAGCCAGAACCAGCACTGCAACCAGCACTTCAATCATGGTAATACCGGCCTGGCCGGCACCCGGTTTTCTGAACAATCTGAAATCAGATGAAGCCTGTATCATGGGCAATTCGCATTTGCTTCAGTGCCTGTGGACAGCGCACCTGTGGTAACGGAAACGATTAATGATCGAGCCTGCCCATTCCCGGACGGATCGCAAAAACCGAAATATTTCTGCTCATTTAGATTGTCAGCGATACCCGTTGGCAAAAATCGAAGGTGGGGGATAGCACCGGATGCACCACCGTGGGTGACGGTCACGTGTGCAGCATCCGGAGCCTGAAACACCCGTAATAATTCACCAATGGACACCGCAGTGCCAGTCGCGTTGTTATCCGTCACCACAATCCAGCCATCACCCCAGTCATTGGCGCCGGCGCAGGTAGCGCTATCAGTCGACGAGCATAAGGACACAGCGCGGTTGCGGGCAACAGCTTCCCCTTTTGTATATTGAATGGCCAACAGCATACTGCCACGTGCGTCTGCCAGCCGGTTGCTGGTTATCACCGACTGAAATGACGGCAAAGCCACAGTGACAAGAATTACCAGAATCGCCACGGTAACCATTAACTCGATAAGCGTGAAACCGTATTGCCTGCGCATAAGTCCCAATCCCTTTAAGTCAGTGTGAATTTAAGTAATGCGGAAGCGAATGTCAGCTCCTCTCCGATGAACGGACAGACACGGCAGACAGACGGCTTTTCAAGTATGAGAAGCGCGATACTATTCACATTCTGCAGCACAAGGGGTGGTGCGAAGAGTCTGCTCAAGCAGACCCTTGAAAAAGACGGGTTCAGACTTCGACAGTGGGTATCCGCAATTCCTTCGGCATAGAAAACACAATATTCTCCTCACGCCCGGCAATCTCGTCCGGAACGTCACCACCCAGTTCCCGCAGGCGGGCGATCACGGCGCTTACCAGTACTTCCGGGGCGGAAGCGCCGGCGGTTACGCCGATGGATTTTTTACCGTCTAGCCAGGCGGGGTCAATTTGTGTGGCTTCGTCGATCAGGTAGGCCGGTGTGCCCATGCGTTCCGCCAGTTCGCGCAGGCGGTTGGAATTGGAGCTGTTGGGGGAGCCCACTACCAGCATCAGGTCGCAGTCGCCGGCCAGTTGTTTGACGGCGTCCTGGCGGTTTTGGGTGGCGTAGCAAATGTCGTCTTTGCGCGGGCCTTCAATTTTTGGGAATTTGGCGCGCAAGGCATCGATTACCCGAGCAGTGTCGTCCATTGAAAGCGTGGTCTGGGTGACATAAGCCAGTTTTTCAGGATTTTTTACGTCCAGCGTGGCTACGTCAGCTTCGTTTTCCACCAGGTAGATATCGCCGCCGTTGGCATAGTTGTATTGGCCCATGGTGCCTTCTACTTCCGGGTGGCCATGGTGGCCAATCAGCACGCATTCGCTGCCGTCACGGCTATAGCGCATGACTTCTATGTGCACTTTGGTGACCAACGGGCAGGTAGCGTCAAAGACTTTCAAGCCACGGGCGGCTGCCTCTTTTTGCACGGCTTGGGACACTCCGTGGGCGCTGAAAATCACCAGTTTGTCGTCTGGCACTTCGCTCAACTCTTCCACGAAGATGGCGCCGCGCTTGCGCAGGTTATCTACCACAAA
>Ga0314774_1002542_pt1 | contig 10140 bp, 3 predicted proteins | sample MetaGCBIA2018_FD_204515 | JGI IMG/M metagenome (GOLD analysis project Ga0314774, IMG submission 204515) | Cryopeg brine microbial communities from Beaufort Sea near Barrow, Alaska, United States - CBIA 2018 | ecosystem: Environmental > Aquatic > Marine > Coastal | place: USA: Alaska | collected... | reverse complement strand
GTGGTGCCCGTCGCCGTGGCGCCCGCACCGATGAAGGTGCGGATCTGGTACCCAGTGATCGGCGCCGCATTGGCCACCGCGGCCGGAGCGGCCCAGTTCACGGTGACCTGCGCGTTGCCCGCGACCGAGGTTCCGATCGTCGGCGCTCCCGCGACCACCTGCACTACCGGTGCCGACGGTGTCACCGCGTTGGAGGAAGCCGAGAAGGCGCTCGTTCCTTCCGCGTTGATCGCCGACACCTGGAAGGTGTAGCTGGAGCCGTTGGTCAGCCCGGTGACAACCAGGCTGGATGCGGTTCCGGCCGCGGTGCGCAGTGCACCAACCTGGGCTCCGGCCGCGTCGAGCACCCGCACCGAGAAGCCGGTGGGGATACCGATCGGTGATGCCACGAAGTTGACGGTCGCCTGCCCGTCGCCGGCAATGGCGGTACCGATGGTCGGGGTTCCCGGAGCCACGGTGTCGCTGAATTGGAGGCGTTCGATGTTGCGCAGGGTGTCGGTGCCGTCAATGCCGCGGTTGTCGAGCACGGTGGTGACCGTGCCGGGGGCTCCGAAGGTGCCCGGAGTGCCGTCGGCATTCAGGGTGGTCACTTCGTAGTCGCTGGTCAGCCCGGAGAACACCGCGGTGTCAACATTGCCGGCTGTCTCAGCCGCGGTAGGAGTGATAATTTCCCGAACCGCGACCAGGTTGCCCGGGTTCACCAGTCCGGCAGCGACATCCTGTTCCAGGGTGCGGGTGCTGCCAGCCCGGTACGGGCGCTCCATGAGGTCGGTGCTGCCGATTTCGACACCGGCGTCATTGCGAACGCTGATGCGAATGCGCAGGTACCGGTCACCATCGATCACATCGTCGGCACCGCGACCCTCAAGGGTGTCACTGCCCAGACCGCCGATGAGGATGTTGCCAGCGCCCCAGACATTGCCTTCGAGCGGACACACCCGCATCGGGGAAAGTGCTTCCACGTCCGCGAGCGGAGTGGTCAGCATCGACGATGAGATCAGATCGCTCAGACCGCTGATGCGGTCAATGCCGGCCTGGTCGAGCACGTCGCAGCCGCTGAAGCCGGCGCCACCGACGGCGCTGGGCACTACGTCGTCTCCTCGAATCACATCGTTGAACGCGGAGCCGGAGTTGGCCTCCACCTCCTGCCACCGGTCGCGGAGGACCACGACTGGGAGCGGCACGCCGATCAGGTTGTTGTTGATCTTCATGTCATCGTCGGCCGCCACCGTGTCGTATTGGTGGGTGGCCCAGTCGAACCCGGCCGAACCGGCGTAACGATCGACGGCCGCGTTGCTGGTCATAATGTCGTCACCGCCCTCGGCGTCGTAGTCGTTCTCGCCGACCTGGCCGATCATGATGTCGTGGCCGGGAGCGGTCTGAGCCGGGTCGTCGAAGAACGGCGCACTGTGATCACCGATCAGCAGGTCCTGGCCTGAGCCACCCTGGATCCAGTCGTCGCCGCCATCGCCGAAGGTCGCGTCGGCACCATCGCCGGAGCGAATGAAGTCATTGCCGGGTCCGCCGAAGGTCTCGTTGTCGTTGGCTCCACCGTTGACGAAGTCCTGGCCCTCACCACCCATCATGATGTCGTCGCCGATTCCGCCGTTGAGGTAGTCGTTACCCGGACCGCCCTTGAGCACGTCGGCCCCGCCAAAGTCGGTGATCCGGTCATTGCCCGCACCGCCCAGGGAGACATCGTCGCCTCCGTTACCCTCGATCACGTCATCGCCCTCGTTGCCAAGGAAGGTGTCGTTGTCGTTGCCGCCGGTCACCCGGTCGAGGCCCCCGGTGCCGTTGTAGACCGACTGGCCGTTGATACCGGCCGGGTCGACCGAGTTGATCGCACGATACTGAAGGGTGCCGTCGGGCTTGCGCAGCAGCACAGCGCTTTCATCGCACTCACTGTCAGGGTCATCGGCCACGGTGGCACCGAATGCCACATACCCGGCCGGGGTGCCGGCCAGATTGGCGAGCTGGAACTTGCAGTCTGCGGTACCGAACGAGTCGGCCTTCAGGCTGTGGGCATCCGTGTTGCGCATCATCATCTCAGCGAAGGAGTTGCCTTCGAGCTGCGCGCGCAGGTTCATTCCGGGTGTGCGCAGCAGGTAGTAGAACCGGTCACCGTTCTGCAGGTCGGTCATCTGGTTTTCGAACACGTAGTTGAACGTGCTCCCCAGCAGCCCACCGAACAGGTTGGTGTTCTCGGCGAGGCCACCGACCCACAGGTCGATCGTGTCCAGGCCGGTTTCCACGCCATCCCAGGCACCGGAACCGTTCATGAATTCGATCGCCTCGGCGGTCGGGGAGATCCCCGCCCCCGGGTCCACGATGGCCGTAGCCGCTGCTCGCTTACCGTTGATCGAAGATACCGACGTGATACTTGGGTGGGTACCGTAGGCAGCCACGAAGTTGACCAGCGACTCCGGGTGCTTCAGGTGCTGGCCGAAATCAGCCCAGCTCGTGTAAGGAGCCAGCTGGCCGTCACCGGTTGCATTGTGAATCTGGCGCCGCACCTCGTTCAATGAGGGCACACCCTCTGAGCGAGCGCGCGTCATGTTGATCGTCGCCAGGTCCAGGGGCAGACCGAGCAGGTTGTTGCGCAGCGTGTCGGTGACGAACTCGTCGAGTTCGTTGCCCACTTGGTCGCTCATGCCCATGATCACGCTGCCGGCCGCCTGCTCGGATGTGAGCGGCCCCGCGGGCCCGCCGTCGGTGTAGGCGATCGGGTTGAGGAAACCTTCGAGCAGTGAGATGTCGTTGTTCGAGCCGTTCTCATTGGTACGGGAGATCGTCTCGGTCAGCATGGAGTGACCGAAGCGGTATACCGCGTGGGCGAATTCCGCCGTGATGGCCGAGTCGACTTCGGTGTGGTAGACGCGGAATGGCTGAATGGCGGGCTGGATTTTGCGACCGAATTCCTCGAACACCAGGTGCTGGTATTCCATCTCGGTGACGAAGCGGGCCGCCTGGAACAGGCGCGAGCCGTTCCAGCCGTCCGCTCCCGCAGCCAGCTTCCACTCGGCCAGGGCGGTAACGCCCTTGGTGGTCGTGTCGTTGGTGAGAGTGGTCTTGAACTCGTCGACCAGGCGGTCGTGTTCGGAGTGGAAAACCTGGTGGATGCTGGTCAGGCCAATGTTCTCGTTGACGCGACCGTCTCCGGCGATGAAGTGCAGGTCAAGCATTTCGTCGTCGTAGGTTCCGGCAGGCTGGCTGGCGAAATCGGCGGTGGCCGTGGTGTTCGCGTCGGGCGTCGGGGCAACCTTCGGCGTGGCCGGGTTGTTGTCCGTGTCCTGCGGGCTGGGGTTTGCGTTGTTGGCGATGTCGGTCAGGAAGGGGGTTTCGAAGTAGATCGCGTTGCCGGGAACAGCAACGGGAGTAGCAATGTTGCCCTCAACCATTCCCGTCGGGGTGACGTACATGGGAAGGCCACGCGCCGGTCCGGGAATGAAGTTGCCGTAGGGGTCGACCGCCATTTGCGGAACGTTCAGCACATCCATGTCCTGGAGCTGCAGCCCGAGCAGGTCTCTGGACTGCTCCTTGACTCCTGCCCAGGTGGCCATGCCGCCAGCCGTGGGGCCGGCCGGGCCGCCGAGCAGCTTACCGGTGCTGACCGGTCGGCCGTCGGGGTTGTTCACGTATTCACGCAGGAAGACCTGGTGCGACGGGTGCGAGGTGTAGGTCTGCGACTGGTCGACGAAGGGCGAGTCGGTGTTGGCCGCGTCCTGAACGTCGTCCCCGGTGCCGAGCACGCCATCGGGACCCGGCTGGTTCAAGGCACGGGTCAGCACCATAAAGCGCAGGTTCGCGGGGAGGTCATCGGCGTTGCCGGCGATGTGGTCCGGCCCGGCAATCAGCGGGTCATCGGACTGAAGCGGCACGAACACCGTTCCGCCGCCCTTGACCGTCTGGTCCACACCGTGGTCGAAGAACTGCCCGAACAGCGTGAACATGGAGTTGTACGGCGGAGACAGGCCGACGTCGGTCGTCACATTGGGAATGAACAGGGTCTGAAACTTGGGGACACAACCCGCGGGGACGCCCAGCACGGGCGGATCTACAACGAGATCAGGGTCGGTCGTACAGGGGAACTTGCCGACCGCGTTCTGGGTACGCACCGGGAATCCGGCTGCGGCGACCGCGGCAGGGTTCGTGGCGGTCTGGTCGACGATCAGGTTGCTGACCTGGCGCGGCTGCGAGTCCACGACAGAGCCCGACAGCTGCTTGTAGCTCGTCGGTCCGGGAGCACCGACCGGGAAGCTCGGCGTGATCGGCTCGGCGTCGCGGAAGACCGGCGTCGTGAGGCGGGGGAAAACCTCATCCGCTGCACCGAACGTTTCGCGGCCGGCAATGAGGTTATTGCACGATCCATCAACGGTGCGCAGCCCATAGGACGCCATCGGGGAGGGGATCTGGTTGGGGCCGGTGCCGATCAGGGTCCCGCAGGGGTTCGCCGGAGTGGCCGTCAGGGCGTGGGCCTCCGAAATCTTGATTTGTTTGAGGATGAAGGCGAGGTCAGCCGTCGTGACGACGAAGCCCTGACCCACCGGCGCGACTGCCGCAGTGGCGCTGATCGCGGTCGACAGGCCGAGTACGGCGTAGAGGACGACGGCCATGCCCGCGGCGATGAGTCGGGTGGACCTGCTGAAGGCACTGTTCGTGCCGGAAGGGGGTCTTTCACCACCGGGAAGCGGTGGACTACCTCGCAGTCCGGTTTCATCTCGTTTGCCGCGAACGACTCCTTTGCCCTCGAACCTTCTCATGACGCACCTATCTCTTCAGGGTGAGCGAATGCTGCAAGAGTGCGATACCGGCCTTATGGAAACCTTGTGCATGCGATTCCCTGCCGTCCGTGATTCCTGACGCTGAATCCGTGCTACTTTCGCCAGACAATGTCTGATCCGTCTGCGCCAATCGCTCGCACCCGGCAAGCGGACGCCCGCAGCCGCGTCGACGTCGCCGACATCGCCGTTCGCCTCTTTCACGAGCAGGGCTACGAGGCCACGAGCACCGCCCAGATCGCCACCGCCGCCGGGGTGTCCCGCAGCACCTTTTTTCGCCAGTTCCGGTCGAAAGACGATGTGATTTTCGCCGATCACGACGAACTCCTCGAGCAAATCGATGATCGCTTTGCGGCCGAGCATCCCGACCCGTGGCTCGCCGTCTGCGATGCGGCCACACTCGTGTTTGAAAGGTTTCGGGAGCGCCTGGAGATCGTGCGCGTGCGCGACCGGGTCGTGCGCCAGACATCCGTTCTGCGGGACCGTGAAACGGTCATGGTGTCGCGCTACGAGAAGACCTTTTCGGCCTATCTGCGGCGACGCCTCCCCGACGTTCCGCCGGTCGTGGCAATTCAATTCGCGGCAGCCGTCACCGCCACGCACAACTTCGAGCTGCGCCGCCTGATCCGCACCGTCGACGTGAGCGCCCCCCTCGATTCCAGCGACCTGACGGCGGAGCTGGAGGCGGTTCGCCGCCGTTTTACCACCGCCGGTGCGCAGCTCGCGGCCACGCCCGCCCCCGAACTGCTGGTTGCGGTGTTTCCCACCTCGACCCTGCCGGCGGATGTGGCACGAGAAATCGAAAGTCGCCTGCGATCAACGACCGCGTGACACCAAGTGTCACTTGACCTGACACTCAGTGTCAGGTAGACCTGTAGTCACACCTCCACCTCGAAAGGCACTGATGCCCGATTACGATGTCTCCGCCCCGCTCGACACCGACTACTACGGCGTCTTCGCCGATGTTCCGTCGGCCGACCGGGAGTTCTGGGACCGGGCACGAACCTTTGCGGTGGAGACACTCGACGAGCTCACCGAGGCCTGGGACAAAGCGGAGTACCCGCTGCACCTGGCTCGTCGCCTCGGCGAGCTCGATCTGCTGACCGATGGCGTCGAGGGACCGGGCCTGACCCCGATGTCACCCCTCGCGGCCGGCCTGGTGAACATGGAGATCTCCCGGGGAGACGGCTCGATGGGCACCGTCGTGGCCGTGCAGGGCGGCCTCGCCCTGCGCAGCATCGCCATGTTCGGCAGCGACGAGCAAAAGGCCACCTGGCTGGTTCCGCTGGCCCGCGCCGAGAAGCTCGGCGCCTTCGCATTGACCGAACCCGACCACGGATCTGACTCGGTGGCCCTGGAAACCACCGCGCATCGCGATGGCGACGAATGGGTCATCAATGGCGAAAAGAAGTGGATCGGTAACGGCTCGGTCGGCGACGTGACCGTCGTGTGGGCCCGCGACGACGAGGGCAATGTGCGCGGCTTTCTGGTCGACCAGTCCCTGCCCGGTTATCACGGCGAGACGATCACCGGCAAGGGCTCCTTGCGCGCGGTGCACCAGGCCCGAATCACCCTCACCGACGTGCGCATTCCCCTCGACGCCGTCTTGCCGGGCACCCACACCTTCAAGGACACCGCGGTCGTCTTGTTCGCCACCCGGCTCGGCGTGGCCTGGTCGGCGCTCGGACACGCCACCGCGGTCTTCGAAGCCGCGCTGAACTACGCGCAGCAGCGCGTGCAGTTCGGCAAGCCGATCGCCGGCTTTCAGATCGTGCAGGAACGCCTTACCCTCATGCTCTCCGAGCTCACGTCGATGCAGCTGCACTGCATGCGCCTGGCCGAACTCGACGCGGCCGGAACGCTCCGGCCCATCCAAGCCAGCCTGGCCAAGTTTCACAACACCCGGGCGGCCCGGTCGCTCGCCTCGCTCGCCCGCGACATGCTCGGCGGCAATGGAATTCTGCTCGAGAACCACGTCATTCGGCACCTCGCCGACATCGAGTCGATCCACACCTACGAAGGCACCGAGAGCGTCCAGTCGCTGCTCATCGGCCGCGACCTGACCGGGGTTAGCGCGTTCCGTTAGCGTCACCCGCGGTTCACCGGCGTCGTCGCTTCGCCGTCCTGGTTGCGCGCCCCCGGTCTTTTTGCGGGCACAATGCGCACGTATGCCGCTTTCAGAATATTGCAGACATGCTCGCGGCGCACGCCATGCACCACCAGATGGCCGATCGCCTAGCTCACACACATGGTCACGAACTAGAGTTGCTCGAATGCCGCAATCACCATCGACTTACTCTTCCTCCGACGGTTTCGTGCGCGTACGCGGAGCCCGAGAGAACAACCTGCGTGACGTTGACGTCGACGTGCCGAGGGACGCTATCGTCGCCTTCACCGGGGTCTCCGGTTCCGGCAAATCCTCCCTCGCCTTCGGCACGATCTTCGCCGAGGCGCAGCGCCGCTTCTTCGAGTCGGTCGCGCCCTACGCTCGCCGACTGATTCAACAGGGGCACACCCCCCATGTCGACGAGATCACCGGGCTGCCCCCGGCCGTCGCCCTGCAGCAACGTCGCGGGACGCCGAGCTCTCGCTCGAGTGTCGGCACCGTCACCACCCTCTCCAACTCGCTCCGCATGATGTATTCTCGTGCTGGTATATATCCGTCGGATGCCGATGGTCGCCTGGAATCCGACTCCTTTTCGCCCAACACCGCGATGGGCGCCTGCCCACGGTGCCACGGCCTCGGCATGGCCCACACCGTCACGGAGCAATCGATGGTGCACGATCCGACGCTGAGCATTCGGGACGGCGCCATCACCGCGTGGCCCGGTGCCTGGCAGGGCAAAAACCTGCGCGACATCGTCGCCGTGCTCGGTTACGACATTGATGTGCCCTGGCAGGAGCTGCCGCGCGCCGATAAAGACTGGATTCTGTTCGCGGAGGACCAGCCGATAGTGGAGGTTGTACCGCAGCGCGACCGCATCGCCAAGCCCTACCAAGGGCGGTTCTGGAGCGCGAAGAGCTTCCTGCTGCACACCCTGGCCGACAGCAAGAGCCCGAACGTGCGACAGCGGGCGTTGCGCTACGTGGACACCGGGCCCTGCCCGGACTGCGCCGGCAGCGGCCTGAAGCCCGAAGCCCTCGCCGTCACCGTGGCGGGGCACTCGATTGCCGCGCTCAATGCCCTGCCGATGACGGCGTTGGCCGATATCCTGCGGCCGATCGTGGCCGGAGACGGGAGCGCCGCTTCGTCAGAGGTGGCCGCCACGCTGGCCGACGACCTGGTGCGCCGCATAGACGTACTGCTGGAACTGGGCCTGGGCTACCTCGCGCTCGGCCGGGCGACCCCCACGCTGTCCCCGGGCGAGATGCAGCGGCTGCGCATCGCCACGCAACTGCGCTCGGGCCTGTTCGGCGTCATCTACGTGCTCGACGAGCCCTCGGCCGGTCTGCACCCGGCCGATGCCGAGCCCCTGCTTCTCGTGCTCGAACAGCTCAAACTCACGGGCAACTCGGTCTTCGTGGTTGAGCACAACATGGATGTCGTTGGCCGCGCCGACTGGGTCGTCGACGTCGGCCCCCTGGCCGGCGAGGGCGGCGGCGAGGTTCTCTACAGCGGACCGACAGCCGGGCTCGCGGAGGTCGACGCGTCCGTGACCCGCAATTATCTGTTCGAGGCGCACCGCACGCCGGCAACGCGGGGTGAGCTGCGGCATCCGCTGGGCTGGTTGGGCCTGACCGATATCACCCGGCACAACCTGCAGGGCCTGAACGCGCAGATTCCGCTCGGGGTGTTGACGGCGGTGACCGGCGTCAGCGGCTCCGGCAAGTCGACCCTGGTGAGCCAGGTTCTCGCCGAGGCCGTCGGCCGGCATCTGCGCCCCGAGCCCGACGACGCGCCCGTGCTCGACCTCGGCGACCCCGATGTCGACATTGAGTCTGCTGAGCGGATGCCGGTGGCCGCGGTGACCGGCCTCGAGGCCGTCGACCGTCTGGTGCAAGTGGACCAGAAGCCGATCGGGCGCACACCGCGCTCCAACCTCGCCACCTACACCGGCCTGTTCGACGCCGTGCGGGCAACCTTCGCCGCCACCGACGAGGCCCGGGCGCGCGATTACACCGCCTCACGGTTCTCATTTAACGTGGCCGGCGGGCGCTGTGAGACCTGTCTGGGCGAGGGTTTCGTGGCCGTCGGGCTGTTGTTCTTGCCCGGCAGCTACGCGCCCTGCCCGGCCTGCGGCGGATCGCGCTACAACCCCGAGACCCTCCAGGTGACCTACCGCGACAGGAGCATTGCCGAGGTGCTCGGCCTGACTGTGGACGCCGCACTCGTCTTTCTCGCTGACGTCCCCGTCGCCGCACGCAGCCTGGAGACCCTGCGCGAAGTGGGTCTCGGGTATCTGCGCCTCGGCCAGCCCGCCACCGAGCTGTCCGGCGGCGAGGCCCAGCGCATCAAGCTCGCCACCGAACTGCAGCGCGCCCGCCGCGGCCATACGCTCTACCTGCTCGACGAGCCGACGACCGGACTGCACCCGGCCGACGTGGAGCTCCTGATGCTGCAGCTCGGGCGCCTCGTTGATGCCGGCAACACGGTTGTTCTGGTGGAACACGAGATGGACGTGGTCGCAGCTGCCGATTGGGTGATCGACCTCGGCCCGGGCGGGGGAGACGCCGGTGGTCAGATCATCACCGCCGGAACCCCGGCCGCCGTGGCCGCCCACCCCACCAGCCGTACCGCCCCCTACCTCTCGCTCCGCCTCCCCTAAATGAGAGTGCGCGGTTGCGGAATAAATCGGGCCCGGCAGAACGCTGCATGTAGGGCGTGTGGCGAGCCTTCCCGGAGCACGGGGGGCGAGCGAACTTTCACCCCGCACCTCCCCCTTTTTCGCATCACCTTTTTCGCATCACGTCAGGACCAGTAATGACCGCACCAGCCGCCACCGATACGATTCGTCAGGTTGCCGCCAATCCCGACGCCAAGCGCAACCAACTGGTGATTCGGCTGCTGCTCATCTCGGCCTTCGTCGTGATTCTGAACGAAACGATCATGGGTGTGGCCCTGCCGCACCTCATGAAGGACCTCAGCATCACGGCGACCGCGGCGCAGTGGCTGACCACCTCATTCATGCTCACGATGGCCGTGGTCATTCCCGTCACCGGCTTTCTCATTCAGCGTTTCAACACCCGGCCGGTCTTCATCGCTGCGATGTCGCTGTTCAGCACCGGCACCCTGATCGCTGCCCTTGCGCCCGGCTTCGAAGTGCTGCTCGCCGGCCGCATCGTGCAGGCCAGCGGAACGGCCATTATGATGCCGCTGCTCATGACGACCGTGATGACGCTCGTCGCCCCGGCCTCCCGC
>Ga0314774_1002539_pt1 | contig 10150 bp, 11 predicted proteins | sample MetaGCBIA2018_FD_204515 | JGI IMG/M metagenome (GOLD analysis project Ga0314774, IMG submission 204515) | Cryopeg brine microbial communities from Beaufort Sea near Barrow, Alaska, United States - CBIA 2018 | ecosystem: Environmental > Aquatic > Marine > Coastal | place: USA: Alaska | collected... | reverse complement strand
GAGAAAACAATGTTATATTTGTCATAAGAGAGTATGTTGTTTTTGTGGTGCAGCTCAAAATTAATTGAGTCACAGAAAACTTCCTCTCTTTTTTGATCTTATTTTAATCGTTTAGGACGCTATTGGTTTTCTTGCCTTTTTTGACTTCACTAATTTTTAGATCCGGTTTTTTAATAAGCGGATGGTACGCTCTGTAAATTCAGTGCTATTTTCTCTTCTTTTATTAAATTGAGATGCTGCATTTCACCTGTAAACATCTTATCTTCTTTCTGAAGAAAAAAAATTTTCAACTCCTGAATTAATGAATACTTATCCTTTTAGAATTTGAAAAACCTTGACCCTGTTTGGTTTTGGTTTGAATTGTTAAAATTCAATAGTTAGAACTTACAACAGTTTCTTTAATTTCCCACCTTGTTAAAAAATAAACTTCGATTTGATTCGTTTTTAAATGACGCATTGGATCTTATTAAAGATCATAAGATACTGATATTTAGTAAATTAAAATCAAATATTTGAATTTTGGTATTGTATTTGGACTATATATAATAAATAATTAATTTTCAAGCGTAGTATATGACTTATAAACTTTTGACTTTAATCGCCTTTCTTACTGTATTTTTCTCATTTACATCCACAGATGGACATAACAAATCTGAAATATTTGCAATATCAGAACCCTTATCTGAAGTTTCAAATATATCATTAACACCTGATGAAGAAATTATTCAGTTGTATGGTGTTTTTGTGGAAAATAACGCTAGTGTACCCAATTTAAAAAGTTTTAAGAATGGAATGATAGGTTATTATAAATTAGACGATAAAAATTTAATCGATAAACAAATCCTAACCATAATTGATTTTAGTCTTTCCTCCAAAAAAGAGAGAATGTGGGTGATGGATATGTCAAAAAATAAAATACTGTATCATACGGTTGTGTCACATGGGAAAAATACAGGAGGAGAGTTTGCCACTCAATTCTCCAATAAAAAGAATTCCAGACAAAGTTCGCTAGGGTTTTTTATTACCGGAGAAACCTATTTTGGTAAAAACGGATTGTCCTTATTTATAGATGGGATGGAAAAACAATTTAATTCTAATGCCCGTGAACGTTATGTTGTAATTCATGGGGCCAATTATGCCAATCCTTCCGCTATCAAAAATTTGGGGCGTTTGGGAAGAAGTTATGGATGTCCCGCATTGCCCACGGCAATTTCCAAGGAAATTATTGATCTAATCAAAAACAAATCGGTATTGTATATTTATTCTGACGATAAAACCTATGCGAAAAATTCAAAGATGATCCAGGCTTAAGAAGCTTTTTTTAAAGCTTTGTAGGTGACATCATCATAATTGTAAATATCGTCAGTGAACCTGGTTTTGCCATTTTCCCGCCAGGCTGTCCAGTAAAAAATATGGACATAAACTTTTTGATCCATATAAATTCGCTTCGTGGTTCCCTTGTCAATTATTTTGTCAATTTCTTCTGAAGTTAATCCCTTTTGGTCACTGACTAAATATTTAGCCAGATCCACGGCGTTTTGCACACGGATACATCCGGAACTATGGGCACGGAAATTTCCCTCGAACAAGGATTTAGACGAGGTGTCATGTAAATAGACAATATAACTGTTTGGAAAACTTATCTTGACTTCTCCCAATGGATTTGTAGAGCCGGGATCTTGTTTATACTGATATGACCTTACCGCACTACTGGACCAATCAATCTGGAAAGGATTGAGCTTTTGACCTGTATTGTTGTAAACATCAATATTTTTCTTTGCCAAATAAGAAGGGTTTTTTCTCGCGCCAGGGATCACGTCATTATTCTTAATTGTGGGGGGAATATACCAACTGGGGTTAAAATCCAGGAATTCTATTTGATTAGAAAAAATGGGAGTTTTCCTCGATTCTCTTCCCACAACTATTTTATGGGTGCTTATTGTATTGTTTCCCTTTACTACCTGAAGTTGGAAATTGGCAATATTTATTAAGATATAATGGGAACCCAAATCCCGTGGATACCATCTCCAACGTTCAAGGTTAACCAGGATTTGCTCAGCGCGTTTGTCAAAACCTTGGTTCAACACCCCAATGCTCTTATTTCCAATAATTCCATCCACCATCAAACCATTTTCCTGTTGAAATTGTTCTATGGCCTTTTCTACACTTTCAGAATAATAATTGCTCAATGTATCAATAGGCCTTAAATATCCCAGGGATTTCAATCGGGTTTGAATTTTTAGCAAGCGTTGATCCTGCATTCCGGGTTTTATAAATTTACCTTTTTCAATTTCTTCAAAACCGGAGAAATCATTTTTTAGTTTTTGATATTCTTTGGAAGCCGCAATTAATTGTTGGTAAATGGGATGAGTGGGCCTTAATTCTCTCAAGGCAATTTCGAGGTTGTTTTTATCGACAGCCTGATTCAATAATTTTACCTGGTTTCTTCTGTTTTTGGCAATGTCCCAGGTTTTTGGTAAATTTTTTGGATCGATCTTGCCGTTCAATAAATGATTTCCAAATTTAAAAAAGGCATCTGTCAGTAAATAGTCTAATTTTATTAATTCCTGTTGGTTGAGATTATTTAGGTTTGACAACATTTTTTCCAACTCCGTTCCGTGGTAATCATTATAAAACAGGCCCTGGGCTTCGGCGTTTTTCAGGGTGTCAATCAGGGAATTTCTGAAATTTGGATTGCTCCAGGCCAGATTGTTATCCCTGTTATTGTAAAATACCTTAACTGAATCGGGATGAAATAAAGATGATCTTTCTGAACTTAAAAGCTCTTCTGATATTTTATTGGAATTCCCCGAGAACAAATTATCGACCATTGTCGAGAAATTATTTGGAGCGCCATAAGCTTTTGTATTTTCTTTACATGAGGTAAAGCTAATAAGCAAAAATAGGGAGAGAAGGGATACTCCTTTTTTGAAAACCGGGTAATATTGAAGAATTGAAAGTCTCATCTTTCATAAATTTCGATATAAATTTTAAAGGAGTTTAAACATAATTATATGTTTACATACTCCGGGAACATCAAATTTTTCACCTATGGTCTTATATCCGAATTTTTCATAAAACCCGATTGCATTATCCCGTGCATTAAACCATAAAAATGGGTGGTTCACCAAATTTTTTAACTTTTGTTCTCCTTCAATTAACAATGAGGTTCCAAAACCTTGACCCTTAAATTCGGATAAAACAGCCATTCCCCTTAGCTGATATTGTTCTGCTTCTTTAAATAGAGGGTTGCTGTTTTGTATAAAACTTGCAACCCCTATTAAATTTTCATCCATAAAAAGACCCAAATGCAAAGTTTTGCCAGAGGCATCACCTTCAAAAACGCATTCAGTGAATGGTTTGCCGGGTCTTAATACCGGTTGGCGAACGCTGTAAACAGCAGATGCCGGAATTTCATGGATATGGATCGTTGTAATCAAAATTTCAAATTATTTAATCTTTAAGCACATCTTCATATTCCTTGTGACGATCAAAGTGGGCCTTGGCATAGGTACAACCGGGGACAATTTTAAAATTGTTTTCCCGTGCATAATCCACGCTTTTTTTTACCAACCTTGAGGCAAACCCTTTTCCTTTAAATTCTATCCTGGTTTCGGTGTGGTCTATGATCAATACACCAATTTCCTGTGTGGAGTATCTGAGTTCAGAAGTAATTCCGATTTCATCCTCCGTATAGAATTTGCCTTTGCTGCCATTCGCTTTATGTATGATCTTATAGCTCATTACAATTTACGGTTTAAAAATACCATCCACAATCCCATAAGCAACAGATTCCTTTGCATCCATCCAATAATCCCTGTTAAAGTCTTTTAAAACTTTAGCGATGGGTTGTCCACAATTTTCAGCAAGTAATTTTGCGCTAATTTCCCTTATTTTTAATATTTCTGCTGCCTGGATCTCTATATTTGACGCCTGGCCTCTTGCCCCGCCGCTAGGCTGATGGATCATCACCTTTGCAAGTGGCTGAATAAATCGTCTCCCTTTGGTACCTCCCGAGAGTAAAATAGATCCCATTGAAGCCGATAGTCCGGAACATATTGTTGAAACAGGGCTTTTCAAAGATCTCATTGTATCGTACATGGCAAATCCATCGGTCACAAAACCACCGGGACTGTTTATAAAAAATTGTATTTCTTCATTCGATTCCTGATCTAAATACAATAGGTGTTCAATTACGTGTTTTGCCGCTTTGGCATTTACCTTCCCCCATAAAAAAATTTTTCTTTGCTCTAAAAATTTTTGGTCTATGAGGTCTTGGGTCTTACCGGTTTTATTTTTCATAAGTGTCTAAAATCTAATTATTTTCAATAGCTAAAATTATGACTATTTTTGCAGAAAATTGCAGGATGGAATTGTCATTTAACAAGATTTTAAAGAAAGACCTGGATAAGATTATTCCTTTCGTTCTGGAATTGGGTGAATATCAAATAGATGAAGCATTGCTCAGAGCCCGTTTTCAGGAAATGTTAACCCAGAATTACGAATGTTTTGGGGTTTTTTTTAAGGATGAAATTATTGGAGTTTTCGGTTTGTGGTTTATGACGAGACACTATGCAGGGAAATCCTGTGAACCCGACCATGTTTATATAAAAAAGGAATATCAAAACAGGGGATTTGGAAAGGAAATTTTCGAATTTATCTTCAGTTATTCCAGAGAAAAAGGCTGTGAGACCTCAGAGTTAAACGCTTACGTTCAAAATTTCAGATCACATAAGTTTTATATGAACCACGGGTATGTAATAAAAGGATATCATTTTTTAAAAAAGCTATAATATTTTTGGAAGTTGGAAAATATTACGGTTATATTTGCACCGTAATGCGAGAGTAGCTCAGTTGGTAGAGCGTCAGCCTTCCAAGCTGAATGTCGCCGGTTCGAACCCGGTCTCTCGCTCAAAGCCTCATCGAAAGATGGGGCTTTTTTTTATTGGAGAGATCGGGTGAGAAGTTTATCCCGAGCGAAGTCGAGGGGAACCCGGTCTCTCGCTCAAAGCCTCATCGAAAGATAGGGCTTTTTTTATTGGAGAGATCGGGTGAGAAGTTTATCCCGAGCGAAGTCGAGGGGAATCCGGTCTCTCGCTCAAAGCCTCATTGAAAGATGGGGCTTTTTTTATTGGAGAGATTGGGTGAGAAGTTTATCCCGAGCGAAGTCGAGGGGAACCCGGTCTTTCGCTCAAATAAATCTCGTCTTGACAGAATGAGGTTTATATTATTAAAAAATCGACAATCCGGAAAGTGTTGTTAGTTTTTCAAGTGCGGCCATTCCCAGTTCTGAATTGCCTTTTACATTTAATATCGGGCTCCAGACTGCAACTGAATATTGTGAAGGATGAATAGCTACAATCCCACCGCCAACGCCGCTTTTTCCAGGTAATCCCACCATAAAGCTGAATTCTCCCGCTTCATCGTAAAATCCGCAGGTTTGCATTAACGCATTGATACGTTTTATTTTGGACTTGGAAAATAAATTTTCCCCTGTTTCCAGAATACTTCCATTATTAGCATAAATCATAAAGGCCTTAGAGAGTTCCTCACAAGACATGGCCAGGGAACATTGGAAAAAATAAAAATCGACGATTGTTTCAACATCGTTTTTAATGTTTCCAAGAGATTTCATATAATTCACCAAAGCATAATTCCTGTATCCAATTGATTTTTCGGAGGCAGCGACAATATTGTCATAATCAATATTGGGGTTATTCGAGATCTTGTGTACAAAATCCAGCAATTCTCTTTTGGGATCGTTTAAATTAGAAACCAGAATATCGGCTATTACCAATGCTCCCGAATTAATAAAGGGGTTTCGGGGAATTCCTCTTTCGTATTCCAACTGGGAAAGAGAGTTAAAGGGATCGCCCGAAGGCTCAACATCAACCCGATCCCATAGATCTTCACCTAAAAGTTCCATGGCCATAGTAAGGGTAAAAACCTTGGAGATACTTTGAATTGAAAATTTTTCTGTACTATTCCCAAAAGCAGCATGTTTGGAATCTACCCCATATAGGTGCATTCCAAATTTCCTGCGATCTACCTTTGCCAGTTCAGGAATATAGGAAGCCACCTTTCCGTAAGCGTCATAATATTTCAGTTCTTCCTCAATTGTATTGAGAATTTTTTGGTAATCCATATCAGTTTAATTCGGTAAGGCTGCTGTTTGTTTCCAGCTCATAAGGTTCTTCACCTGCTTTAAAAATACGTGCAGACAAGGTTCCTCTCAATATAATTTTCTCAGCTTTTACTTCCAGCCAACTTCCTTCCCTTAAGCCAACCACAGGATGGGTGTTAATAGTATGAAATTCCGCAATCCTTGTTTCTCTTGTCTCCCCTTTATGGGTAGAATTTTTATCAGGGTCCAAATAATGTGGATTTAAATTGAAAGGTACAATCCCAAGGGTTTTAAAACTTGGCGGATAAACAATGGGCATGTCATTGGTTGTTTGCATTGTGAGCCCGCAAATATTGGTTCCTGCACTTGTTCCCAAATAAGGAGTTCCATCCAGGATTTTTTCCCTCAATAATTCCATAAGACCATTCCTGTAAAGTTTATCTACCAACACGAATGTATTTCCACCTCCTATAAAAATCCCTTCGGCCTGACTTAAGGCTTTTTTGGGGTCTTTAAACTCATGGAGTCCCCTTACTTTAAAAGAGGTGTCTTTAAAGGTTTTTTTTACCAAATTGGTATAATCTTCATGAGAAACACCGCTTGGTCTTGCATAAGGGATAAATATAATTTCCTTGCATTTTTGAAATAATTCGGATATTTCGGGAAGTAGGTAAGCTAAATAATCCTGTCCATATAAGGTAGAAGTGCTGGCTAATAATGCGCGTTTCATTTGATTTTTTTTGTAAATTTAAGTATTGTAATGGTTTAACAAAAATTTAAGCGGATCTTATACTATTAATTAGATTTGGAGTGCTAACTTAATGTACTATTGTTGAACTAAACATAACGGAAATTTTTAAATAAATTGAAACTCTTTGTTACCGGTAAGAGTTGTGAATTAAATTCAAAATGACATTGGGCAGAGCAGGTTATACACTTTAATAAAACAATAAAAATCGACCAATGAAAAAGGCTTCTTTTTTTCTGCTTCTCCTCTTAATTGGTGTATATACTTCGGCCCAAACAGGAGAGCGTATTTTAATATCAGGAACTATAGAAGTACCGCTTGGAGATGACCCAGATGGGATCAGTATTTTTAATTTAAATTCAAGTAGATTTGCCGTGACTGATTCTCTGGGGAAATTTAACCTTGCTGTAGCCTTCAACGATAGTTTGCGTGTTTCCACACTACAATTTCAGGAGTTTACCGTAATTATAGATCGGGGTATTATAAATACAAAGACCATAAATATTTTTGTGAGTGAAGTGGTGAGCAGGTTGCCGGAAGTAGTAGTGACCCCTTACGATCTTTCAGGGAATATAAATGTGGATCTCAACCGTTTGGAAATAGCAGAATTACCAACAAATTTAACTGCGGCGAATGTTCAAAATATGGATTTTGATTCTGAAACCAATCCCAATTTTCAATCTCCTCCATACAACACTGCTTTAGCTATGAGTAAAACCCGGTTGGTAAATGGGCTTAATTTTGTCAATATTTTCAAAGAATTTCTTATTGCAAAAAAGGAAGAAGATTTAAAACATCCATACAGTAAGTCGGTTAATCCGGAAATTGATGATTATGTCCGAAAAATATATCAAGACGATTTCTTCAGGGAAAATCTGGATATTGAGAGGGAATACATAAACGATTTTATTTTTTATGCCAATGACAATGGATTGAGCGAAAAGATGCTAAAAGGAGGGAATGAACTGGATTTAATCGATTTTTTGATAGAACAAAGCAAAAAATATAATAAGCAGTATAGAAAATGATCGAAACAAAATTATAGTATGAGAAATGAAACTTATCTAAAAGTAATTATCCTACTAATTTTTACTGCTTCTCCCTTGTTTGCCCAAAAAAACTTCCAACTTAAAGGAACTGTTTCAGGCCCATTTCTTGAAGAGGCTTCCATTAATATTATAAATTCTACACAAAAAACCGGGACATTGAACTCCGATTCGGGATCGTTTCAGATTTTGGTAAGAGAAAATGATGAGCTTTTGTTTTCATCCATTCAGTATAAAAATGTAACTGTACGAATTACCTCAGAAATTATTGAAAAAGGAACTCTGGATATTGCTTTAGAAGAAGATTTATATGTTTTGGATGAAGTTAATATTAACAATGTTGGGCTTACGGGAAATATAAATACAGATATAGCGCAAATCAAAATTGTGAGGAATATGCCTGTAAATTTAAATTTTGGAGATATTAAAAACTTGAGGTTTGCCTCAGATGTTAATGACCCACAATCTGCTCCATTAAATCTCGCGTTAGGTCAGAGGTCTGGCGCTGCTCCTACAGTCGATGTTTTAGGTTTATTATTTGATTTCATTGTTCCAAATATTATAGGAGGGCGAGATTTTGTTGAACCGAAAGCTGAATTGAACGGGGAATTAACTAGTGAATTAAGAAATTTATTTCAGGATGATTTTTTTACGGAAACCCTTCAAGTGGAAAAGGACTATATAGATGACTTTATTTATTATGTCGACGAAAATGTATTACGCGATATTCTTGGGAAACCAGATAACCAGTTAGCTCTTATTGAATTTTTAGTGGAACAGAGCAAAATCTATAATGCTATCAAATTGGATTAGTGGGGAGATCTATCCAAGAATCTTTAATTATTTTGGAACGTTTTTTGTAGTTTTTAATTGAAAATCTCAAAATAACCTCAAAATAAAAGCATTTTCGATTTTTCTAATTCAACTTATGAAATTTAAAATAGCGTTGCTCCTTCTCTTTCTTGGCTTTTCCTCTTTTAATACCAATCATAAATTTTACGTTAGCGTTACTGAAATTGAATACAACGAAAAGGCACAAAGCCTTCAGATCATTTCTCGTGTTTTTATTGATGATTTTGAAAAATTACTTCAAACGAGGTTTGAAGAATCCATTCATTTATCAAAAAATGGCGACAGTAAAAAAGTGTCCGATTATATTATTAAATATCTCGCTAAAAAAATGGAAGTTGAATTAGATGGAAAGCCCTATAAGTTGAATTATATAGGAAAGGAATATGAAAATGATATACTGCTTTTTTATTTAGAGATACCTGATATTCCTGAATTTAAAAGGATTGGGATTAAAAATGCTGTTTTAATCGATATGTTCAGCGAACAGAAAAACCTTGTACATGTTGAATATATGGGGGAAACCAAGAGCTTGATTTTGGCAAATGGCAAAGATGAAGATCTGTTAATATTTAGTAAATAAATAGTCAATTAATTGTATCATGTTTAGGAATACTTACTTTTACCAACTTAAAAATCAGGAAAAAACAATAATGAGAAATTTTAAATCTGCAATATTGGTGTTATTCTTAATTCTATCTGCAGGGATTTATGCCCAGGAAGGCGAAATTCCAAAGGAAGAAATTAAGGAAATGGGTCACACCAATCAAAACAAATTCAGGCAACTTTATAATGAATTTTCTACTCCCAATCAGTATCGCACAGGTTCAGGAGCTCCGGGAGCAGCTTATTATCAAAACCAGGCCGATTACAAAATGGATATCGAGCTAGACGACAAGAATCAAAAATTAACGGGTGTTGAAAAAATCACCTACCACAATAATTCGCCTGATGATCTGGAGTATTTCTGGCTGCAATTAGATCAAAATATTCGTTCAAAAAATTCACCGGCTCTTCAAAAAGATGGCAATGGCATTGCATCGGTTTCTCAACCTGGGAAATTTGTTAACCAATTTATGGTCGAGCCTTTTGATGGTGGATTTAATATTGAAGAAGTTTCAAAAGAGGGGAAGCCACTTCCTTATACCATCAATTTCACCATGATGCGGGTAGATTTGCCTCAGCCTTTAAAAGCAGGGGAAAGTTATTCTTTTTCTGTAAAATGGTGGTACAATGTTAATAATCACGTTATCAACCGTGCAAGATCAGGATTTGAGCATTTTCCTGAAGATGGGAACAATGCGTATGTAATAGCCCAGTTTTTTCCAAGAATGGCGGTTTACAATGATGTTGAAGGATGGCAAAACATGCAGTTTTGGGGTA
>Ga0314774_1002538_pt1 | contig 10156 bp, 9 predicted proteins | sample MetaGCBIA2018_FD_204515 | JGI IMG/M metagenome (GOLD analysis project Ga0314774, IMG submission 204515) | Cryopeg brine microbial communities from Beaufort Sea near Barrow, Alaska, United States - CBIA 2018 | ecosystem: Environmental > Aquatic > Marine > Coastal | place: USA: Alaska | collected... | reverse complement strand
GACGAAGATAAGGATTCGTAACGCAATTTACAATTGCTTGGTTGTTGGTTTTTGGTTGCTGGTTGCAGATTATATTTTTAATTTACGAATTATTAATTTTAAATTTTGAATGTTGAATTTTGGATTGTTGTATGTTATTCATAATTTGATCTTTTTTATTACAACTAAGGAATTTTAACTTATATAGTAACATTTGTTTTAACTTCATCCTTTTGTTTTATTCTTTTTTTCATTGCCAAAAAAAGAACCAAAAAAGGCTAGTCTGATGATCTTTTTCTGTAAAATGAATTGAATTTTTTGGCCCCCAGCATCCAGGCCGCCGTTTCCTCCGCATAACCTGCCGCGCGGCTCTTTGGATTAGCTCCATCAGCCAACGCTAAAAAATTAAATATTTTACTACGAAAAAAATCATAGGACGGTTTCTTTGGTTTTGAGTTGTGGGTTGTGGGTTGGTTGTGTTTATGAATTATGAATGTTGAATGTTGAATGTTGGATTGCTGGATGGCATTCAAAAATGTTTGATTTAGATTATTGGTCATGGGGTTCTTTGGGAGTAATAAACACACCATTAACCTCCTCTTTAGATGGTAATTGTCGTTTCCTAATTCTATTTTACTGAAAACTGAGAACTTTGAGCTTCCACCTTTAAACTTTTCCCTATTTCCTTTTTCCTAATGCCTATTGCCTTTTTTGAAAACTTTTAACTTTAATCTTTTAACTTTTAACTTTTCCCTATCTTTGCGGCCATAATTTTTTACCATGAGATTACATAGAAATTTAGTATTTACGGTTGTCGACTCTGTGAAGTCGATATTCAATGAAGGAGAATATGCCGGTAAGGCCGTTGAAAAAGCGTTAAAACGTGATGCCCGCTGGGGTGCAAGGGATCGGAAGTTTGTTGCCGAAACCATTTATGAAATGGTGCGCTGGAAACGTCTGTACAATGAAATTGCAGGAACAAAAGATCATTATACCTCAGAGAATGTTTGGAAAAATTTTTCTGTTTGGGCCATCTTAAAGGGTGTTAAATTACCTGACTGGAATCAGCTGCAGGGCGTTCCGGAGCGGCGTATCAAAGGAAAGTTCGATGAACTTCAAAAAGTGCGTGTTTTTAAAGAATCCATTCCCGACTGGATGGATGAAATGGGCGTGAAAGAATTGGGTGAAGCACAGTGGACAAAAGAAATTCATAAATTAAATGAACAGGCTGATGTTATTCTGCGTACCAATACCCTAAATACCACCAAATCCAATCTGCAAAAAAAATTGATGGATGAAGGCATTGAAACAGAATTTATCCAGGGTTATAATGATGCTTTAAAATTGGTTGAACGTGCCAATGTTTTTAGAACCGAGTGTTTTAAAATGGGCTTTTTTGAAGTACAGGATGCTTCTTCACAACTGGTAGCGGAATATTTAGACGTAAAACCAGGGATGCGTGTTATTGATACTTGTGCCGGTGCCGGAGGGAAATCGTTGCATCTGGCCGCACTTATGGAAAATAAGGGCCAGATTATTGCCACCGATATTTATGAAAGTAAACTGAGAAAGCTAAAAATAAGAACCAGAAGGGCCGGTGTGCACAATATCACCACCAAAGAAATTGATTCCCAGAAGGTGATCAAAAAAATGAAAGGCACTGCCGATCGTGTATTGATTGATGCGCCTTGCAGCGGAATCGGCGTACTGAAAAGAAATCCGGACAGCAAATGGAAACTGCAGCCTGAATTTGTAGAAAATATCATTAAAACACAGGCCGAAATATTGGAGAATTATTCCCAGCTGGTTAAGCCGGGCGGCAAGTTGGTGTATGCCACCTGTTCTATTTTTCCTTCTGAAAATGAAAAACAGGTTCATGGGTTTTTGAAAAATCATCCCGAATTTGAATTTGAGAAAGAACATAAAGTTTCACCGGTGAAATCTGGTTTTGATGGGTTTTATATGGCGTTGATGAGGAGAGTGGAGTAAATTTTGATTTACGATTGACGCTTTATGAATGTTGAATTAACGGGTCCTGATAGGCTTGTGATAACACAGCGTCATGCTGAATTCATTTCAGCATCTGCCAGTGCAGTGCTTCTATTATGATTTGAACACCCTTTCAAAAGACCCTGAAACAAGTTCAGGGTGACGGTTCGGGATAACGGTTCATGGTAACGTCATGCTGAACTTGGTTCAGCATCTGCCTGTGCAGTACTCTTATTATGATTTGAACACTCTTTCAAAAGATCCCGAAACAAGTTCGGGATGACGTGTTCAAGAAGACGAGTCGGAATCGGCAAATTACTCAAGTAATTTACCGATTCCTTCTTCAAATTTTTCTAATGTAAACTGCCTCGACCATTGCATGGCTTTAGCGCTTTGTTGGGTGTATGTTTCAGGATAAAGCAAGTAGTTTTCTATTACGGCGACAATTTCATCAGCGTTTGGGTTGACAAGGGAACCTCTTTCTCCGTTGGCGAGCATATAAGGAATGCAGGAGACTTTACTGGTTATGGGCAAACATCCCCAAAACATAGCTTCTGCCACTGCTTTTGGCCAGCCTTCGGATTGAGAGATAAACAGTAAAAAATGAGCAGATTGATACGCTTTTTTTATGGATTCCTTATCGCAATTTCCGTGTAACACCACCTCATGAATTAAATTATTTTCTGTGATGTACTTTTCTAAGGCAGCACGTTCCGGGCCTTCGCCATAAATGTCGAGCTGTACCTGATGTCCTTTTTCCTTTAGTTTTTGTACAACAGCGACGCTTAATAATGGCTGCTTTCCTTTGGTAAGGGCGCCTACGAAGATAAAATTTATCTTACCACCGTCATTGCGAGGAGCCCTTCGACTCCGCTCAGGACAGGTCGGCGACGTGGCAATCTGTTGATTTTGGTTTATCTCATAAGATCCTGAAACAAGTTCAGGATGACGTTGGATTTCATTCTCCGAATAGGTCGCGGTAAAAAAGGGAACGATATTTTTAGTTTGGTTTGGCCATTCGCCATAGACCAAAACTTTCATTTTTTTGGTTAAAATTGTGTTGCTTAACAACCATTTTTGCAGGCGGTAGCTCCAGGGCTGCTTTGCTTTAGGATCCCAGTTACCAGCGAATTTTGCGGTTTTTGGTTTGTTGGGGAATAATATCTGGACGAAACAGCCTATCAATCCAATATTTCCCGGGCAGCGGAGGTGAATGTGGTCGGTTTGCCTCATGGCTTTCAGTAAAAAAAAAGCATTTAAACATGAATTATAAACGGCCTTAAAAAAATATTTTTTAGATTTAATATTGAAATCCAGTAAAGGATAAACTTTATCTATGTTGAATGGAATCTCTGACACCAACAATCCCCTCTGTTCTTCCCAAATTACACTGGCAAAAGAAAGACTTGCGTACTTGTCCCATACCTGCATTTCCTCAACATAAGGAGCATAGGCAAGCATTTTGCCCTCAATTTGTATCAATGGTGCTGAAGTTACAACGAGTACTTTCATTAGATATACCCGACTGAGCCTTTTTGAGAAATTATGATGGCAGGAACACCTAGAACCACTGAAAAATCTGGCACTGTGCTGTTTACCAAAGAACAAGCACCAATTAACACGTGGTTGCCAACGCTAATTTTACCTGCAATCACTGCATTTGCACCCATATACACATCATTTCCTATTACCGGAACCCCCCGATGCTCCTCCAATCCAGAAATCCCTATGGTTACCCCTTGTGAAATATTGCAATTATTGCCTACCACGGTTTTTGCATTCAAAATAATTCCGCCAAAATGACCAATATAAAATGAATGTCCAATTTTTGCCGAAGCAGGAATACTGATTCCTGTAATTATTTCAATGATCTTTTGCCACAATAAAAACAGGAACAATAAAATTTGTCTGAGAACAGGAATTCGTATGGTTTCATAAGTACTATGGGCCCATCTATATTGAAATAAGGCCCAAAAGCCTTGGGTAAAAAATACGATGGTAAAAAAATTCCCTCCGTATTTTTTATATTTTTTATAGTCTGATTGAATTAACTGGAAAATAGTCATTAATAGTTGGTTGTATTTTATTCCTGACCGTAAATATATTGTTTATTCGTGTATTTGTCAATATAATTGGGTGTTTTGTAAAACGTGAAGAGTTATTAGTTGTTGGTTTTGGATTTGATATTTTGAACTGTTGGTATATTGGCTATACTATCATTCAGGCATGCGGTTTTAAGCCTTTTTCATTATTGAGTGAAAAAAAATGAATGAAACACCATCATGTTGTTCTTTTACTTTTTTTCATTGATAAAAAAAGTAACAAAAAAATCTAGTCTGATGATCTTTTTCTGTAAAATTCTCCCCCTGCGCAGGCTGGCCCTATCGCTAAAAATGTATACTATACATTTTTTTTACGCTCTGTCCTCCACCGCTTCACCTGCCACGAGGCTCTTTGGGTTGCTTCGTCGGCCATTATGTTTTAAACTTTATTTCATGAGATCCTGAAACAAGTTCAGGATGACGCTTTCAATATTTTACTACGAAAAAAATCATAGGACGGTTTCCTTTATATCTTGGTAAAAAAGCTAAATTTTCTCCAAGACTTCAAAAAATTTTAACGCTTTTAAAATGTTATATTTACGATAAAGAGTTTTAGATTTGAGTAAATTCATATCTTGGGTTTCAAGTATCAGATTGCTTTTGCTAAGAAGCTTTATTCAATTCATATTTGCTTAAAACTGCAATGACCACATCAACGTCGAAATCAAAGTAGTGGCAAAATTCTTTTATGGTCACTGCTTGGTGTTTTTCTTTATTCAGGCTTTTTTTTATGATTTGAATAGTCTTGCGCGCATAGCTCTCACTTTTGTTGAAGATCAACATGACATCACTTGGGTATATTACTATTCTGATCATTTTTGTAAGGCAGTTTTTAAGTTTGGTTTTCAAAGTTAGTAAACCTTTTTTGGGGTTTATAAATATCTTATTAACAATGGTTTGGTTCTTCAAATTTCGGTTGAGAAAAATTTATGGCTTAACATTTCGTTTGATGAATTTTGATTTAATTTGATGAAGCCAAAAAAATTTAATCTTGGCGTTTGGTGTTGTTTGGTGCATTTTGATGATCTGGCAAGAAATTGTGATTTTGAAGGCATTGTTGATAAGTTGTTTTTTTGCTCTTTTTTTATATTAGAATTAGTAAATAGCCTCTTTGGAACTTCTTCTATTTTGTTTTGTTCTTTTTTTCATTGCCAAAAAAAGAACCAAAAAAGGCTAGTCTGATGATCTTTTTCTGTAAAATTATCCAATTTTTTTGTCAACATCACCCAGACCGCCTCTCCCAGCGCTAAGCCAGCCACTAGGCTCTTTGGGTTGCAACGTCGGCCAACGCTAAAAAATTAACTATTTTACAACGAAAAACCTCATAGGACGGGTTCTTTAATTTGTGGATTGTAGGTTGGTTATATTTTTGATTCATGATTCTGGAATTATGAATCTTAAATGTTGAGTTATCATTCGAAATTCCGTTCGTGTTTCTGTTCATTTTCTTTGATGTTGAGCGCTTCGAAGAGCAGGTTTTCATTTCGTTAGTTCACTACAAGTTGTCACGTCGGATTTCTTCGGCTTTGCCTATCCAACGCGCCTACTGGTATCTGCGCGTCATCTCGCCCATAGCTGTCGCTATGTCGTACTAAAAATGTTCACTGAACATTTTTTTAACGCTCTGTCCCACAATGGCGCAGTTTTAATGATATTTACAATATGGTTATGACGGTTTTAATGAGATTTTTAGAGGAAATCGTCATTGCGATGAGATTGACAGGCGGAGCCGAATCAAGCGAAGAAGCAATCTCAATGAAGCTGGCTAAAAAGGCTGTTTTTTGTTGTTCTTTTTTGGCCAATTTTTAGACCGAGTGTTATGGTCACTATAACACTACCATAACACTATGTATGGAGTATGTATGGAGTATCCCCCCAGTATCCTCCCTTTTGCCTATCTGCAGGCCCTAATTTTACCGGGTTTTTTCGATATCCTAAAATTGTGTTTTTGACGAATTGGTCTGTTTTGGGTTTTCGCCCTTCGACTCCGCTCAGGGTGACGCCCTTCGACTGCGCTCAGGGTGACGATTGACGATTTGTGTTTTTTTATCCAGGTTTATTTGGAGCCTATAATGTTGTTTTCGGTAAAAAACGGTCAAAACGGTATTTTCCGGTTAATACGGTCTAAAGTGTTCATTACGGTTAAAACGGTCATTTGTTTCATTTTCAGTATTTTATGCATAAAACAGTTATTTGTCTCCATAACGGTCAGAACGGTACCTATTCCTTGCAGCACGCATTTAATGCTTCTACATTTGACTCATTATTAATTCTAAAACCATAAAATATGGGTAAATTAAAGAGCTTTATTAAGCTCGAAGGTACGTTGGATGGCCTGACGTTTTACAAGAGTCAGGATGGTTACATGGTGCGGACCAAAGGGGGCATCAGCAAAAGCAGGATGTTAAAAGATCCCGCTTTTAAACGAACCCGGGAGAACTTTCGGCAGTTTGGGTTAAACGCGAAAGCAGGTGCGCTGCTCCGCAATTCGGTCGGGCCGATGCTGGCAAAAGCAAAAGATTCAAAATTGCCGAGCCGGATGCTGAAATTAATGAGTGAGATCAAAAATTTCGACAGCACTTCGGTTCGCGGACAACGGTCCGTTCATTTGGGGCTGGCCACTGCGGAAGGAAAACAGATGCTAAAAGGCCTCGACTTTAACAACAGGGCCCATTTGCAGACGGTTTTGAATGCCAATTATTCCGTGGATACCGCAACCGGGGTGATTGAAATTCCGGATTTCATTTCGCAGGAACAACTAGCTGCCACAGAAAGTGCTACCCATGTCAGTTTTCGTACGGCATTTGTGAATCTGAATTTTGAAACGGGATTGTTTAATAGCAGTTATAGTCCTGTAGTAATTCTGCCGATTGACTTAAGCATTTCAACGGTCACATTGACTCCTGAGGTAGTTCCGGCTGGTGACGGGTTTCAATTACATTTGTTGCTGATTGAGTTTTATCAGGAAATGAATGGGGTGAAGTATCCGTTGCTTAACGGGGCGCATAATGTGTTGAATTTGGTGGAGGTAGTTTAGCAACTTATTGGCTATTTAAGATAGCACCATTACTATTGGAGACCTCGTTTTAATAACGGGGTTTTCTTTTTTGAGAACTTTTGATGTGAAGTCTGGAGATTTTACGGAGCGGATTGAAGTCCTTTTCTTTTTTGCATCGCCCAAAAAAGAAACAAAAAAGTCTAGGCTGATTATAATTTTCTGTAAAATTATCAAATCCTTTTAATCCAACGCATCCAGACCGCCGAGATGAAACGTTAAACTATATACCTTTTAAGTCGGCTCTTTGGATTGCTGCTGCACCCAACGCTAAAGTATTTGATATTTTAAGACGAAAATAATAATAGGCCGGTTTTCTTAGATTTGAAAAATTATCTGTTAGTATTTTTGATTTATGAATATTAAAATATTATGATTGGGTATAAATAAGCAATGTGGAAAATACTATATTAACATGCTTGTGAAAAAACAATTCTCCCTTTAGGGTTCAGTCTAATTCGGCTTATTCCAAAACAAGCTTAGCCAGCCCATTTTTCTTCCCAAGGCTTCGGTGAATGCTTCTTTTCGTTTGATGGTGGTAAAGGTATTGGTAAATCTGATGGTCATTAACAGCAAGGTAATCGCGTGCCATTTAAATTTGGCATTGAAAGTTGGGTCTGGATTTTTTACCCGCCATACGTAATAGCCGTTGCGCACCACCATTTTTCCATATTGGTATTGGTTGGGCCTTCCGGATGGATTATGAAAATGGCTTAATTTCGCAGCCGTATTCACATATAATTTTCCAGTTTTGGCCAATCGCAAGGAAAAATCGGTATCTTCATACAAGCCATATCCTTCAAAATAGTTGGAGAATTTCAACCTATCAAAAACGGATTTTTTAAAAGAAGAAACCCCGCCCATCAACTGTTCTACTTCATATATTTTACCAGAAGGCGGTAAAAAACCAACGCTTCTTCCGTGGGAAAATAAAGGCGAAAAACCCGGAGGGCAATCGCTGTCGAGTCCTAATTTTTTACGCAATACAAAACGGCTTCCATCTTTGCGTTTCCATCCATCATAACTGAATTCATCAATTTTAACAAGCTCATTTTCATTCACTTTTTTCCACTTTACTTCATTATTGATATACCCCCCAACCCCTAAAGCTTCAGGATGGGTTTCAAACGTATTAAGCAACTGTTCAAAGTAATCAGGTTCCAACACCGTGTCGTCATCCAAAAAACAAACGATGTCCATTTCCTTGCCAACCCTCAAAATACCATAGTTGCGTTGTCTGGTTAATCCCCTGTCTTTTTCAGAAACCAAAATATAGTTAAGATTTTGAAAAGAATTTTCAGCCAACATTTCTTTTGTTTCTTGGTTTAGCGAACCATCAACAATAATGATTTCATTGGGATATTTGGTTTGCTTCTTCACCGACTGCAATAATTTTAGCAGTGGTTTTGGGCGCATATAGGTGCAAATGATGAGGCTAAATTTCATATGTAAATATTTATTGTTTTTTATAGATCATATGTAATGCGCATATTTTAATAGGTGATTGTATCTTGTTTTCGTTATGCTAATTTCATTCTTTTTTATTTAATTCATTAACGTTTGAACTTTTATTGGAATAAGTTTTTTATACATTTTGATCAAAAATTCATGATTTAAATAAATAAAACAAAATAACATAGTCAGTGAATATATTGAATTAAATCTTAATCCTGTATATACATAAACAGACATCACTATTTGTCCAATAAAAACGGCAAGTACCACTAAATAAACCCTGTCTCTAGTTGAATTATAATTCGTTTTTTCTTTTTTAAAAAACCTAACTATTAACTGAATAAAGGTAAATAAATATAACATTCTAAAGAAAATCGAAATTGTCTCCAAAAATCCTGGCTTTGATTTTTCAGGAAAAGGATTGAAATTTGATTTCAATTTTTTAAAGGCAATATTAATCTTTTCTTTAAAACCAATACTTTTTATAAAATTTATAGTTCCAATCGAATATAATTTACTTCGAGTAAGCACACTATTATCTGCATTTTGTAATAAGTTATTATCAACAAATTTCAAATTTAATCCTTCATCTGCCAGATCACCATCAACATTTGTAAATTGAGTGGCCACCTTTTCATTCCATCCTTTAGATAATGCAGCTCCTTGTGATGCGGTCATATAAAATCCCTTGTCAAAAGTTACTTGATTTCTAAATGGCCAAGCTAATAACAGCACTGAGAATAATAGCCCATGCCCTATTGTGCCCAAAAAATTAGATTTTAGGTTAAGCAACAAATAAATGATAAATAGCGATAATACAAAAAAAACAGAAACAGGCTGACATAGAATTACCAATGCAGATAAAATTGGAATTGCAATATGCTGTTTTTTAGTTTTATTAATAGAAATAAAGAATACTGTAAGCAATAATATTAAAATAGCGGTTAAACTTTCAGATAAAAAAGTAATTGAATATTTAAGATATTGAGGTTCAACAAGCAGTAAAAAAAAAGGAACGAGATAAATTAATTTCAAATTTGATATGTTCTTAAATTTAAACAATGCAAACAATAGGAGACCCATTTCAAAAATAGATTTTAATAGTATTAAAACGAAAGGGCTGGATGTAAATTTAAAGAATAACGAAAGTACCAATGGCCAAAACGGAGGCCTCCACGTTGCCGATTCAGAAATAGTTTTTGAATTGGTATCTGAATACACATTAAAATCGGCAATATTTTTTCCAATCACCAGGTAATGACTTGCATCACCATTATTATAGACAACATCATTTGAATATGTGTTATTAAGATTTGATAAGTATAAATAATAATATTTTACCGAAAGTAAGCCAATGAACACTAATAATATAATCCAATTTTTATTAATTAAATATTTCATAATTATAATCAAAATTTGTAATTAAAGGCAATCTTTAAAAATATATTTAACGATTGTTCAAATATAAAATCAATTGATAATTTTATAAATCCAAAATTAGAAGAGGAAACCATTAGATTATTTTTGTTCACTTTTTAGCAATACATATAACAGACAATCCAATTTTTCTAAAAAC
>Ga0314774_1002533_pt1 | contig 10170 bp, 6 predicted proteins | sample MetaGCBIA2018_FD_204515 | JGI IMG/M metagenome (GOLD analysis project Ga0314774, IMG submission 204515) | Cryopeg brine microbial communities from Beaufort Sea near Barrow, Alaska, United States - CBIA 2018 | ecosystem: Environmental > Aquatic > Marine > Coastal | place: USA: Alaska | collected... | reverse complement strand
CACCCGCTACGCACTGAACATCACCGCGCACCGCACGATCACGACCCCCATCGTGCTCGCCCAGTTCCGGCTCACCATCAAAACCCACGGAATTCCAGCCTCAACGCTGACCGACAACGGCATGGTTTTCACCACCCGCCTCTCAGGACTGGGCAGAGCTGGCGGCCGCAACGGGTTCGAGGCAGAACTACGCCGCCTGAACATTACACAGAAGAACTCCCGGCCTGGCCACCCCACAACCCAAGGAAAAGTCGAGCGTTTCCAGCAAACGATGAAGAACTGGTTACGGGCAGCCCCCACCCAGCCCACCACGATCGAAGACCTGCAGAAACTGCTCGACCTGTTCGCCGATGAATACAACAATCGCCGCCCGCACCGCTCCCTGCCCCACCACGCAACCCCCGCAACGATCTATCAACGCCTACCCAAAGCCACCCCAACCAGCTCACGCGACACTGACGCCCACGAACGAGTTCGCCGCGACAGAGTCGACGACGCAGGCAGCATCACCCTGCGAGTCAACGGACGAATGCACCACATCGGCATTGGCCGAACCCACGCTCGAACCCCCGTCATCATCCTCGCCCACGACCTCGACGTCCGCGTCGTCAACGCCACCACCGGAGAGCTGCTACGCGAACTGACCATAGACACCAGCCGCGACTATCAACCCCAGAAACAAAGAAAACTCCCGAACCCCTGAGGGTTCGAGAGTTTCCTATGTCTTGCGAGATCACATGGTTGCGGGGACAGGATTTGAACCTGCGACCTCTGGGTTATGAGCCCAGCGAGCTACCGAACTGCTCCACCCCGCGGCGCGTAATAAAGACTAACACAGCGTAAAGGGCACGAAAACCGAACTCGGCGGGCTCACACTTTCGCGCAAGCCCGCCGAGTTATCGGCTAACCGCCGATGGCTGCGAGCGCCCGTTCGATAGCGGCAACCATGCGGTCGTCCGCTTCAGCTGCAGCAACGAGATCGTTCGCAGCGTAGGCTGCCTGGCGCTCCGTGAATGCTGCCGTGTAGTCGGCAAGTGCGCTATCCAGCGCCGCATTGTCGCCAGGTGTTCCTGGATCAACCGGAGCTGTCGGGTCAACCGGAGCCTCCGGGTCAACCGGAGCTGTCGGCTCTACTGGCACATCGCCGTCGCCAGCCTGAGCACCAGAGTCTCCCCCGAACAGCGAGTCGAGCGCCTGGTCGAGGGTGTCCTCGAAGGCGATCTCGTCACCGAACGAAACGAGAACCTTGCGCAGTAGCGGGTACTGGGTTCCACTCGTCGACTGTACGTAGACAGGTTGCACATAGAGCAGTCCGCCACCGACAGGCAGCGTCAGCAAGTTACCGAGCTTAACTTCGGTATCACCACGCTGGAGCAGCGCCAACTGGTTGGCCACGATTGTGTCGGTGTTGAAGCTGTTCTGCACCTGGCCAGGACCGGGAACCGTGTCTTTCTTCGGCAGGTTCAACAGGGTGAGCTTGCCGTAGTCAGGCCCGGCATCCGAGTTCGCTGTCAAATAACCGGTGAGAACGCTTCGACTCGCATCGGCCGTTCCCTTAGGGATGAAGGTCGAGTAAATCGTGAACGCCGGGTCATCCGTGCCGGGAACCTTCATCGTCAGGTAGTACGGCGGCTGAGTTGAACCGGTCGTCGAAACCGGGTCTTCTGGGCTAACCCACTGGTCATCGCTCGAGTAGAACGAGCCAGCATTTGTGATGTGGAATGAACCCAATATCTCGCGCTGCACCTTGAACAGGTCGGAGGGGTACCGCACGTGATCGAGCAGTTCAACACTCATCTCGCTCTGCGAAAGCAACGTGTTGGGGAACACCTTGTTCCAGGTCTCCAGAACGGGGTCTTCGTCATCCCACGCGTACAACTTCACCGAACCGTCATAGGCGTCAACAGTCGCCTTCACCGAGTTACGGATGTAGTTGATGTCGTCGAGCGCAAACTGCGGCGCTGGCGTGTACGTGTCTGCAATGGCGCTTGAGAGCTGCTCGACCTGCGAGTACGGGTAGTTCGCGCCGGTTGTGTACCCATCAACGATCCACACGATGCGGCCATCGACTACTGCCGGGTACACGTCGCTGTCAAGCGTCAAGTACGGCGCTACCTTTTCGACGCGCTGGAGAGGCTCGCGGTCGTACAAGATTTGCGACTCATCTGTCACTGCAGACGAGAGGAAGATCTGTTCTGACTGGAACTTGATCGCGTAGACGAGCTTCTTGAAAATGTTGTCAAGAACGGGCCCACCGTCGGCATCGAAGGTCGTGGTCGCGTTCTGGTTGCTGTCCTCGCCGCCAGACGGGAAGTCGAGCTCGAGGTCGTCAGCACCACTAGGTGCTCCGACGATCGAGTACTCCGGAGACTTTTCACCGAAGTAGATGCGCGGTTCAAAGTCGCCCAACTCTCCTGTGCTTGGGATTCCTGACTGCAGGAACACCGGCTGGCCGTCGGCCGCACGCTGGTTACCGAATGCCGCGACAATGCCATAACCGTGGGTGTAAACAACAGTGTTGTTGTACCACGACTGCGAATCACCAAGACCGGACTGGTTCAACTCGCGCACCGCGATAACGGTGTCTTGGGTCTCGCCATCAATTTCATAGCGGTCTACGTCGAGGTGGCTATCGAACTGGTAGTACTGCTTGAACTGTTCAAGCTGCGCGAATGCCTGTGGGGCGATTGCGGGGTCGAGAATACGGATATTGGCCGTAGTAGTCGCATCTTCACGCAGCGCGCCAGATTCGGCATCCGTCGTCGCGCTATAGGGAATCTCTTCGACATCGGAAACACCATACGCGTCACGAGTTGCCGCAATACTTCGATCTATATATTCGGATTCGTAGGTACGCGCGTTGGGGTCAACCTGGAACCGCTGAACGACCCACGGGTACAGGTTTCCGACGACTAGCCCGCTGACCAACAGCAGCGCCGTTCCGATCATGGGCAGACGCCAGCGACCAATGATCGCCGTAACGATAAACAGAATCGCGACGATTGCTGCGATACCGGCGAGGATTGCGCGACCCGGGATAGTGGCGTTGGCCTCGGTATAGCTCGCACCGGTTTGCAGGAAGCCTTGGCTTGCGGAGTACAACGTCGTGTACTGGTCGAGCCAAATGCTCAGTGCTTGGAGTGCAAAGAACAGCCCAGCGGTGATCGCAAGCTGAATGCGGGCGGAACGCGAAATGCGCACCTCACGCCCGTGGACGCTGAGCGCACCATAGAGGTAGCTCGTGGCGAGTGCGCCAACGAAAGCCACCAGCAGCACTGCCGAAGCAAAGCCGACGATGCCGTGATACATGGGGAGTTCGTAGAAATAGAAACCGATGTCGAGCCCGAACTGCGGGTCGACCTCATTGAACGATGTTCGGTTGAGCCACTGGAGTGCGACCGGCCAGCTGCTGGCTGCGGAAACACCACCGAAGATACCGAGAAGTACCGGGATACCCACCATGGCGAGCTTGCGCAGCGGTTCGACTACCTGCTGGTAGCCCTCCAGCTGAGCGTTGAGCTTCGCATAGATCGGGCGCGCTCGGAACGCGACCAACAAGCTGATCGCGACCGGAATTGCCATCGCGACAAAGCCAATCGCAAACATCACGCCCGTGGCAATCCATTGGGTTGTCAGCACCTGCAGATAGCCGGCCTGGTTAAACCAGAGCACATCCGCATAGAGGTTAGAGAACAAGAAGAAAGCAACGACAATTACGGCGAGAATAATCGCCGTAATCGTAAACGCTTTTCTCGTTTTGCTTGGCGGTGATTGGGTTTGGCTCGACACAGTACTTCGCTCCTGAAATTGGGGGCCTAGCGGTATCTTAAAGGTCTTTCACGGTCGCGGGGCGGATGATCGCTCTCAGCGTCAATCAACAACAATCAACGAGCAGCCCCACGAACTACACTCAACTTGCCTTACACGAGGGAAGCCCTGTGCCGCTCAACCCGCCACGGACGCTGGCGAGTGCAACGAGGGCATCGTTGAGATCATCGACTGCATAAACGGTGAGGCCCTTAGGGATGTTGCCTGCGACCTCATCGCAGTTCTCGACGGGAGCAAAGAAGTATTTAGCGCCTGAGTTGCGGGCACCATACATTTTCTGCTGGATTCCGCCGATGGGTCCAACATCACCTGTCGCGGTGATGGTGCCGGTGCCGGCGATAGCGTCGCCGCCGTTAATTGCACCGGGGGTGAGTTTGTCGATGATCCCGAGTGCAAACATCATTCCTGCGCTGGGCCCGCCGACGTTCTCAAGCTGAATTTTCACGTCAACTGGGAAGTTATAGGCGCTGCCGACGAGGATTCCGACGATGGCGATGGCGTCGTCGCCTTCGGTCATTTCTGGCGTGATCTCAGCGGTCTGCTCTTCACCTTCGCGCTCAAAGATGACCGTTGCTGGGTTAGTTATGCCGTTGTCGGCGATCTCATCGCGCAATCCGGCGACGTCTCCGAAGGTTTCGCCGTTCACGCTGCGGATGATGTCGCCTGCTTGGAGTACGCCTTCTGACGGCCCGCCCTTAGAGACTTCGGCGACAGTGAGCGTTGCATCAAACTCGTAACCCAGGTCCGCCAGAGCAGCAGCGATCGCTTCTTGCTGGGAACTTTCCATTTGGATTCGGCCAGCTTCAGCCGACTCTTCTACAGTCACACCCGGTTCGTATACGCTCTCGACCGGAACAATCGCGCGACTACGGTCGAAGAACGCTGCACCAACTTCAAACCAGCTCAGTGGTGATTCAGGGTTTCCCTGAATGTTCACGGTGAGCATTGAGAGAGCACCCTCAGTGGGGTACGTCGTTTCGACCGGAATCTGGATGAGCGGCACGAGGTCGCCGTCAATCTCGACGTCACCCAAAGTGTCGTATACGGGCCCCGGCTGCTCGATGATGTACGGCGACGGAACAAGTGTTGCGAGCAGCGTGCCGACGAGCGCAACGCCGAGAATCAGCCACCCTGGCCAGCCACTTTGGGCGCGGCGCGATGAAGGTTCGGGACGATTATCAGTAAACAGGGCCACCTAGATCCTTACGGGGTGGAAGGGGTTGTTCGCCACAGGCGCACGGTAAGAATTACTAGCCTAGGTCAAAACTCAGCCGCGCACGGCATCGAGCGGCTAGCGTTAATCCATGGCTGACGATGCTGACAACAATTCCGAAGACGAGTTCCGCGACATGATGCGCGAATTCCTCTCGGGCGATGGAGAAATCGATCCGGCGAAACTGGCCGCTGCTGCCGGATTGCCCAACGATCCGGCGATGATCCAACAACTGCTCAGCCAACTTCAGAACGCTCTTGGCAAGAGCGGCGATGGAATCAATTGGGACATCGCCCTCGAACAAGCCAAGAGCATTGCCAGTCAAAGCACTGTTGTTACGCTGCCTGAGGAACGCACCAAGCTGGAACAAGCCCTCCACGTGGCTGCATTGTGGCTCAACGAAGTCACCGATATTTCTGAACTCACCATCGAACCCAAACTGCTCAGCCGCAGCGAGTGGGTCACCATCACGATGCCGATCTGGACTCAGCTGGCCGAGCCTGTTGCCACCTCGATTTCGAACTCGCTCACGGATGTGCTCAAGCAGAACGCACCAGAAGAGATGTCTGAGATGCTCGACGGGGCAAGCAAAGTGATGCGCGATATCGGTGGCACTCTCTTCGCCATGCAGCTTGGCCAGGTGGTCGGCCAACTTTCGAGCGAAGTGGTTTCTGGTGGCGACATCGGTATTCCGCTGTTTGACGAACAACAAGCAACCTTGGTTCCGCAGAGCGTCTTCGCATTTGGCAACGGACTCGATCTCCCCGACGAGGAAATTCACCTCTACTTGGCGGTGCGCGAGATCGCGCACGCCCGACTCTTCCGGCACGCGCGCTGGCTCCGCCTTCAGCTACTTACATCGATCACGGCGTATGCCCACGATATCCACATTGATTCGGATGCGATCGCTGAGCTCGCAAGCGGCTTCGACCCGAACAATCCCGAAGAGTTGCGCGATGCGATGACCAACGGATCGCTCATTCCGCCGAAGAGCGAAGAGCAGCGGGAAGCTCTCGAACGCCTTGAGACTGTGCTCGCACTCGTTGAAGGTTGGGTGGATGTTGTCACCGCTGAGGCGACCTCGCGACTGCCCTCACGCGGTGCGATTGCTGAGACTGTGCGCCGACGTCGCGCCTCAGGCGGCCCAGCTGAGTCAGCGTTTGCAACACTTGTCGGGCTTGAACTCCGCCCGCGCCGACTGCGCGAAGCTGCCGCAATGTGGCAACACGTCAGCGATGAGCTCGGCGCCGAACAACGAGATGCGCTCTGGTCTCACCCCGATCTCATGCCAACCGCGGCCGACATCGATGACCCTGCCTCCCTCGTGGCTCGACTTCGCGACGGCGGCAAGACGCCGGACGACATCGATCAGGCCATTGATGCCCTCCTGAATGACGAGTCTGGCGACCGACCGCATGAGGGCGACGGCAACTAGACCCAGTGCCGTGAGCAGGTGTTCGACTCGAGCGCAGACGACTGTGGATTCTTCGCGATGAGTGGTCGGGCTGTGTGCGCTAATAGTGCCCATGATCCTGCGTGTAGACCCCCGACTACCTTTGGTGTGGCGCTCCCCGACTAGCGCGCAATTCGGCATCGATCCACCCGCCGTTGTACTGACCGATGTCACCGAAATCCAAGAAAGAATCCTTGCCGCGCTCGTTGCCGGCATCAGCCGCAGTGGGCTCGACATGCTGGCGCGATCGCACCCCACAGAGTGCGATGACCTGCTTGACGTGCTGTCCCGCGTGCTTGTTGCCGCTCCGCCGCACGCCCCGAATGCTCACATTGCCGTACTCGGCACTGGTCCACTCACCGAATCGATCGCACGGATCCTTGCCGCCAGCGGCGCGATGGTGAACATTGCCGAACACGCGGATGAGCTGACCAACCCCGACCCTGATCTGGTGATCTTGGTTGGCCACTTTGCTATCCCTCCGTCGGTTCACTCGCACTGGCTACGCCGCGACATTCCGCATCTCTCTGTTGTGATCTCTGACTCCGCTGCCGAAATCGGACCCGTCGTCACTCCAGGATTAACCGGCTGCCTGCTCTGCGTCGACCTGCACCGCCGAGATGCAGATCCGGCATGGCCTGCCGTTGCAACTCAACTCATGGGTCGCACATCACATGCGGACACCCCGGTGCTGATTGCGGAAGCGGCGGCCGAGACAAGCCGTATGGCACTGCACCACCTCGGGCGTGTTGGCTATTTGGTCTACGACCAAACACCAGCCGAAGCGACATCATCCGTACGCATCGATCATGCCACCGGCCGCCGAGACGAGAGTCTGCGGTTCCGGCACCCCGAGTGCGGGTGCCAGCTCATGGGCACGATCGCTAGCGTGCCGTCCGATCGCGCACATCATCCAGAAAACGACTTGGCGCACGACGCCCAGCGCGACCTGTTTGCGCGCTAGCCGACCACGACATTCCGAGCGAGCGACGCGCACGAGTGATGCCGACATAGAGAAGGCGTCGTTCCTCATCGATTGCCTCAGGGGTGCGGGCGTAGCTGATCGGCAACAGGCCTTCGTTGAGCCCAACGATGTGCACGCAATCCCACTCCAAACCTTTAGCTGAATGGAGGGTGGCAAGGTTCACCGCAGAACGCAACGGCTCGTTGTTGCTGCTCTGGCGGTCAACCAAATCGGCGACAAACTCGCGAAGCGTTTGCTCCGTGCCAGCGTCTTCGGCCAGTCGCATGATGACGTTAAGCGATTCCCAGCGATCGCGAACAGACCCGGCGCTCTCCGGCGGATCTTGCGACCATCCGATCGATCTGAGAACGTCACTCACCGATTTAAAGAGCGGTTCGGTAGCCGTAGTGATGGATGCTCCCCGCAGCAACATGATTGCCTCTTTGACCTCGCGTTGGTCAAAGAATCGGGTGGCTCCCCGAACCAGAAAGGGAACGCCGGCGGCGGTCAATGCGGCCTCGATCGCTTGCGACTGGGCATTGATTCTGTAGAGCACAGCAATCTCTTCTGGAGACGTTCCTGCCGTGATCTGGCCGGCGATAACTTCAGCAACTGCCGCCGCTTCAACCTGATCGTTGTCGTATCCCATGACCGCCGGAGTCGATGAGTGCTCTTCAGTCGCAGCCCGCAGCGTCAATGCTCCCGGCTGGTTGTTCATCAGCTTGTTTGCGGTGTGCACGATCTCAGACGTCGAACGATAGTTACGTTCCAGACGCAGCACGACCGCGTTGTCGTGATGAGAGGCGAACCGCAGCAAAAAGTCGGGACTTGCGCCAGCGAAGGAGTAGATGGTCTGGCTGACATCGCCAACAACACAGAGGTCGTCGCGGTCACCCACCCACAATCGCAGCAGTTCATGCTGCAGAGGCGAAACGTCCTGATACTCATCAACGACAAAAAAGCGGTACTGCTCGCGCACTTGCTGCGCAATCCGTGGTTCTGCCTCGATCATGCCTGCCGCAGCCAACAGCACATCTTCGAAGTCAATTTGTCGGCGAGCATCTTTAGTTGCTTCGTAGGCGGTGTGCAGGTCAACCATTCGGTCAACAGTGAGAGCAGCAGGCTGGGTTCGTTCGGCGTTGCCGTACTGCTCGATCGACATCCGAGAGGTCTTACGCCACTCGATTTCAGCAGCAACGTCGCGCAGAGTGGCGGTGTCTATCTTGAGCTTGAGCGAATCGGCAGCATGCGCGATCATCCGCCCCTTGCCTTCGAGCAATCTCGGCATCGTGCCACCAATGGTTTGTGGCCAAAATGCATTCAGTTGCGAGAGTGCGGATGCGTGGAATGTTCGAGCGGCAACACCTTCCGCACCGAGAGTGCGCAGTCTGGTGCGCAACTCCCCCGCAGCACGATTGGTGAATGTCAGCGCCATCACACGACTGGGCGGGTAGACGCCGGTTGCGACCCCGTATGCGATTCGATGGGTGATTGCTCGGGTCTTTCCCGTGCCGGCTCCTGCAAGCAGACACACGGGGCCGAGCAACGCTTCGGCCGCTTGGCGTTGGCCATCATCAAGGGCGTCAAGAAGTTGATTTGCGTCTAGTGTCACGGGTTCTCGTCAATCGGTTGGCCGTACCAGTGCTCAATAATGGCGCGCGCAATGGATGAGTGTCCTGGAAGTCGGATTTCGCTCAACGAGTCGGCAAGTTCGTCACGACTAAACCACCGCAGGTCAAGAATTTCGGTTCCATCTGGCGTTCCTGACCCGATAAAACCTGGGGCGACGGATGCCGTAAACCCGAGCATTAGTGACGCAGGGAATGGCCACGGCTGGCTGCCCAGATAGACGGGGTCAACTACCGGAACTCCGGATTCTTCGAGGATCTCGCGCTGAACGGCGGACTCGAGAGACTCGCCCGGTTCAACAAATCCAGCCAACAATGAATACCGATTCGATTCCCAGAGAGCGTTGGAGCCGAGCAGGAGTCGGTCATCGCTGTCGGTCACACCGACAATGATCGCTGGGTCGGTGCGGGGAAAAACTTCAAGCTTCGAGGTCACGTCTCGACGCACCCATCCTGCCTTTTCCACAACAGTTGGCTCTCCCGTGCGTGGCGAGAAGAGGTGCGAAGAGTGCCAGTTCAATATGGCAAGCGCTTCGGTGAACAGCCCAGCATCCCGGTCGCTCAATTGTGTTGCGATGGTGCGCAGGTTTCCCCAGTTCGCTTCCGCAAAGTGCCCGGCATCCTGAAGCTCAACAGCCACAATCGGAGTGCCGACGGGTTCAGGACTAGTCGTCGACGTCGAGAAGCCAAGATAGACACTCGTGTGGGCGCGCTCGATAGCGTCAGGTCGCAGCAGGGCTAGCGAGCCGTCGTCCGCCAATAGTGCTGAACCCTCAAAAATGGGCAAAACCCTCGTCGTTGCGTCGCGCCACAAGCGGTCAAGAAGATACGGATCTTCTCGAGCAAGATGGTCACGATCCATTTCATATCGCGACAGTGGCAGTCGCGAAAGAAAAGCCTGTGACATGTATCGACCCCGTCCCAAGTGCGTGGCGTGCGGCAAATGCGCGTCAGAGCAACCTACCCTGAGTGTTATGGCCAGATCACATCTCACTCTAGCCGCGCTGGCGACCTCGGCTGTCGAGGGACTCGATGTTGCCGCAGCCGCACCGTTCGGCACCGGCAATGGCAATGACTTTGACTC
>Ga0314774_1002532_pt1 | contig 10175 bp, 10 predicted proteins | sample MetaGCBIA2018_FD_204515 | JGI IMG/M metagenome (GOLD analysis project Ga0314774, IMG submission 204515) | Cryopeg brine microbial communities from Beaufort Sea near Barrow, Alaska, United States - CBIA 2018 | ecosystem: Environmental > Aquatic > Marine > Coastal | place: USA: Alaska | collected... | reverse complement strand
ACCGTTCATATGGAGGAGACACTTTGATTGGTGAAAAGGACACTCTAAGAGAAGCTAAAAAATATGCAGGAGATTATGCCCTTAAGGAAGGTATTAGCATTTCTATTCGTAAGGAAAGAACACTAATAAAAGGTGAAACTTCCGTAGCAGAGGTTGTAATAAAACGCAGAGAAATTAAAACAGAACCTAAAGCTTTGAAAGTAAACCAAAAGATAGAAAAGTATTACAGATATATATTCTTTGGTTTAGCCCACTATTAAAAAGAGATTTTTTCAAATTATAAAGAGCGTTCAAATTAAAAGGAGGATTTATACAAATGGGATTAAATTCATATATGTGTACACATTGCCAAAGCAATATAAGAGAGGGCGAAGGAGCTATATTATTTCATGTAAGAGCCGGAAAAATAATAGGTAGGTCTATTGGGTGGCAAGATGGATATGGAAAAGTAAATAGATTTGATGATTTTTTCAAACCGGATGACAACCCAAATAGCCACAATGAGATAATGAAAAGTAGGTTTGGTCTAGATGATAGTGGTGCAAGGTCAGGTATTTCAGCTTTGCATGTTCCATGCTTTAGAAAGGCACTAAAAAGGAATCCAAAACTACTTTCCGCATTACTTATAAGTGAAGGTGATAGCAATCAAGGGTTTGGCAAATCTAGGGAAAAGTATAGTTCACTACATGATGTTATAAAATTAAGGGATGATATAGAAGCAATAGCTTCTACTTCCCTTTAAGATTTAGAATAAAAGGATTTTTACAAATTAGGAGGAACGATTATGAGCAAAGCGTCTTATTCACCAGGAAAAATTTTAAGTACCGCTTTAGAAAAATATTTAGAGGATGAAGAATTAACCACTGTTTTAAAGGACAGTGAAAAACTAGAGCTTAAAATGAAAGCTATAGCATTTTCTCTAAAAACAATAACATCATATTATGGGAGACAAATAGAATCTAAAATGGAAAAGGATGTTATAATATTTAGCTTTAGCGGAATGGAAATATACAAGCTATCAAATGAACAAATAAAGCATATTAATGTACCTTTGATGAATCAGAGAATTGATGAGGTGAGTGTAGATGTAGGGGAAAGACTTTGGATAAACCTGTTTTTCCACTACGGAAACATACTTGGTGTGCTTGAACGTATGGGCGTTGACAGTCAATCTGAAACAGATAAGACAATACAAACTACTTTGGTAATTTAATTATTCTTATAGGATTTATACAAATTTTGGAGGGTGAAAATAATGAATAAAAAAGTTTTAATGGAACAATTATTTATAATGGTGTGTGCAGTTGTGGAGAGTAAAGATACTCCATATGCAGTAGGAATTAAATTAATCGAAAAGGCACTTAACAATGATATTAGTTATTTGGATGAATTGCCGGATACTGTATCAGATGCCTTTACAGAAATACACCAAGATGTATTCAAAGTGTTTAATCTTCTTACCGAACAAGATAAGAAGATGATATCAAATAACATATATAAGGAAATGTATCTAATGCTACAAAATATAGACAAAGCTTATGATACAAACTTGACTTATGTTGAAAGAACTAGAGGGAAATATACCGCAACATTAAAGCAAGTTCTTGTGAATGTGCTTATGGCATACATTGGAGAAGGAATTTCTCTGAAATCTCAGTACGAAGCATTCAAAACTGATTACGAAAAATATGCTACAGTTCATATGGGGCCAATCAGTAGAATTGCTGATACTCCAAACAGACCAGGGCTAAAAGAAGCTATGGTACAAAGAGAAGGTGTAGCAGTTTTTCTAATAAAGAAATATGGAAAACTCAAGCTAACAAAATGTGATTTGAGAACGCCATTAGAAGATGAACGTATATGGGGAGAGAGCGTTTCTCTAATGACAAGGGAACAAGGACAAAAGACAAATATCAACAATGTAGCAGTATAGTATAAAAGGGATTAGTCATATTATAATGGACCCTATAAGGTAGACAGTTAAAAAAAAGAGACCTACTTGTCTCAAATAAATTAACTGACTCTATTTTATAGGGTCTTTTTTGTTATACTTAATACATCAAGTTAGGGGAGTGCTGCTATGGGGAAAACTTATTTTACTGAAGAACAACAGGGCGAACTTCGGAAGAATAAATATGTTCAGAAGGTAAGCGCGAAATCAATTACTTATACAAAAAAATTCAAAGAAGAATTCGAGGAAGAATATCGCTGGGGAAAACTGCCGGTGCAAATTTTAGATGATATGGGTCTTGATCATCTTATACTCGGAAAGAAACGAAGAAACAGTATTGTAAGCCGATTGAAACGTTGTGGATTACGGCCGGAAGGCTTTGAAGACACAAGAAAAAACAACTCTGGGCGTCAAACCACAAGGCAACTCACTGATACTGAAAAAATTAAACGACTAGAACAAAAAATCTCATATTTAAATCAAGAAAATGAGTTTCTAAAAAAAAATGCTCAAATGGACCGGCAGGCAAACTGGGAATACAAGCGAAGGCACCCATCAAATACAAACTCATCAAAAAAATGATTGAACAGGATAACAACCTGTTAAATATCAGTTTGCTTTGCCAAACAGCAGAGATATCGCGCTCAGGGTATTACCGATGGCAAAACAATGTAGATACAAGAAATGAGAAGGAAGAACAAGATAAAAGAGATTTTGAACTGATTCTAGAAGCATACAAGTTTCGTGGTTATGATAAGGGTTCACGTGGAATACATATGCGTCTTCTGAATCAAAAAACTCGAATGAACCGTAAGAAAATACAGCGTCTTATGAACAAATATGGGTTAATGTGTCCAATACGCAAGGCAAATCCTTATCGCCACATGGCAAAGGCCATGAAAACCAACAATATTTCTGAAAACTTGGTAAACAGAGAGTTCAAAGAACATGGTCCTGGTATGATACTTCTTACTGATATCACATACCTTTTCTACAATCATGGCGACAAGGCATATCTTTCAGTCATTAAGGATGCCTACACTAAACAGGTAATGGCGTACGTTGTTAGCGAATCCTTAGCAGTAGATTTTGTTCTTGAAACAGTCAACATGCTTATACAAAATCACGGAATTTCTTTAAGTGATGAGACAATCCTACATTCTGATCAAGGGTGTCATTATACAAGCATATCTTTTCGACAGCTTCTAAAAGACAAGAAACTACGCCAGTCTATGTCCAGGCGAGGAAACTGTTGGGACAATGCTCCACAGGAATCATTCTTCGGCCATATGAAGGATGAAATACATCTTGAACGATGCTGTAGTATCTTGGATTTAAATCTTTCGATTGATGATTATATGGACTATTACAACAATGACCGTTATCAATGGGGACTAGCGAAATTATCACCAAATCAATACGCCACTTACTTAAAAACCGGTAAATATCCTATAAACATATAGAAAATACCCTCACATCATATTCATGACAGGAGGGTATTTTATTTAAGTCTCTTTTTTTAAAATGTCCTTGACACAGGGTCCACTTTATATGGCTAATCCTTTTTTTTATTCGTAAAATATAGAGCCAAATAATTATTAAAAATGAGATAAAAAAATTGGAAAACATCATGGATTACAGTTGTTGATAAATAAGGTACAATAGACTACGTGAGTAAAATTTATAATTTCAATTAAAATATTACTTAAATACTATAATTTAAATTAAACAAATACTACAGTAAGTGTTGCAAAAATAAATTTATTGTTTTATAATGTATATATGATAGTAAAATTAATATGGGCAAACAATATTGTTTGTAATTGAGGTGAGAAAATCGAATAATCTACTAAATATTGATAAGTTAATAATCGATAAGGAAAGAGAAACTGGCAAACTGTTAAAACCATCACTGTTTGAAAAAAGCAGGATTACCCCTGAAGAAATAAGTACACTACTACCATTGGTAAAGATACCGTTTGACGAATCCGCTGTTATGAGAAGTGTACATAAAGGATTCAGTTCAATAGGTGTACCAGTGTTACTGCAGCAGGCGAGAATATATGAGATATTTGGAGTAGGTCATATAAGATTTAGCCATACCGTTGTAGATAAAGAAATAATTTCAAGTAAGGAAGACAAAAAAGATATGCACTATTACAAGGTTTATGTAAAAATGAGCATAGGAAATCAAACTATGTACACAGATCAGGAACAAAAACCTACATCTACATTTGTAGAATATTACTATATAGAGGGAATTGGGTTTGATGGACATATTAGCAAAGGGACAGCGGAAAAAAATGCACTTGCCAATGGAAAAAAAGAATGTTTTAAGGCAATGGGAATGCTCGACTACCTTTATTTAGAAGGTGATATGAATAATAGTCTTAATGCATCTGATAGTGAGGATACATCGGATTGTTTAGATGGAGATACTGAGGGAGCTTACACATACCCAAGAACTAAAATAGCTCTTTTAGATAAACCTACCATAAATGAAAAAGGTAAAGTGTTTCTAAAGTGCAAGGCTATAGATACAGAAAACAAAAAAGAAATAGAGATACTGATTTATCGTGAAAACCCAATGTTTGTTGAGGCACACAAATTGATGATGGAGACATTGAATAACTTTCGACAACATTTAGTTAAAGATACAGAATTAGATGTAGAATACAAAGAACATAATTATGGTGGGAAAGACCAGTACATCATAACTAAAATATTTTTCAAAGAAATCGAAAAAAAACCTAATAATAAAAAACTAACTTAAGGGGGAATTTTGTATGAACATATATGCAAATCAAGTAAAACCAGAGGAGATAATTTTAAATTTAGAGGATAATAGCTTTGCTACAGATGCAGAGGTATTAAGAGAGTTAAAGAGTGCAATTCAAACCAATAAAACTCTAAGTGGTTATTGCGCTGAATGTGATGAAGAAGGAATGCTTCAAATCCAGTTAAGCAATAAAATAAAAGGACTTATTCCAAGGGAAGAAGTAACATATAAAACAGAGCATGATGGATTAGTTCACTTAGGAAAGTGTCAAAACAGGGTTGGTTTATGTGTACCTTTTAAAGTTAAATCGTTAGAAGAAAAGAATGGTGAAATAATAGCTAATCTTTCAAGAAAAGATGCTGTGCGTGAAGTAAGAAATACATATGCCAAGGAATTAAAGGTTGGTGATGTTGTTGAGGGAGTAGTTGTAGGTATACAAAGTTATGGAGCATTTATAGATTGCGGTGGAGATGTAAGTGGAATCCTATCCATTAGAGATATAACAAAGGTATTTATATCACACCCTTCAGAAGTATTAAAAATAGGACAACACGTAACGGTAGTTGTTAGTGCATTTGAAGCAGACAAAGATAATAATATAGTTATTACTTTCAATAGAGAGCAACTTTTACCGGGATGGGATGTAATAGACGATTATGTTAAAGAAGGCAAAACTGTAATGGGTAGGGTTAAACGAATTATAGATACAGGGATCTTCATAGAACTTGACCAATCATATGAAGGATTAGCTGAATTTGTGCCAGGAATGACATTTAAATATGGTGATAGAATAAGAGTTAAAGTAGACCTAGTTAATAAGGGTAAGAAAAAAATTAAGTTAAGAATTATTGTTTAATGATAAAAAACACTTAGTTATGATCTTAATTACTATTAGCAGGAGGGAAATATAGATATGGGCAATTTATTAGTAAATGATGAAAACATAGTAGTAGCTAAATCTCCTTTTGGTGCTTATGAAAATGAAGGAGTTAAATATGATGGAAAGTTAGGAAAGGCCGATATTGATGATATAATGCTAAAAGTGCAAAGAAATAATATCGTAGCCATTGATTATGTTATATTAGAAGCTGTCTCAGAATTAGAGTTTGCAACTTCAAGAATGGTAACAAAATACTTACATCTAAGAAACATAGAAATAGTTCAAGATAAAGTTCATAATAGATTGAAATTTATGAATAAACATAAGGTGGTTTCAAGGTATAAATTCTTTAATAATGAAAGTGAAACAAATTTAAGGATATACTGTTTAGAAAAGCCGGGCAGAACTCTTTTACTTGGTAGAAATTATGAGTGCAAATGGAAACCTACTGATAGCTTAAGAGTTGAAGAGATGAAAGAAATCTTAGCTAGAAATCAAGTATTACTATCCTTTAGGGATAAAGTAGATAACTTAACTTCCTATGAGATAAACCCATACTTTAAATTAGTTAAGACTACGGGGCATTTCAGACCTCATTTGTTAATTTCTATATCTGATAATGGAAAGAATGAAGAAATATTATTTGAGATAGCAAGGAGCTATGAGGGATACATACCAAAATTCATAGATAGGTTGAGAAAATATGAAGAATACTATAACCATTTTCAAGTCACTGCAGAAAAACCAGAACCACCAAAATTTATAATTGTAGGAGAGGATGATAAACATTTATTCTCTATCTTCAAAGCGATTTTAAATGAAAAGATAACATTTAAAGGTATGGGGGTAATTTATACCCATGATTTAAGACTGCTCGATAAGGAAATAAATAAGAGTTTCATTAGATTTGATATGCGACAAGAGAACGGAAAAACAAAAGCTAAAATTACAGAACTAAACTATGCTCCTATTAAATTAAAACAAAATGCAAAAATATAGAATGCAGACACTAGATACTAGTTATATCATAATTGTATGTAGAATATGCGATAAAATTGCATATTCTTTTTTTACTACTTAAAAAAACAATATATCTTATAATTCAATTCAATATAGTATATATCACATTACATAAATAAAAAACAACTGTGAATATGCATATAAAATGATTATATGGTTATATGGAAGGTGAAAATATGCAGAATAATTTGAATCTAGATAATGACGAAAGTTTTTACACAACAGAAAAGGACTTTTCAACGGAGATTGTATTTCATAGCCATAATGTAGCGCATATTGCAAAACAGATCTCTCAAGAAATGGGTTTATCATTTAAAGAGCAAGAAGAGATTCTATTCTTATCTCAGCTGCATGATATAGGCAAAAGTAACACACCAAGCGAAATTTTATATAAGCCGGGCAAATTAACCCCTCGAGAATGGGAAATAATGAAATGTCATGCAGAGGATTCAGAGACATATCTATTGGAATCTAATGGACTTTATGTTAACACCGCTAAAAAAGAATACTATGGGAAGGTATTAAGATCTCACCATGAAAAATACGCAGGGGGAGGATACCCCGATAATATAAAAGGTGAAGATATACCATTTATGTCGCGTATAATCACGATAGCCGACGTATTTGAAGCAATTACATCACCACGAATATATAGACCTAATAAGATAAAAAATCCTCTGAAAGTTATGGATGAAGAAATGGGAGATACTTTTGATACATACATATATAAAAATTATGCAAGAAAGGTAGTAGCAAAATACTACAAAAGCATGGTAAATTTATCATAAGCGTATTATAATTAGTAATGAGGTTAAACTATATAAGGTAGTGTATAACACATTATATAGTTTGACTTATTTAAATGAATGTAATATAATTACACTAGAATGTAATTATGTTACAATAACCTTAAACATTTACATTCATGGTATATAACATATAAAATGGGTAAGTTAATTATGAATACAAATTCACACGTTGTACTTATGGTGTCTATAAATACATATTATAATAGAATTTGAAATAGAAGATATTTATTGAAATATAGTGTATATAAATAGGTAGTATTTATAGTATTTTATATTACACATTTATAGAAAAATACAACTTAAACTACTATATAAATAGTTAGAATAAATTTAGTAACTGTAGTAAACCCTATGATTATAAATTAATAAATCATAGGGGTGTATAAAACTATGGAAGTAGTAAAGGTAAAAACAGAGGAAGGAAAAGAGAGGTACTTTGTTGCAGATGATAATGGATTACCTATAGAGCCTGTATTAAAGTTTATTAGGTTTAAGGATAACACCAACTTTGCAAGAAATACTTTAAGGATGTATTGTCAGCACTTAAAGTTATACTTTGAGTATTTGCAACAAAGAGAATTAGATTTTCAGGAAGTAACTATTGATGATTTAGCCTTATTCGTAAACTGGTTACAGAACCCCTATAAGAGTTTAAAAGTTATCCCAACAAGCCAAGTTGAGGATGCAAGAAGTCCAAGAACAGTAAATATTATAGTAAATGCAGTTTTAGCTTTCTATGACTATATTTTAAGACATGAGGAATATAGCAATAATATATCTGATAGACTTAAAAAGTTTCTATCTACACCAAGCAGAAACTTCAAAGGTTTTCTGTACGGAATAGCTTATGAACAGAAGAAAGTTACGAGTAATATATTAAAGCTAAAAATTCCTAAGTCTAAACCTAAAACTTTATCTAAAGAGGAAATAGGAACGCTCGTTAGAGCCAGTAATAACCTTAGAGATAAGTTTTTGTTATCGTTACTATATGAAACTGGGTTGAGAATAGGCGAAGCCTTGTCACTATGGATAGAGGATTTGGATATAAGTGATATGGTTATAGATTTACAAGATAGAGGACAGCTTGAAAATAATGCTGAGATTAAAACTGTTTCAAGTCCAAGAAGGATTGATGTATCTCAAAACCTTGCTGATATGTTTATGGAATATATAGCTGAATATCATACCGAGGAAGTTGAAACTAATCATATATTCATAAAGATAAGTGGTGATAACAAATATAAAGCTATGGATTATGTTGATATTGATAATTTATTTAGATCATTAAAGAAAAAAACTAACATATACGTTACTCCACATATGTTTAGGCATAGTTCTTTAACAGTTCTTAGAATGGCTGGATGGCAACCTGAACTTCTTAGAATAAGAGCAGGTCATAAAAATATCTATACTACTTTAAACACTTATATACACCCTTCGGATGAAGAAATAAGGTCAGAGTTCAATAAAACTCAACCGAATTTAGACTTAGATATTTATAACGGAGGGGATAAGTAGGGTGAAGGATTTACAAAAAATAAGTAGTAATCAACAAAGTAAATATGATGCAATTATTGAGTATTTAAAACAAGATAATAGATATTGGCTAGAAAATGATAAGTGGGATATGACAGAAGAATTCTTTATAGGAAAGAAAATAAGAAGTAATAGAAATATTAACTTTTTAAATATAGCTAATGAGTTTTTAAAAAACGAATTGAAATTCTATATTGTTTATAGCTTTAAGGAAAACTTACTCAAACACTCTTATATTTCTAATTTGTCTACAACATTAAAGCATTTTAGTAGTTTTTTAAATGATGATTATTTAAGCTATAAAAGTTTTAAAGATATAGATAAGAATAAATTTCAATTTAAATTTAAAAATTATCTAGTAAGTATAGGATTTAGGCTGTTAGAAAAAGGACAAATTAATTCTTACGAAATGAACAACATACCCTATGTTTTAGATTTTATTAAAGATTTTTATGATGATAGAGAAGAAACTGAAAAAGATATATGGTATGCAATTAATATTCCAAGTGTGAAATATAGAGCAACTTCTAGCAAATCGGGTAATAAGTGCTTAAACTTTACACTCATACCTAGTTATTATAAAGAACTTATAAAAGGTTATTTTAGAACTATAATTACTAGAAAGTCTTTTAGTCATTGTTATAACACATTAACTTATTTAAATTATTTCTTTGATTCATTTTATTCAAGAGGATATACTGATGGTTTTCTTGAAAATCTATCAAGAAATGATATTGAAAATTATATAGTTAATTTAATGAATGAAAGAATAGATAAATCAAAGGAAGAATCTAATAAATATATATCTCAATTAAGAATTTTCTTAGAAAAAATTCAAATCTTTGAATATAAAAAAATTCCTAAAATTGATGTAAACAGGTTAATATTTAATGACGATATACCACAAAGAGAACGTTCAAATGACATTATAAAAAGAGTTAAGTTTGTTCCACAACCTATATTAAAGCAGTTAGATAATAATATTATGGATTTAGATAGACCACAGTATATACCTATTTATATACTACTTAGAGAGACAGGATGGCGTGGTACTGATATATTAAACCTTAGATATGATAATTGCTTAGAACAGATATGGAATAGTAAAGAACAATCTTATAATTATTATCTTTGTGGTGAAATAACTAAAACGGGCATAGCACAACTTAAAATCCCGATAAGGGATAAGGTTGCTGAAAT
>Ga0314774_1002531_pt1 | contig 10175 bp, 9 predicted proteins | sample MetaGCBIA2018_FD_204515 | JGI IMG/M metagenome (GOLD analysis project Ga0314774, IMG submission 204515) | Cryopeg brine microbial communities from Beaufort Sea near Barrow, Alaska, United States - CBIA 2018 | ecosystem: Environmental > Aquatic > Marine > Coastal | place: USA: Alaska | collected... | reverse complement strand
TCCATCGCGACAAGTTCTAAAGATTTCATGAACACTCATGTCAAAACGGGAACTCAATTTGAAGATATCGAGGAAAAGTTAGCTTCAGAATTCCAATTAGTTATTGACGATTTTGAAGATACTGATTTTATAGAGAAGTACTATAAAATTAATGATGAATTATACTTAAAATTAGATTTATTACCTGTAAGTGACAACAATAACTTAATTGTCGATAAGGTTGCTTTGCTACCGTATTTACCATTATATTGAGAAAGTAACGCAAAAAAATTTATATTTTCATGATAGTAGTATCAGTAGCTGGATCATATATATTACATAAGCTATAATACTTAAGAGGCTATTATATATAATTGGATGACTTTTATAGCTACTTGTAGAATTATCCATTAACTACTTGCAATCGTAAATTAGTTGTAGTTGTGATTAAGACTATCTTGAGCTTTGAGATATTCTGTCTCTTAATATACAAGCAAACACTTTAAGTTTACGAAATATTTCAATATAATAACAGCTAAATAAATTCTATGAAGTATTATTTTGGCATAAAATAATACTTCGCAAAGATAGAAAACACAATCAACTAAAACATAAACGTGAATTGTCGTGCAGAAACCAACCTCACAAACGACAGATTTTACGAAGGTATTGAATAGTTACATCGCGTTGATAAATTGAAATTGTAATGTGAGACTATAGTGGATAGCTAACATTAATAGATGCTTTGGATAACTTACAAAAAGGAGAATCACATGTACAGAAATATATTTTGTTACTTTTATTGATTATTATTTTAACTGGTTGCAAAGGTAAAGAGCCGGATTGGGTGAAAGACTATAATACAGCTCCTGATTATTTTAAAGTAGCTGTATTAAGATATGGTCAAGGTACTGTCGACTATATTGAGGAAGTTAGAGAAATAAGTGGTCCAGAGGAAACGAAACTATTGAAAGCTGCAATGGTTATTGAAGATTGGAGATTAATTGAACCAAATGAAGATATAAAGGAAGAACCAACGACTTATTTAATTATTAATGATGAAACGATGCTTGTATTATATTCTGCACATCAGCATGCTAATATAATGAATTATTCATTAAATGAAGGCGTATATACCAAGTTAAATATAAGTAAAATATTTGTATTGAGTGATAATGCATTTGAGATTATATCAAAATATGCTGAACAAAGTAATAACGAGAATATACTATACGATGAATCTGCTAAGAGTGATTGTAATATCACTCTTGTGATTTCTCAATGACAAGTAGGAGGTGACCCAAAATGAAAACCATATTAATAAGTATTAAAACCATACTCACTATTATAGGAGTAATTCTTTTATTAGTATTAGACTACAAATTACAAGCGACAACTAGACTTCATGAGCTTAATTACTTATATTCATTAACTTCATTGACTGCGATGTTTTTAGGGGTAAGTACTTCACTTAATGTTAATAAAAAACCATTATTTAACGTTAAAAAAAATCATTTTATTATATCAATCATTCTACTGCTATTTTGTCTTATTCCAGTAACATATTGGCGAATACACCATCCTTATATATTAGCACCAGGCATATTAAAGTATCTTTCAATGTTTGCAAGCTCAAGAAATATGAACCTTATACTTTCGTTCTTTACAGGAAAACTCTTATTTGGATCCTTGTTAGAAGCTTGATATTCAACACATTGCTATAAATATTCTATGGTTTTGAAATTAGTGAGTGTAAAAAAACACTTAAAAGCCTATAAAAATCAGATAATAAACCAGAAATACCAAGACATCAAATATTACTTATCAATTCAACTATATTATCAGCTACTTATATTCAGAGCACAATCTCAAACAGTATAAGCAAAGTGATTGAGCTTCCACTCATACGTCACTTAACAGCATATGGAATACATGGACAGTAACAAGGAATGATGTCCACATCTTCCATATGCGGGACGTTAACTATATTACAGAGCTTGGTTTAAATATAAAACAATCATCGCGTTGATAAATTGAAAGTTGCATTGTATTTTAGAAGGTCGGTTTTAACCGCTATATTAGTATTTTTCTAATCAAAAGTAGTTTATAAACTGCACAATCTTTTATTATCGCAAAGTAAAATTTAGATACGGTTATTGAAATTATTTTTTTCTTCTTGTAGTGTGATTCTTGTAAAAATTATATCAATATGTTATTATGAAATCGGACGATATAGAATCGACCGGAAAGGGTGGACGATTAATGGAGTTAACAGGAGAAGCCAAAAATATAGAATATAAACAAGAGTATTCAAAAACAATCTTGAAAACAGTATGTGCCTACGCAAATTTTCATGATGGAGCAATAATTTTAGGAATAAAAGATGATTGTACAGTAGTAGGCGTCGATAAGTTGAATGAGCTAAGACATAATATTGAGAATGCCATTAATGATTCCATTGTACCTAGTCCTTATTATGAGTTTGAAGTAAAACAAGAGGGGCAAGCTAAGCTTCTAATTATCAGAGTATATAAAGGTGATCATACACCCTACACAATCAATGGGAAATCTTATATGCGTCGTGATACATCGACTATTCAGACAGATATGATTACACATCAAAACCTTATCCTCGCAGGAAGAAATTTAGGATATGAGGATTTAGAATCCCCTACGAAGAATTTAACATTTAATTATCTTGAAAGTTTGATGAAAAAACATGTTCAAATAACTTCATTATCAGATGACATGATGCGTACCCTTGGATTAATACATGATGAAAAATTCAATATCGCAGCTGCATTGCTTTCTAATGAAAACCCGCTTGAAAATTCAGTTGTACAACTTGTTGCCTTTTCAGACGTTGGAGTGAGTAGAATTAAAGATAGAATGACATTGAAGAACGAATCAGTTTTAAAGCAGTTTGATGAATGTATGTCATTTTACCGAAAGCATATTAATACTGGTGAAATTATTGAATCAGCCTATAGAAAGACAATAGAAGATGTACCTTTTATTGCATATAGAGAGGCTGTAGCAAACATGTTGGTACATAGAGATTATTCAGTAGCTGTTGAGGCTAGAATAGAATTTTATTCGAATAGAATTGAAATAATATCTCCAGGTGGATTACCTTTAGGGATGCTAAAAGAGGAATATATCGATGGAAAATTGTCAAATCCAAGAAACAGAAAGCTGGCAGATATATTCTTACGTATGAAGATCATAGAAAAACTTGCAACAGGTATTAGGCGGATTAAAGAACAATACCTTTATCAAGCAGTGAAACCAAGTTTCTTGGTTAGTGAGAATGCTATAGTTGTTGTTTTACCTTACGTAATAGAATCTTTAAATCAAGATAAAAGTAATAAAAAAGAAAATACAAACCTATTAGTTGGCAAAGAAAAGATTATATATGATCTGATAGCTGCGCATCCTAATATAAAAAGAGCTGATATTCAAAACTATATAAAATTAGAAAAATCACAGACAATAGAGTTAATAAATAAACTGCGTGATTCGGGTTCTATAATCAAGGTAGGAAATGGTCCTTCGACTGGATATAAAATACTTTCATAGTGAAAGATATCAGCCGGTTAACACCGGTCGATATCTTATCGTGCGATTTCGCCCGATGGCCAAATAATAGAATGAAAGACAGATCTTGATTATTTTCTTATTGACGATAGCGGCGTTTATGAAGAGAGGTATCTGTTTCAGAATAATCATCACGTTGATAAATTGAAATTGTAGAGGTGATAAAAATGATTGAAATCATAAGGATTGATGAAGCTAGAAAGAATGATATTAACATTCCTAATGAACCTTTTAAATTGTGGGGGAAAATGATAGCAACCTACGATGGTAATAATTGGGCACATACAACAGAAAAAATTAAAGAAGATAAAGTCTGTGAAATGGTATTTCCAGATGAAAATTACGATTTTAATTCAAGAAAAAAAGGGTCTTTCTTTATTGGAGCCTATGATGAGCGCGGAAAGTGTATAGGACTAGCGATTTACAAACATGATTGGCGCAAATACATATATCTTGAGGATTTAAAAGTATACAAGGCGTATCGTGGACAAGGAATAGGTAATCTATTGTTGGAGGAGGGGAAGAAAATTGCCGCCGAGAATAGTTATCGAGGGATTTACACAATTGGACAAGACAACAATCTTTCAGCATGTTTATTCTATATAAAATCAGGGTTTAATATAGGTGGATTAAACACACGCGGATATGACTGGACAAATCAAGCGGACAAAAGTGATATTTATTTTTACCTAGATATCTAAACTTCTGCTTATTTAAACACCTCGCTAAATTGAAAGTTGAAGTTCAGAATCATTGGTAGAACACGTATATTATTAATTCATTAATGCAAGATTATTTTGAATAATAATTTGGTATACTTTTAAAAAAAGGAGTGTACTTAGATGCAAAATTCAATTTACAGTATTCTTAATGATATGGCAGAGCACCTTAATATTTCCCAAATGAAGCACTTGCAAGAAATATTAATAAAAAGACTTGAAGAAGTCAATGAACAAGTTGAGGCAATTCCGAATCAAGAGTATGTGGAAATGTATCTGTCAGCGAAGCAGATTGAAGGTTGTTCATCAAGAACAATCAAATATTACCAGTCCACTTTATCAAACCTGTTTAGTGTCATTGAGTTGCCAATTCGAAGAATCACGACAGAGTTGATTCGTGAATATTTGAAAGAATATCAATCAATGAACAACTTTAGTAAAGTGACAGTAGATAATGTGAGAAGAATTTTATCAAGCTTTTTCTCATGGTTAGAGGATGAAAACTATATAATTAAGAACCCTATCAGACGAATTCATAAGATAAAGGTTGGTTTAACAGTAAAGGAAATTATATCTGATGAGAACATTGAACGTATGAGAGATGGCTGTCAAACATCCCATGATTTAGCAATGATTGACTTGCTATATTCAGCAGCTATTAGAGTAGGCGAACTGGTGAATCTAGATATAATTTATGTGAATTTTGAAGAAAGAGAATGTATTGTTTATGGAAAAGGTGACAAGGAAAGACGAGTATACTTTGATGCCAAGACCAAGTTGCATATTCTTAAATATCTTGAGGAACGTAACGATAAAAATCTAGCACTGTTTGTATCATTGAACAAGCACTTCATAAATTTTTGTATAACAATTATTTTTCTTTTCTGCATAAGAAGTTGTTAATCTGCATATTTTGTGCTATGATTTATGCAGATTAACGAAAGAAGGTGTAGAATGAGGAATTTTGAATATCAACATATTGATCAAGTGTTATTTGATAAAGAACTTGTGGCATTGTTGACGCAGTTACATGAATTTCGTGGAAAACAAGAACTGTATATGGAATCATATCCTGACGTACTTGAAGCAATGGTTAGGGTTGCAAAAATTCAAAGTACAGGAGCATCAAACAGAATTGAAGGAATTTATACATCAGAAAAAAGATTAGTTGATATCGTCAATGAAAAAGCTGAACCTAAGAATAGAGATGAAGAAGAAATTGCCGGTTATAGAGAAGTTTTAAATACAATTTATGAAAATTATGATTATATAGTACCACGGGCCAGTGTTATACTCCAGTTACATAGAGACTTATATATGTTCAATTCCGGTTCCGTTGGTGGAAACTACAAAAATGCAGATAATGTAATTGAAGAAGAAAATGAATTAGGTGAAAAAAGTGTTCGTTTTGTTCCGCTGCCAGCATATTTAACAAAAGATACAATGGAAGTGATATGTAATCAACTTGTAGAATCAATGAAGCAAAAAAAAGTTGATCCCTTGATTCTCATACCGGTTTTTATACTAGATTTTTTATGTGTTCATCCATTTAATGATGGAAACGGAAGAATGAGCCGCCTATTGACATTGTTGTTACTGTACCAAAACACATATATTGTTGGAAAATATATTAGTATTGAGATGATGATAGAGAAATCAAAAGCAAGTTATTATGAAACGTTAAGGCTAAGTTCAATAGGATGGCATGAAAATGAAAATGATTATAAACCATTTGTAAAATACTATTTAGGCGTTTTGTTGTCTGCTTATAGAGAGTTTTCTTCAAGAGTTGATACCCTTAGAAATAAAGGATTGACAAAGTCAGAAAGGGTCAAGCATGTTTTTGATACAAAAATCGGTAAAATAAGCAAATCAGATATTACTAAGTTATGTCCAGATATTAGTGTTACTACTATAGAAAAAGCACTAGCTGAACTAATGAAGGAAGGATATATTTTAAAGGTTGGTGGTGGAAGAAGCACTGCTTATATTATTAATAATTAAGCAAAATTGGATTACTGTATAACACCACAAATTGAAATTGGAAGTGCAGATTTCATTAGAAGAGACTCAGTTGTTATTCGATTCATTAATGCAAAAAAATTCTGAGTAGATAATGTAAGTTAGATACGATGCTATAATTAGGAAAGTAGCAACATGGAAGAACGATTAGAACTATAGTCAAAGGAAGCGTATAGTCAAATAATAACGCTGTCATCACAGTTCAATCAAAAGTTACGGTTGCGGTTAATACGGCAATGATTCATGCATATTGGGAGATAGGCGAACAGAAATATCCGGGAACAGGCTAAATGCATTTGTAAGCAGCGACAAAAGTCTGGATGAAATCCTTGCCTTTATGGGTGGAAAACATGGGGATAATGAATGAAAAATGTGATAGAGAGTTAATTTTTCCAGGAAGTTATCATATACACTTTCTTCGAAATAAATAAAAAAAGCTGTTGACAGAATAAATAGATGGGCATATAATGGGTTTATAAAGTAAGTTTAACGTTAAACGAATTCGAAGAGATATTTTTTTTGGCTAATAGGTTTAACGTTAAACGGGAAAGAGGCATATGAAGAATCAGAGAGCTACAGTTAAAGATATTGCTAAGTATGTAGGCGTTTCAGCAACGACCGTCTCGAATGTTTTGAACAAAAGAGATGGTAGAGTTTCTGACGATATTATTAATAAAGTCAATCAGGCTGTCATTGCATTGCATTATAAGAAAAACTATTCAGCATTGTCGTTAGTAAGCAATAAATCGAACCTGATTGGCGTTATTATTCCACAAGTTGAAGCAAAGAAGAATATTATGTTGGATAATCCCTTTTATGCAGAGTTCATTGGTGATCTTGAATATAAACTTCGAGAAGCTGGATATCATATGATTCTTTCGGGAGTGGGAAATGATGATTTAGATATTAGCTATTTGGAAAGCTGGAATTTGGATGGCATTATCCTGGTCGGAGCCTATGAGGCAGGTGCTTATAAAGCGCTAAAACAGTTAGATATTCCGATTGTGCTTGTTGATAGTTATGTAAACGATGATTATTTTTATAAAGTGAGAATTGATGATGAGCTGGGTGGTTATATAGCAACGAAGTATCTGCTGGACAAAGGTCATAGGAATATTGGTCTTGTTACAGGGGAGATTCTTAAAGAAGGAGTCGCAGAGAAAAGATACATGGGCTATAGAAGGGCACTGAAAGAATATAATGTTGAATTCAAAAATGAATGGTTACTCGAAAAAGAAGTGAGTTTCGAATGGGGATATGAAGCTGGTAAGAAGATAGCTAAAGAATCATTTGGAATAACAGCCCTATTTGCTATTGCAGACATAATGGCAACCGGTTTGATATCAGCATTCCATGAAGAAAAAGTAAGTGTTCCGGAGGAGATTTCAATCATTGGTTTTGATGATGTGATGTTAGCGAAGATTGCAACACCTCCACTCACAACAGTGAATCAAAATATCCATAAAAAAGCGAAAGTATCAGCAAATGTGATGTTAAGTATTCTAAATGGCAGTGTACCTGAAGTGCATAACGTATTACTTGATATAGCAGTTGTTGAAAGAATGTCTGTTAAGGAGGTTTAGAATGTATCATTCAAAAAAAACAGGAAGCAAGTTAACAGCAGGAGTCTTCTTATCGCCTAGTATAGTAGGCATGTCAATCTTTGTTGCGGTACCTATCCTTGTATCAATCGTGCTGAGTTTTACAGAATGGAATTTGATTGGAAGTATCAAGTGGGTCGGCATTGATAATTATATTACGATTTTAAAAAGTGACAAATTCTATAGCTCCTTAAAACATACGTTGTACTTTATTTCATTATACTTACCCTCTGTTGTTGTTATTTCGTTTTTAATAGCAAGCCTTCTGAATCAGAAACTAAGGGGTACTAACTTTTTCCGTGCTATATATTTTTTACCTGTTGTAACTTCATGGGTAGCGGTAGCTGTAGTATGGAGTTGGGTGTTCAATGGTGAATATGGACTTTTGAACTACTTCTTAAGCTTTATCGGAGTGGATGGACCTTCATGGTTAACAGATCCTGATTGGGCGATGACAGCAGTTATTATAACAAGCGTATGGAAAGATTTAGGATTTGTAACTATAATTTTTCTGACTGGCTTACAAGAAATACCGGATATGTTCTACGAAGCGGCTTCAATTGATGGGGCAAGTGGACGACAGAAAATGATGAATATTACAATCCCGCTTCTATTTAAAACATTTCATTTCATCATTATCATTTCACTGATTAATTCATTTCAGGTTTTCGATCAAGTTTGGATTATGACAGAAGGTGGACCGGCAGGCTCAACAAGTGTCATTGTAGAGCAGATCTATAGAAATGCATTTAGGTATTATAAAATGGGTACAGCAGCGTCTCTCTCTTGGATTCTATTCTTTATTATATTTGTGGTTACCTTAATTGTGAATAAAATCAAAAGTAAAATGGAGGTGGAATAATTGAAAGTTAATCAAATATTGAAAATGCTGCTTCAATATATTCTATTAATCATTGGTGGATTTGCAATGATCCTTCCATTTTTATGGATGTTATCAACATCTCTAAAGAACTCGAATGCAGTTTTTGTTATGCCGCCTCAGTTTATTCCTTCATTTATTACTTTGGATAACTTTGTTGAAGTGTTTAGTGCATTTCCATTCTTAAGATTTATGCTAAACAGTGTATTTGTAGCAGTGTTGGCGACACTAGGTTTGCTCATTGTATCATCAATGGCAGGTTATGCATTTGCTAGACTTGATTTCTGGGGAAAAGAATTATTATTTATGCTCTATCTGGGTACAATGATGATTCCATCACAAGTAACGTTAACACCTCTGTTTATTATTATGAGGATGATTAACTGGACGGATAGCTATCAAGCGTTAATATTACCAGGATTTATCAGTGCGTTTAATGTGTTTTTACTCAGACAGTTTTTCGAAGGAATACCAAAAAGTTTAGATGAAGCTGTCTATATTGATGGAGGTGGACATTGGACAATATTCTTAAGAATCATCATACCATTGTCAAAACCTGTACTGGCAACAGCTGGAATTTTAGGATTTATGGGCTCATGGAATAATTTTTTGTGGCCGTTAATCATATGTAGTGATACCAAGAAAATGACATTACCACTAGGACTATCCCTGCTTCAAGGACGTTGGACGACGAACTGGAATATGTTAATGGCAGGTACATTAATCAGTGTAATCCCAATCATTATTGTATATGTTTTTGCGCAAAAATATATCATTAAGGGGCTATCACACACAGGCATCAAGTAGACTGAATATGAATGGCATAAGATGAAGTACAGAATCAATTAACAGGAATTAGTCACACATGATTTGTCACTAGATAATAAAATACGCGTATGGAATTATTAATATGTAATGGCAAAGAATTGTTTGAGAAAAAGTAGGATAACTAATATGAATCATCAAAATCTTAGGAGGATATAATTATGACAAAGAAATTAGTGGTAATAGTACTGATTTTAGCTATGACTTCAACGCTTTTTGCAGGATGTACTAAAAAAGAAGAAGCTGCATCTGACAATACAACGGATATAAAAACAGAAGAAAAAGCAGAAGAAAAAACGGAAGATGAAACAGCAGATACAGCAGAAACCACAGAAGTTTCAGATGAAAAAGTCGAAATCAATTATATGACTTTTTCAGCCGGACCGGATCACATTGAAGATTTGGAAAGCATTATCAACGCTTTTGAAACTGAAAACAACAATATTAAAGTGAATTATGAAATTTTATCATGGGATTCATATTTTACAAGATTACAAACATTGGTAGCTGGCGGAACAGCACCTGACACCTTTGAATTGAATTATGAAAACT
>Ga0314774_1002530_pt1 | contig 10178 bp, 6 predicted proteins | sample MetaGCBIA2018_FD_204515 | JGI IMG/M metagenome (GOLD analysis project Ga0314774, IMG submission 204515) | Cryopeg brine microbial communities from Beaufort Sea near Barrow, Alaska, United States - CBIA 2018 | ecosystem: Environmental > Aquatic > Marine > Coastal | place: USA: Alaska | collected... | reverse complement strand
ATCCCACCAGCACACCGCAGTGCTCGACGCGTGGCCAGCGTTTCGCGAGCAAATCCCAAATGAGGCACGCACCCCATTTCGCGAGCACATTACGTGAGTCTCGTCGACGCATTGACAGTCGTCGATAGGAGGAGTTCAATGAGACCTACACCGTAGACCTACTGTGCGAAATCCGATCGTCGGTCCAGCACGGTGCTACGACCACCACCTCGGCATGGAGTCGACATGATCATCTTTGGGATCGTCTTATTCATCATTGGGCTTATCGCCAACTTCGCCATCCTCGAAACGATCGGTGTGATCCTCGTTGTCGTGGGCGTCATCTTGGCGATCCTCGGAATGGTCGGCCGTGGTGTCGGCGGTCGCCGCCACTACTGGTGACCTCTCAAGACATGGTCCGCGGACCGTAGGGGTTGCCCGGTCGGGATCCCTGGAACAACGCACCTGATCCACACACGCACGTGCACGTGGGAGGTCGACTCCCCAAGGAAGGAACATCATGGGTATCGGTATCAACATCTTCTTGATTGCAGTGGGAGCAGTTCTCACGTTCGCCGTTGACGCGACGGTCGCTGGATTGGACATCAAGGTGGTGGGGGTCATCCTGATGATGGCCGGCGCCGTGGGCCTCATCCTCACGCTGCTCGTGTTCGCTCCGCGACGCCGCCGCACGGTCACCGAGACCAGCAGGCCCTCGGTCGCGGCGCCGAACGCGGCATCTCCAGTAGTGACCACAGACGACGTCACTGGGCCGCCAGTGCCGTGAGAACGCCGTGCGTCGTGCGGTGGTCTCGACATCTGCCAGACCGCCGCGCACTCACGCGTGACCACCGTCGCCGGCACCGCCCACGCGGGGAAGTCGTTCGGCGGTGGTCTTGGTCAACTGCGCCGGATGCGCTCGGCACCGGGGCCTCAGTCAGTTTCCCAAGCCGATAGCGCTGGTTCGATCCCGTCGCCCGCTCCGCTGTGGGCCCCATTTTTCCGGTTGCGCTGCCGAGGTGGCCGTCCCGGACCCTCGAACCCTGTTCAGTGACCGCGGATCCCCCGAACTTCCGACCCACGACGCCGCCCTAGAGTGCCTGAGCGCACAACGACGCCGTGTAGAGGGACGCCGAGCGCCGCTCTCTGCGCCGTCGCTGATGACGCGTCCGCTCTGGAATCGGTGGGAGACGAACAGCGCGATGATCTCCGGGACGGGACAATCCTCAAGCCGCCGCATGTCTGTGTCGCGAAGGCAAATTGCGCATGCGAAGCTCAGCGGCCGTGTTCGTGCGCGGAGCGGATCGCGGGGAGAGTCGCGAGAATGTGCGCGATGGGGCCTGGCCGCGCGAGGAGGTAGCCCTGGCCGTACTCGCATGCCATTGACTGCAGCTGGCCAAGCTGGGTCGCGGTTTCGATACCCTCCGCAATCGTCGCCAGGTGCAGGGTCTCGGCGAGCTGGATGATCGCCTGCAGGAACGCGAGGTCGGCGACCCCGGACTCGACCGAACTGACGAACGCCTGATCGATTTTGACCATGTCTACGGGCAACTTGCGGACACGGCTGAGCGAGGAGTACCCGGTGCCGAAGTCATCAATCGAGACTCGCACCCCGTGTGCGCGCAACTCACGCAGCGTCTCGAGGCTGCTAACTTCCAGGAGTAGCCCTTCGGTGACCTCGAGCACGAGGCTCGTGGGCGCGAGGCCATGATCGCGCAAGGCTCTGACGACGAAGCCCGGGAACTCGTCGTCTTCGAGCTGGAGTGGTGACACGTTGACGCTCACGTACGCGTCGCTGCCGGTCGCGACGCGCCAGCGCGCAACGTCGCCGCACGCCCGTACGATGACCTGCCCGCCGAGCTCCTGGATGAGGCCGGTCTGCTCGGCCACCGTGATGAACGCCGACGGCGGGACGTCGCCGAGCTCCGGGTCCGACCAGCGGGCCAAGGCCTCGACCCCGACAACCGCCCCCGTGTGCAGGTCGGCAATGGGCTGATAGGCGAGCGTGATCGCCCCCGCCGCGACGGCCGTCTGTAGCGCCGCCGCGAGCCGAAACTGGGCGACCGCACCCTTGTGCATGCCCGGTTCGTACACGACGCGCCTGCCGCGCCCACGGAGTTTCGCCTGGTACATCGCGAGATCGGCATTGCGCAACAGAATCTCGGTCGTCTCACCCGGCCCGGCGGCAGCGATGCCGATGCTGGCTCCGACGACGACGGTATGGCCGCTGAACTCGACCGGCGTGTCGTGCAGCGCGACGAGGATTCTGGCGGCGAGCGCCGCCGCCTGCTCGACGGTCGCATTCTCGAGCAGCAGCGCGAACTCGTCGCCGCCGAGACGCGCGGCGGTGTCCCCGGCGCGCGCGCACGACTTGATCCGCCGTGCGGCCGCGACGATGACCTCGTCTCCGGAGGCGTGGCCGAAACTGTCGTTCACCGTCTTGAAGTTGTCGAGGTCGATGAAGAGCACGACGCTGCCGCCACCGGGCCGAGCAGCATCCGCGAGCGCGTGGTCGACCCGCTCGCGAAAGAGCCTGCGGTTCGGCAGGCCGGTGAGCGGGTCGTGGAAGGCCTGATGACCGAGGCGTTCCTCGAGGTCCTTCTCCTGGGTGACGTCCACCAGCACGCCTTGGAAGGTTGGGGTGCCGTCCTGGTCATATAGGACCATGGCATCGTCGCGTACCCATACCGAAGTACCGTCCCGGCGATGGAGTCGGTAGGTGTCCGAGCGCGGCTCCACCTCGGTTCCGGCAAGGATCATGCGTTGCTTGTCAGCAAACGCCTCGTCGCGGTCTGACGGGTCGAGTTGGCGCAGCCACAGGCCGGGATCCGCCATCCACTCCTGGGCCGTGAATCCGAGCATCCGTTCGATCTGAGGGCTCACGTAGTGCCAGGCGCCCGCGGGGCCGGGTTCGGCGACGTAGACGACCGCGGGGACCCGCTCGACGAGGAGCCGAAACCGCTCCTCGGCGGCGCGCAGTTCGCTCTCGAGTCGTTTGCGCTCGGTGATGTCCAGCGTCATGCCGATCTCGAAATCCGGCTTTCCGTCGGCGTCCCTCACGAGCGACACGGTCAAGGCGGCCCAGAGGTACCCGCCGTCCTTACGGAGGAACCGCTTCTCCATGTCGAAGTGGTCGATTTCCCCGGCGGCCAACCGGCGGGAAAGCACTGCGTTCGGCTCGATGTCCTCTGGGTGCGTGAACTCCGTCCACGACATCGCCGCGAACTCCTCGGGCGAGTAGCCGAGCGTGCGGTGCAGCGCGCTGTTGGTCATCGTCGTGCGACCTTCGAAGTCGACGAGGCCGATGCCCACCGGGGCGAGCTCAAGGATGGTTTCCAGCCGAACCAGGCGCGCCGCTACGGCGTCGGACTCAGGGCGGTCGCCGTCACGCTTGGGGTCACCCATGACCCACCTCCTCGGCTTGCAACTCAGGGGTCCCATCGGCCACCGGGACCCCTATTTGAGCATTACTTACTTCCGCGACACTCGGCCTCCCGGAAAGAGCGCGGCGCATCGCGGCGCGTCACCCGAACTGCGGCTCGCGTTCACACGGCGTATGTGGCACGACCGGGGCGTGGCTCATCACAGTCGACGTCGGGGTGCTTCCGCCGCTAGCGACCCGAACCCTGCAGGGTTCCCACCGTGTCGGAGGCGTAGGAAGTCACCACGCACGTGGTCTCGCGGTCCCCCAGCTTCCAACCCGTGGGGGACGGGGAGTACGCCTCGTAGTAATACTCAGAGTCGGCATATGCGACGCCCATGAAGTCCTCGAACGTGAAGTAGCAGAGGTCGTCGGCCTCGGAGTAGATCGCGTCCTGGACGTAGGCCGTCGCCTGCATGGCGCTCACGGAAAAGACCTCGCCGTAGTGTGCACTGGCGCAGTCGACGATCGTGACACCAGTGATCCACGAGTCGCCGTTGGCGTCTTCCTCGAGGTTCTCGTACGGGTCGGCGATGCAGTCGCCCACAGTAAGCACCGAGAACGCCACGATGTCGCCCGCGGGGGCAGCGTCGGTCCCTGGACCGGCGCCGGGCTCGACTCCCGGCTCTGCAGGGGAACCACTCTGAGGGTCAGGCTCCGGGCAGCCGCCGGTGACGAAGGCCCCGGGCTCACTGGTCGACAGCTCCTGGCCTCCGTCGTAGGTCACCGCTATGCAGTAGTTGAAGTCATCCAACATGACGAAGTCAACGTCTTCAACGGAAGGCGATTTGGGTTCGGTCTGGTCGCCGACAAGATAGTGGGTGCCGTCGATCGTCACCGCGGGGGCCCCGCTCTGCTCAACAAAATGAGTCGCCACGGCGACAGCGAGGCTGGAGAGGTCAGCCTTCGCCGCTGCCTCTTGCGCCTTGTCCTGCTGGTCGACATAGAGCGGGATGGCGATGGCGGCCAGGACCGCTGGCACGACGAGAACCGTGAACACCCACGAAATGATGGTGCCCGCGAGCGCCACGCCGTGGTTGTTGGCCGTGCCCTTCTTGACCGCCGAAAGCCCCAGGTGACCCATGATGATGCCGACGAGGCTCAGGGACACGAACGGGAAGATGAGCGCCAGGATGCCGAGGTAGTTCTTCTGACTCGAGCTCGTGGGGGCGGCGGCCCCGTAGCCGTAGGGCGAAGGCGGCATTGGCGGAACGTTCCCCATGCCGGGTTGCGCCGACTGCATGCGCGGAGCGGTGTTCGGCGTTGCGAACCGGTCGTACCCGTTGTCATCGTTCATCGTGTCCCCCTCAGACGGCGCTTCTCCACCCATGCTGTCGACCGACGCGGGCATGACCGACAGTCCGTTTTGGGCAACACGCGTGTCGCCGCAGGCATATGGTGCGCCACGGCCCTAGCGTGGTGGTGAACGAGGCGGTCCCGTCCGTCTCGTCTCACAGCAAAGGCCCCCCGGAGTAAGCGTCCGGGGGGCCTTGCTGTTGAGACGAGGATCACGACCGACGCAAGCGCCAACCGCAGCCACCGGGTAACGAACCCAACCGGCGAACCCCGCAAGCGGGGCCCTCCTCACTCTGCGATTCACGGCCCGTCACTACCGCCCCGTTACTGGCGGTCCCACCGTTCTCTCCGAGGAGATCCCTTAGGGCTAGCGCAACATCCTGTGAACCACTTCGCATCGACTCGAGTTCCTCTGCGGCCAGGTTGCCCCGACCACTTCGTTCCTCTTCGTGCGATCCGAATAACCAATGTCTACTCCTTGAAAATGGGGAGCGCAACAGGAAATCGCAGTTTTCTTTATCCACTTTTACTACACAGGGTTTTCCACCGATTTGCCCGTCTGACATTCGGAAATCCACCGGCCTGTGGACAAAATCTGTGGAGAAGTATCCGGCGCGAGGGCCGTGAGCGAGGGGGCACAGGCGACGAAACGAGCATTCACCGAACTGGCGCTGGGGATAGGCGAAGGGCCCCTCGAAGTAAGCGTTCGAGGGGCCCTGCCATGACCTCAAGTTCTCGGCATCGCCCCGTGGGGCGCTACCGACAGCCGTGATTGACGATACGGCTTCGTCTTCCGAGGAAAACGACCTATTGGTCGACGCGAGGAGCCGCCAGTCCCTGTGCCGTCACCCACAGTGTGTGACGCGGGACCTGAGCCCTGCCTCACACCTTGGACCACCGTTGTCCGAAGCGCCCGAGTCCACCCCCACACGCCCCGCAATTGCCACGACGCCGGTCTCCCAGAGTCCGCTTTGACTGCTGATCACCGGGGTCGAAACCCCGGCTTTACGAGTAGTAATTTTCCCGATGCCCCCAGTACTAGCGGACCCGCCCCCGCGAGCGCAAGGCGCACAGACCCCGATTTTCCTCCACGTCCTGTACACAGGTTTATCCACCGGCCTTTGCAGGGACTTTCCTCTTCGCTCACATGCCTGTGGACAAAATCTGTGGATAGGCAGGGCCGCAAAAGTGCGCCACGATCAGGGGATCGCTCGCACGCTACGGATCGTGCGGCGGGGCATCCGACTCGGCGAGCCCGCCCAACATCGCGTTGTACTCCGTGAGGTCCGCGTCCCCGGTGCGCACCGCCTCCCGATCCTGACGCTTGGCCGTGCGGGCATCGGCCCCCCGCCACGCCACGAGCACGCCGATCGCCAACACCAGCACTGGCACCTCGCCCAAGCCCCACGCGATGGAGCCGCCATACTGCTGGTCGGTAATCGCATCGGCGCCCCAATCCCGGCCCATGAGCCCGTACCAGCGGGGGGCGAGCAGCACCTCCGATGCGGTGAGGGAGACGCCAAAGAACGCGTGGAACGCCATCGTTGCGAAGAGCAGCAGCACGCGCAGGGGGTACGCGGGCCGCTTGGGGCCGGGGTCGATGCCCACGAGCGCGTTGGCGAACAGGTATCCCGCCAGGGTGAAGTGGACGATCATCCAGAAGTGCCCCGCGTGATTGCGCAACGCAAACTCGAACAGCGGGGTGTAGTAGAACACCAGCAACGAGCCGGCAAAGTTCACGGCGGCCACCACAGGGTTCGCAAGGAACTTCATCCACCGCGACTCCACGATCGTGCGGATCCACTCGCGCGGCCCGCGGGTGCCGTCGGTACGGCTGGGCAGCGCACGTAGCGCGAGCGTCACCGGCGCGGCATACACGATCGGCAGCGGCACCGCCATGACCAGCAACATGTGCTCCACCATGTGGCCGCTGAAGGACACCATCCCGTACACGGCGGGAGCGCCCTGCGTGATCCACGCGAGGCCCGCCATGCCCGTCAGGAACGCGACGCTGCGCTGCCACGGCCACTCGTCCCCACGCCGCCGCAGCCGGGATACCCACCGCAGGTACACCACGCACAGGGCGACCACCACGAGCGCCGACAGGATCTCGAGCCGCCATTGGAGGACCCACTCGATCGCGTCGGGACGCGGCGGGAGCGGGTAACCGGTTAGCAGGAATGCGGGGCTCGGGTCGGCCACCACCACCACCGGAATCGTGGGGTTCGCCCGGGCCAAGACCCCTCCGATGCCGGCCACGGCCGCGAGCAGGGCCACGTCCCACCCGAGCACACGGTAGAAGCGGCGCCGCACGTCGGCCGAGCTGAGCCTGGGCATCGTGACGCGCCGATGCCACGCCGCCAGGGCGATCGCGCCCGACATCAGCACGAGCTTGAGCGCGAGGATCCGGCCGTACGTGGTGGTGAACAGGTCCGTCACGGAGCCGATGCGCAGCCACGCGTTGGATGCGCCCGACGCGACGATGGCCGCGGCGGCCCACAGGGCCATGCGGGACACGCGTTGCACGGCGGCCTTGGCATCGTTTCCGAGCGGCTTGCGCGCCGCCACCAGGGCAATGAGCAGGCCCAGCCAGACCGCCGACGAAGCCAGGTGCACGTAGAGCGACGTCACCGCGAGGTGGTGGTCTTCGGCGCCGGCGGCGTGGCCCGTCATCGCCTGGACGCCCAGGCCGTAGGCCACGGGGATCAGCGCCCAGGCCGCCTCCGACGGCGTGCGCACCAGCGTGACCACGATCGAGGTCACGACGGCCGCGACCAGATTCATTCCGTATGCGCGGCCGAGGTCGATATCGCCGACGAAGCTCCAGATCTGGGCCCCGAAGTCGGGCGCCGCGGGTCCCACCTGGGCGATGTCCACGTAGGCGCTCATGAGGAAGACTCCCGCGCCCGCGATCCACACGAGGGCGCCGATTCTTGCCACCATGGCCGCACGCTCGGCCGCCGCGCCCCGCACCACCGCGATCACCAGCAGCAGTCCGCCCACCACTGCGGCCACGCCGAGGTCGCGCACCACGGCCGCGACCGTCACCAGGATCATGTGTTCAGCGTAGGCTCCCCCGGGGAGTGGCTTGATCCGTACCGCTTTTCGCCCCGAAGCGTCGGGCGGTGGCTCGATCTGTACCGCGCGCCCTGCGACCGCGATTCCCCAGCCCGAGAATTAGCGAGCGGAGAGGTGCGTAGAATACTGTCGTTGCGCGCCGCGAGCCCTTCCCGCCCCGCGCCACGCCAACCGCACGGACGCGGCAGTCCCCGCCGCATCGTCCGTAGGCGTTTGAAAGGAATCCCCGTGACCACAGCCTCCCCAGCACCGCTCCTGACCCGCCGGCAGATCAACCTCATCGTCGGCGGCCTGATGGTGGGCATGTTCCTGGCCGCGCTCGATCAGATGATCGTCGCGACCGCGATGCGCACCATCGGCGACGACCTCGACGGCCTCACCCTGCAGGCCTGGGTCACCACGGCGTACCTCATCGCAGCGACCATCTCGACGCCGCTGTACGGCAAGCTGTCCGACATCTTTGGCCGCAAGCCGCTGTACGTGTTCTCGATCAGCTCCTTCGTGGTCGGCTCGCTGCTGTGCGGCACGGCCACCTCGATGTACGAGCTCGCGGCCTATCGCGGGATCCAAGGGCTGGGTGCCGGCGGGCTCATGGCGCTCGCGCTCATCATCCTTGGCGACATGCTGTCGCCGCGCGAGCGCACCAAGTACCAGGCTCTCTTCTTTGGCGTGTGGGGTGTGGCGTCGGTGCTGGGTCCCGTGCTCGGCGGGTTCTTCGCCGACGCCGACCAGCTGCTCGGCTTTGCCGGCTGGCGCTGGATCTTCCTGATGAACGTGCCGCTGGGCGCCGTCGCCCTGTTCATCATCCTGCGCGTCCTGCACCTGCCGGCCACGCACAAGCGCGTCGCGATCGACTGGTGGGGCGTGGGCACCCTGGTGGTCGCGATCGTCCCGATGCTGATCGTGGTGGAGCAGGGTCGCGACTGGGGCTGGACCTCGGCGGGCGTCCTGATTCTGTCGGCCGTCTCGCTCGCGGGCATCCTGGGCTTTGTGCGTGCGGAGCTCGCCGCCGGGGACGACGCCCTGCTGCCCCCGCGCATCTTCCGCAACCGCACCGTCAGCGTCTCGACGGGCCTGAACTTCATCATGGGCTTCGCGATGTTTGGCGCCATGGCCGGGCTGCCGCTGTACACGCAGATCGCCAAGGGCATGTCGCCCACCGCCTCCGGTCTCGCCATGCTGCCCATGACCTTCGGCATCATCGCGATGGCGGGCCTGTCCGCGCGCGTGATCCACCAGACGGGCCGCTACCGGGTCTTCCCCATCATCGGCACGTCGCTCATCGTCATCGCCAGCCTCGACCTCTCCACCCTCTCCGCCAACAGCCCGCTGTGGCACCTGTTCGTTGGCGCCGGCCTCTTCGGGCTTGGCCTCGGCGGCGTGATGCAGCCCAACATGCTGGCGGTGCAGAACGCCGTGGAGCCGCGCGACATGGGCACCGGCTCCGCCTCGGTCATGTTCTTCCGCCAGATCGGCGGATCGCTGGGCACCGCCGTGTTCCTGTCCATCCTGTTCGGCTCGGTCGCGGGAGACATCGGCAACGAGATCTCCACCGCATCGCAGACCCCCGAGTTCCAGCAGGTTGTCTCGGACCCGGCGACGCTCGACAACCCCACCGACGCTGCCATCATCCAGACGCTGCAGTCCGGCTCGCTCGACGGCGCCCAGAACGCTGGCCTGTCGCTCGACGACACCTCCTTCCTCAAGGACGCGAACCCCGTGCTGGCCTTGCCATTCCGCGAGGGCTTTGCCGACGCCATCACGCGCGTGCTGCTGATCTCCGGCTTCATCGGAATCGGCGGCGTGCTGTTCGCCCTGTTCATCCCCCACGTGCCGTTGCAGGAGAAGTCCGGCCTGGAGACGATGCGGGACGACGACGCCGCCAAGGCTGCGGGCGGCCGCGCTCCGGACGGCGACGCTCCGGACGGCGACGTGGCCATCGCGGCCGGGTCTGACTCGAAGCCGGTCAAGGCCTCCGAGGCATAGTCAGGACACGGCTCAGCGGGAAACTCGCCCTTCGCCCGGCCGCCACCCGCGAGCCATCGCGCGCATCGGCGTGGGGTCTCTAGGCTCTGGGTATGAGCGACGCACCCGGACTGACAGCTGCCCAAGCCAAGATGCGCGAGGCCGGTGTGAACCAGGCCGCGATCGACGTCTTCAGCCACTACTACGGCAAGCTCGAGGCGGGGGCCACCGGCCTCATCCTCGAGGAGACGATCGAGCCGCTGACCGACCCCGTCCACCTGGACGGCGTGACGGTGGACGACGACGCGGCGAGGGCCGCGCTCGCGAAGACGGCCATCATCAAACTCAACGGCGGGCTCGGCACCTCGATGGGGATGGACCGCGCCAAGACGCTGCTGCCGGTGCGTCAGGAGCAGAGCTTCCTGGACGTGATCGTGGG
>Ga0314774_1002529_pt1 | contig 10183 bp, 9 predicted proteins | sample MetaGCBIA2018_FD_204515 | JGI IMG/M metagenome (GOLD analysis project Ga0314774, IMG submission 204515) | Cryopeg brine microbial communities from Beaufort Sea near Barrow, Alaska, United States - CBIA 2018 | ecosystem: Environmental > Aquatic > Marine > Coastal | place: USA: Alaska | collected... | reverse complement strand
CCTTCTCCCGGTATTGACCCGGGATCCTCGCGTTGAGGTCCAGGCTTTTGCTGTTAAGCGATTTTATTTCTACCGTAATTTTCTTGGATGGAAGTTGCAAAAGGCTTTTTCCAAAACCGGTCATAGACTGAATCATGCTTGATTTTTATAAGGTTGCGCAAAGGTAACCAAATCTTCAGTAGAAAAAAGAATCTGTGTAAAAGTCTGTTTTTATTAAGATAATGGCAATTTATGTGTCAACTTAAAAGTCTTACATCTATTATCTATTATCTTTTTTTATAAATGATTCAATAAATTCCAAAGCCCGTTCCTCAGTGTAGGTTTGTTTTTTATTCTGAAGAAATCCAACATGCCCGCCATGATCTGGCATTTCCAGATAAAAATTTGGATTGTTTTCAGCAATTTTTACCGGGAAAGACGAAGCAGAAAGGAAACTGTCATTTTTTGCATTGATGAGCAGGGTGGGAATGCTAATATCAGGAATAAACTGGGAAGCGCTGTTTTTTGTGTAATAATCAAGTGCATTTTCAAATCCATGTGCCTTGCTGGTGTATAAATCGTCTATTGAAAACAGTGTTTTACAGGCTGAAATTTGCTGTTTTTGAAGGTTCTCCGGAAAATGCTTTTCCCTCAGATATAATTGCTGTTTTAATTTTTTGACAAAGCGTCCTGAATAGAGCCGGTTTTTGGGTTCTTCAAGTTTTTTGAGCGATCCATGCAAATCGCAGGGAGCAGAGATTGCTACCGCCGCTTTTAGTTGTGGTGGCAATTTATTTCCTTCGCCTAAATACTTCAGCAATAAATTTCCACCCAGGCTGAATCCGTTTAACGCGAGGCTGTTATATTTGTTTTTTGAGATGATATATGAAAGCACCAATTCCAGATCGGCACTGGCCCCGGCGTTGTAAGATTTGTATAACCGGTTGATCTCCCCGCTACATCCCCTGAAATTGAGCGCCGCCACGTCCCAACCATTTTGGTTGAAATAGCTGGCGAGGCCTAAAATATAAGGGCGCTGTGCATTTCCTTCCAGGCCGTGCAAAATAATTAACACCTTTTTTGAAGTACCTGAAACAGCATAGCTCCAGTCGAGATCCATAAAATCCCCATCCTTTAATTCCAGGCGTTCCCTGGTTTGTGCCACCGGGGAAACCCTTCTGAACATGGCCGCATAAATTGTTGAAATATGATAATTTCTGAAAAGTACCGGTGGGAAATAGCTGTTTTTTAGTATTGGCATAGCATCCAAATTACACAATTTATTTGAAGCCTGTGAAATTTAAATGAACAAAAGCTAATATGCGCACATAATAAATATTTGTATTTTCGCAAAAATTTGAATTTATGTACACGAAGGAATTTGATATAAGATGGAGTGATTTAGATGCAAACCGGCATTTGGCAAATTCAGCATTTATCAATTTTATGAGTCATACCCGGATGGGGTTTTTAATGGAAAACGGATTTGGGCAAAAGGAACTGGCCATTCACAATATTGGGCCGGTGGCATTTTATGAGCACATCTATTATTTCCAGGAAGTTTTTGCGGGGAAACCGGTGAAGGTGAGCCTTCAGTTAAAAGGACTTTCTGAAGACGGCATGTATTTTGAATTTATCCATAATTTTTATGATCAGAATGGCCGTAATTTTGCGAGTTGTGAAATGATGGGTGGCTGGATCGATCTAAAAGCGCGAAAACTGGTTAGATTGCCTTCAGAATTGTATAAAAATTTAAACAATCTTACCCATACAGATGATTTCAGAATACTTACCATGGAAGATTCCAGGAAATTCGGAAGAAAACCTAAAGATCTTGAGTTGATTGCTCTATAGGTTTTGGTTTTTTGGTAACCATATAAACTCCGGCAAATACCATAATTGCCGCAGTAATTTTTATGACGTTAAGGGCATCGGCTCCGGTTGCGATCGCAAAGGCAATTGCCACAAGGGGTTGAAGGTAAATAAAAGCACTTAAGCCGGAGGCAGATAATTCCTTGAGTGCAAAGATGTTCAGCAAATAGGTTAAAAACGTGGTGCCTACTATTACAAAACCCATTTTCCATAGCGCATGTGATGGCAGGGAAGTCCATTCAACCTGTAAAAATTCTGAAATGGTGAAAGGAAAATTGATGATAACCCCAAATAGAAACAACCATTTCATCAGGGTAAATGCGTGATATTTGGTGGTTAATGGTTTTACCAGGATCAGATAGATTCCGTAAGAAAGGGCATTGATGATAATAAATAAATTTCCAATTGGGATGTTGGGCGCGTTCAGGGTTTTTTCGGTGCTAAAAAGTACAAGTGCCAATGCCCCGGCCAGACCTGTAATAATACCTGTGGTTTTTAGCCAAGTAATACGTTCCCTTATCAATATGGAAGCCATGATCAAAACCAGGATCGGGGAAATGGTAATTATTACCGAACTATTTATTGGCGTGGTCAAACTCAGGCCTTTAAAAAACATCAACATATTGATCCCCATTCCAAAAATGGTACAACCAATAATCCTGGGCCAGTCGGCGATTGCGATTTTTTCTTTAGGTGCCCAGATTCCAAAAAGCCAAAACAAAATGGCAGCGCCAATTACCCGTAGCAGGATAAATCCAAAAGGCTCGATGTAAATGGGCATCAGGTCTTTTGCTACAGTATGATTTATACCATAGATAGTGCTCGCGCCGGTAGCGGCCAATATGGCAAGAAATCGTTTATTCATCCACAGATTTTTTGGCAGCCTCTACCGTTTTTTTTGCGTTGCCAATAAAAATTTTGTCGTTATTGATGATCACGGGACGTTTCAGGAAAGTGTAATGTTCCAGGATTAAATCCTTAAAGTGTTCCTCAGTTAGTTCTTGGTTTTTAAAACCCCGTTCCTTGTACAGTTGTGCTTTTTTACTGAACAAGGCTTCATAACTTCCGGAAAGTTCCCTCATCTCCTCCAGTTGTTCCCCGGTTATGTGCTCAGTTTTTATATCCTGAAGAATATAAGAAGAAGGAGGGTCCAATTCTTTCAGGATCTTTTTACAAGTAGTACAGGTGGAGAGATGATATATTTTCTTCATTACAAGGAATTTTAAAAGGGAAAGGTGTTTTTTTTAGAAAATTGCAGACAGGTTTATTTTTTTAACAGCTATACTTTTCGAACAGGTTTGCCTTATTGTTACAAAAACTCTTCGTGATCCTTTGTGCTTTTTGTGTCTTTGTGGCAATCATAACACTAGATAGAGCTGCCACTAAGGCTCAAAGACTCAAAGTTCTACTTAAAAGGCTTTAGCTGCAATTAGAGAATTTTAAAAAATTCCTCAACATCTTTCAAAGGAATTTCCAATTGAATATCTCCTTCGGCATAAGAAGCAACTTCGTAGGCATTGTATCTTAAAACGATCTTGTTTTTTAAAAATCCGATGTTCTGGGGCAACTGAAAACTGTCATTTTCAAAAATGAAACCGGTACTGTTTATTGGCTCGTTTTCCGAAATACCATTTTTCTTCCTGAAAATCTTTTCGGCATAACTTTTAAATTCCTCATTAAATAAATCCTTGTTCAAAAGCTGTTCTCCTGTTTTGGGATCAAAATTTAAATAACTCACGCTGCTATAGCCGTGCGCCCCGCCTGTAAACAAGGCAAGCTCAAATTTAATCGAAATTAGCTCGGGAGATTTGTAGGTGATCCTTCCTTCTACCGAAGCTTCCCAGGGAATATTATATTCGGGAAACTCCTTTGCGGAGGCTTCATAATCATCAATAAATTTTTGCGCGAAAGCTTCCAGCTTCCTCAAATTATTCTCTTCCTGATAATCAATTAATTGGATGAGATGTTCTTCTATCTTTTGATTGATTCTTTCACTCCGGACCCCTTTATTTTTGGCCCAGGGTGTTCGGATACTTATAAAGGTACAATTTTCTTCCTCTGGATTGCAATTCTCTTCGGAGACTTGCTCGATGGTAAGATCTTCAAATTCCAGTTCAGGTTCTTCTTTTTTGCATCCTATCAGCAACACAAGGATTATAAAGGGTAAAAGCAGTTTTTTCACAATAGCAAATCGGTGTTAAATTAGGGATAAAGGTACACGCTATTTTGTCAATCCCAATACGAGTAGTAAATTTACCCATCATTATTTATTAGGAATGCCCGGAAGGGAAATTTTTTTAATAAACGACAATCATATCTTTGATTTTAAAGGATTTAAATATTGACTTATAAAACATAAACCTATGAAACATCCATGAGAATAAACTTTCTCACACAGGGGAATGATTATATGGATGTTACATATGACCGCTAAAACAATATTATAAACATATGAAATTTAATACAAAAACTATACACGGGGGACAGCACAATGTGGATCCTGCATACGGAGCTGTAATGCCACCAATATATCAAACCAGCACCTATAGCCAAACCACTCCGGGAGGCCATAAAGGATTTGAATATTCCAGGAGTTCAAACCCGACCAGGACAGCCCTTGAAAATGCCTTGGCCAGTATTGAAAACGGCAAATTCGGCCTTGCATTCGGATCTGGCCTTGCTGCTATTGATGCGGTGATGAAACTTTTCAAACCCGGGGATGAAATAGTTTCCACCAGTGATCTTTACGGAGGTTCTTACCGTCTTTTCACCAAAATATTTGAAGGTTTGGGGATTAATTTCCATTTTATTGGAATGCAGGATGCCACAAAAATTGAGGCGCACATCAATAAAAACACAAAACTTATTTGGGTTGAAACTCCTACCAATCCAATGATGAATATTATTGATATTGAAGCAGTTTCCATAATAGCCAAAAAACATAAGGTCTTGCTCGCTGTAGATAATACATTTGCCACAGCCTATTTGCAACAACCTTTGGATTTGGGTGCCGATATTGTAATGCACTCTGCCACTAAATATCTCGGCGGCCACAGTGATGTTGTAATGGGATCCCTTGTGGTGAACAACCGGGAACTGGCAGATAAGTTATACTTTATACAAAATGCAAGTGGTGCCATTGCCGGGCCTATGGACAGTTTTTTGGTGTTGAGAGGAATTAAAACCTTGCACATTAGGATGCAGCGCCATTGTGAAAACGGTGAAAAAATCGCGAAATTCCTGAAATCCCATCCTAAAGTGGATAAAGTGTACTGGCCGGGTTTTGAAGATCACCCAAATCACCTTATCGCCAAAAAACAAATGACAGGTTTTGGCGGAATGATCTCTTTTACCACTGCTGAAGGAACTAAAAAAAGCGCAGTTACTATTTTGGAAAACCTGAAGCTGTTTACACTTGCAGAATCCCTGGGCGGAGTAGAATCCCTTGCAGGCCATCCCGCAAGTATGACCCACGCCTCTATTCCAAAAGAAGAGCGCGAAAAAACAGGTGTTGTAGATTCTTTAATTCGGTTGAGTGTAGGAATTGAAGATGATGAGGATTTAATTGAGGACTTAAAACAAGCTTTGGGTTAAATGAAACATCCATAAGGGTAAGTCGATACAAAGATGGATGATTATTATGGATGTTAAATCCTGAATTATCCGGACAAGTTATAACCGATAAACAACAATAGAATAAAAAATGAAGAATTGTTCAAAATGTCTTAAAAAATTTTCCGCAGAATCCCGCAGATTTAAAATCCGCAGATTAGCGCTGAAAAATTGATTCAAAACAGAAAAAATAAACATATATAAAAAAAGCCCTGATATATTAAAAACTTCAGCAATAATGCTGAAGTTTTTTTTGACCTATTCAGCTTAATAATTGAGGTAATAGATGTAACCTATATTCATCCAAAAAACCCAGTCGTTGGATTTGTTTTGGGGGTATTTTATTTTATCGATATTCAATCCGTCTATCCAGTCGGTATCGTAATATTGCCATCGGGCTTCCATCGCCAGATCACTGGAACGGGTGAGCCTGTAGCGGGTACCAATACTTGCTGCAACTGACAGGGCAGAACCGCTTTCAAGGTTAATTCCATCTACAAATGTGCGAAAAACGTTGTTTGGATCGCTTAATGGGCCAAAATCGGAATAAGCATTGGGTTGGTAATTGACGAAGTGAACCCCAAGGCTCGCAAAAGGAGAGAAATAATATCCAAAAGCGGTATAATCACGAATACTTCTGGGATAATATTCCAAATGTGTGCCTATTTCAAATGTTTGGGTTTCCCCGTGCATTGCCTGCAATAATTTTCCTCCTGCTGTATTTTTTGAAGCAACAGGTCCAAAATGTTCCAATTTGGTATAAAAATAATCTATTTCGGTTCGTATTTTAAAATGGTCGTTAAAATATTTGTCGGAGGAATAACAGTTACATTCGGCTCTGTAGGCAAAATTCATATAATGCACCAAACCTATTCCATACCCGGAGTTGTTTAAGTTATTTTCAACATCCCATCGCTCCCCATAATCTGTAAAAAAGGAAGCCGGGCCCACCAATACTCCAATTTCATGAGAAATTCCGAGTTGGGCAAAACCGCTTTCCTTTGAAAAGAAGAGGATCGAAAAAATAAGAAAGATTAACCGGGATTTCCCCATACAATGAATGTTCAAGTAAAAACAAATATATAAAATAGAAGTTAACCAATTTAGAACAAATTTATGATCTAAAAAAATAGGTATTCCTCTGCATTTTTCTAATATGAAATAAGTCTGAACAGTGCATACTTTGTTATAATACTTTTATATTTGCAGGGAATTATGAAAATATTTTAATTAACAATATATAAGAGAGTATTATGGAGCAAAATGTAAAAACATTTTTGGACCTGGTTTCTGATAAAAATCCAAACGAACCAGAATTCTTACAAGCGGTACATGAGGTTGCTGAAACTGTAATTCCCTTTATAGAGAAGAATGAAAAATATCAAAATGCCATGATTTTGGAGCGATTGGTTGAGCCGGAAAGGATAATCATTTTTAGGGTGCCGTGGATTGATGATAAAGGAAAAACACAAATCAACCGAGGTTACAGGATTCAAATGAACTCTGCAATTGGACCTTATAAGGGTGGTTTACGTTTTCACCCAAGCGTTAATTTAAGTGTTTTAAAATTTCTTGCTTTTGAACAAGTCCTGAAAAATAGTTTAACCACCTTGCCAATGGGCGGAGGTAAAGGAGGTTCCGATTTTAATCCAAAAGGGAAATCAGATATCGAAGTACAGCATTTTTGTCAAAGTTTTATGACAGAATTACAGCGCTATATAGGTGCCGATACTGATGTGCCTGCAGGGGATATTGGGGTTGGTGGCCGGGAGATTGGATTTTTATTTGGCCAGTACAAGCGCCTTAGAAATGAATTTACCGGGGTTTTGACCGGGAAAGGACTTTCTTACGGCGGGTCATTAATTCGTCCCGAAGCCACAGGTTACGGTAACGTGTATTTTGCCCAAAATATGTTGGCTCTCAAAGGAAATACTATGGAGGGTAAAACAGTTCTTATTTCCGGATCAGGAAACGTAGCGCAATATGCTGTTGAAAAAGCGACCCAATTGGGTGCAAAAGTGGTAACAATGTCAGATTCTGATGGTTATATCTTTGATGAAGCAGGAATTGATAAGGAAAAACTGGCATTTATCATGGATCTTAAAAATGAAAAACGCGGAAGAATTTCCGAATACGCCGATAAATACCCGTCAGTCAAATTTTTTGAAGGAAAAACCCCCTGGGGAACAAAATGCGAAATCGCCATGCCCTGTGCCACTCAAAATGAGTTAAATGAAGCTGATGCTAAATTATTGGTGCAAAACGGTTGTATTTGTGTGGCGGAGGGTGCTAATATGCCTTGTACCCCCGAAGCTATTATGGTATTTCAAAAGGCGAAAATTTTATTTTCGCCGGGAAAAGCATCCAATGCCGGTGGCGTTGCAACTTCAGGTCTTGAAATGTCCCAAAACTCGTTGAGGTACAGTTGGAATGCAGAAAAAGTTGATGAGAAACTGCACGAGATTATGAAAGATATTCACGATCAATGTGTTGAGTACGGCACTGAAAGTGATGGCTATGTAGATTACGTTAAAGGGGCCAATATAGCAGGATTTGTAAAAGTTGCAGATGCTATGCTTGAGCAGGGAGTTGTATAGATAGAACCAACTTTTCCAAAGTTTTCTCCAAAATTTGAAACTTTGGAAAAGTTTCGATAATCAGTATAGAACTTTTTCAAAGTCCTGAACTTTGGAAAAGTTTTAATTGTTCTAAAGCCGCTCTGTGAGCGGCTTTTTTGTTAACTTCGAATAAAATATTTCTATGCTGGTCCATACCAACGCCATTGTTATAAGCGCTTTAAAATATGCCGAAGCAGATTTGATCGTGAAATGTTATACCCAAAAAACCGGGTTAAAATCATATATGCTGCGCGGAATTTTAAAATCAAAGCGGGGAAAATTTAAGCCCTCACTTTTTCAGCCCCTCACTCAATTGGAACTGGAGGCGAAGCACAAAAATAAAGGCGGATTGGAATATTTACAGGAAGCAAAATTATTGCTCCCCTACAAAACCCTGCATACCCAGGTTGTGAAATCTGCCATGGTGCTGTTTATTTCTGAAATATTGCGCAATTCAATTCAGGAAGAAGAACAAAATGAAAGTTTGTACAAGTATTTGGAAAATTCCTTGAACTGGCTGGATGCCAATCAGGATATTGCAAATTTTCACCTGTTGTTTTTGCTGAAGCTCACACAGTATCTGGGTTTTTATCCCGATGACGAAAATATGGAATTCAGTTACTTTAATTTGCTGGAGGGTGTTTTTTCTGATTCAAAGGTTAACGATTACTGCATAGAAGGCTCACACCTTACGCTTTTAAAGCAATTATTGGGCATAAATTTTGATGACTTGAGTTTGTTAAAATTAAATCAAATTCGCCGATCAAATTTTCTTGGAATTTTACTCGATTATTATCAATTGCATATAGAATCCTTTAAAAGGCCCAAGTCACTTTCGGTACTCAACGAAATTTTCAATTAATGCGATTCATTTTTTTAGTTGCTTCCCTCTTTTTTTTATTCAGCAATATTCAAGCCCAGGAAATCACGGTTATGTCCAGGCAATTGGATACGCCACTTTTAACTGTGACCATCTTCAATGAAAACAAATCGAAAAGTGTATTGACCAATTTTGACGGCAAGGCTGAACTCTCAATCTTCCAAATGAACGAAATTCTCATTTTTAAACACATTTCTCATCTCGAATATAAAACCACAAAGGCTAAAATCCTGGCAAAAAATAATAGGGTTTATTTAACCCAGGATGAAAATATGCTTCAGGAAGTAGTGCTTTCCGTCGCTAAATTTGCGCAAAATAAAAAGGATATTCCTCAGCAAATTGTAAGTATTTCTTCTGAAGAAATTAAATTTTCCAATGCCCAGACCGCTGCCGACCTTCTGGAAAGTTCCGGCAGGGTATATGTTCAAAAAAGCCAAATGGGAGGCGGAAGCCCGATGATTAGGGGTTTTTCCACCAATCGGCTTTTAATTACGGTGGATGGCGTAAGGATGAATACCGCGATATTTAGAAGCGGAAATATTCAGAATGTAATTTCCATAGATCCTTTTGCGGTGGGGCAGGCTGAAGTTATCCTCGGTCCGGGATCGGTCGTTTACGGAAGTGACGCCATAGGTGGGGTGATGAATTTTTACACCCTGAAACCGCAATTTTCCATGAACGGAAAAACTTCTTTTTCAGGAAATGCCACCACGAGATATGCTACTGCAAATAATGAAAAAACCGTGCACGCCGATTTTAATGCAGGCCGACGTAATTGGGCGTTTTTAAGCAGCATCACCTATTCAGATTTTGGGGATTTAAAGATGGGAAGCCACGGTCCCGAAGAGTATTTAAGGAACGAAGTTGCGGCAAGAAAAAACGGAGAAGATGTAATTATTACCAATCCCGATCCAAAAGTCCAGCGATCAACAGGCTACAATCAAATAAACCTGCTTCAAAAAATCGCGTATATGGCCGATGAAAACTGGGATTTTAATCTCGGAATTTATTATTCCACCACCTCAGATTTTCCGCGTTACGACAGGCTTTACCAAAAAAGGAACGGACAATTGCGCTCGGCAGAATGGTATTACGGTCCGCAAACCTGGTTTTCAGGGAATTTTCAGATTAATAAAAAAGGAAACGGAAAAATTTACGACAAGGCCCAATTTACCGGGGCATATCAATATTTCGAAGAAAGCCGGAACAACAGGGATTTCGG
>Ga0314774_1002527_pt1 | contig 10189 bp, 6 predicted proteins | sample MetaGCBIA2018_FD_204515 | JGI IMG/M metagenome (GOLD analysis project Ga0314774, IMG submission 204515) | Cryopeg brine microbial communities from Beaufort Sea near Barrow, Alaska, United States - CBIA 2018 | ecosystem: Environmental > Aquatic > Marine > Coastal | place: USA: Alaska | collected... | reverse complement strand
ATTTTAAAAGGTATGCAAGGTGTTCTACTTCCAAAAGGTCATTTACTCCAACAACTTCTACATCCTTATTTTCCATAGCAACTCTAAATGCTATTCTTCCGATACGGCCAAAGCCGTTAATTCCAATCTTTGTGCTCATTTTATTTGTATTTATCATTCTTAAATAGAAGTGATGTCTGCCACCCTCCTCAAATTTCTATCAAACTTATCTCCTCCTTTTATCGCGACATCCAAAGGCACTGTAACTATCTGTTGATGATTTATTCCTACCATTACGGTTCGTTCCCCGGCAAGTATGGCATCTACAGCGCCAACTCCCAGTTTACTTGCCAAAACCCGATCTGAACAACTTGGCGAGCCTCCTCTTTGAATATGGCCCAATACTGAAACCCTGATATCATAATCGGTTAGGTTTTTTTCGATGACTTCGGCCAGTTCAAAAATATTCTTTCCGCTTTTAACACCTTCGGACACCACTATAATACTTGATGTTTTACCTGACTCCCTACTTCTTTGGAGTGATTCCAGCAATCTTTCAATCCCGTGGTCTTCTTCAGGGACCAAAATTTCTTCGGCTCCGGCTCCAATTCCAGCATTTAAAGCAATCGCTCCAGTATCGCGTCCCATAACTTCCACAAGGAATAACCTGTTATGCGAACTTGCGGTATCACGTATTTTATCGATTGCTTCCACTACCGTATTCAACGCAGTATCATAACCAATTGTGTAATCGGTCCCACTTATATCATTGTCTATAGTAGCGGGAATTCCAATGACGGGAAAATTAAATTCATTGTCCATTAAGAGTCCTCCGGTAAAAGTACCATCTCCCCCAATTACTACAAGAGCGTCTATCCCTGCATTTATAAGGTTTGAATGTGCTTTTTCCCGTCCTTCTTTGGTCCTGAATTCCCTGGACCTGGCAGTTTTTAGGAAAGTCCCCCCCCTGCTGATAATATTTTTGACAGATCTGGCATTCAGATCTTCAATATCATTTTCTATTAGCCCTTGAAATCCTCTGTAAATCCCTGCACATTCAAGGTTGTGATATGCACAACTCCTAACTACAGCACGGATTGCGGCGTTCATTCCGGGAGCATCTCCTCCAGAGGTCAATACTCCTATTTTCTTTATTTTTGTTTGCATTACTGTAAAAATATTTGTTTTTTAGGGTAAAACCTAATTTGTAGGAATACTCAAACGTTTTCGGTTAATAACTCATATAAAAAGCCCCAATTATGGGGCTCAATTGTAATAATTAAGAAAAAAATTACTTAATTAATAGTATTTTGTATTCCCAGGGATTAAAGTTCAATTCCTGATCAGCTTTTAAATCAACAGGTTTGGAGTTCATATAGTCCTCAAAAGTTCCTTGCAGGTTCAGGGTAAATCTCACCGGTTCTTTACTCATATTTGCGATGTAAACCAGTTTTTCTCCATCTTTCTCCCGTTCAAATGCGAGTATTTTTTTATCGGATGATGTTTTTATCCTAATATAATCGGCTGCGTTTTTACCGCCATTCAGGGCTTTGCTATTGTTTTTTAACTCCCCTAATTTTTCCAAAACCGGCCACACTTTCCCCTTTATTTTAGAAATACTGTCTTTTTCAAAAAACAATAATCTGTGATCCAGATCATATTCCTGCCCACTGTAAATTAAAGGCATTCCGGGAATAGTATAAGTCAATGCAAGCATAGTTTCTGATGCGTCACCTAAACGCTCCTTAACGGTTCCACTCCACGAATTTTCATCGTGGTTGGTCACAAAATTCATCAGGAAATCATCTTCCTGATATAGAGTGTCAATATTTATCATATACGCATCCCAATCGGCTACTGTTTTTTTGCCCTGGGCCATTTCGTTGATAATATGATGTCCTTCCCAATTGTAGCCCATATCAAAAGCCTTATGAAAAAGATCTTTGTTTTCAGATTCGGCCAACATAAATACAGGCTTTATTTTCTGGATTTTTTCAACAGCTTGTTCCCAGAATTTTGTTGGTACTTCCCCGGCAACATCCGCTCTAAAACCGTCAATATCGTGTTCTTCAACCCAATATTTCATTTCTGTAGTCATGGCTTCCCAAAGCTCCTTATTTTCATAATTTAAATCGGCAGTATCCGTCCATCCCCAGGATTCTCCGGTTTCGGGATTTAAGGGGTCTATAATTTCCCCTGCCGCATTTTGAGTGTAATATTCAGGATTGCTTTCAATCCAGGGATGATCCCATCCGGTGTGATTGGCGACCCAGTCAAGAATTACAAACATTCCGTTTTCATGAGCGGTATCAACAAGTTTTTGAAAATCTTCTTCAGTCCCAAATTCAGGATTTAACCCGGTATAATCGGCAATGGCGTAATAACTTCCTAAATATTTTGCTCTTTCTTTTTCATCTTTAATATCAGCAACAAAACCTCCTCCGGTTGCTTTCCTGTTTTTCACTGAAACAGGATAAACCGGCATCACCCAGATTATTTTTACTCCCAGATCTTTTAGTTGCGGAATATCTTTGGTAAATGCATTGAAGGTTCCCTCAGGTGAATATTGCCTGATATTAGCTTCATATATCACGGCAGATTCCAAAACGTCATCTGAAACAGTGGAAATGCTTTCCCCCGGATTTTCTTCAGGGATTATTTCACTTTTGTTTTTACAGGAAGCCAGCACTATAATTGTGATGAGGCATAGCATTATTTTATTCATCGTATTTATTTAATTTTAATCGAAACCGATTGTTGTTGTTTTATAATTTCATTTATTAAACCTTCCCGGGAAATTGAGTGGTTTTTATCCTTTTTATTGCTTCTCCAACAATACAAACACAAATTCAGAATCTATTAAAACCTTTCCATCTATAACTTCTGCCGAACTGCCGGAATAGGAATCATGAACCTTTTGGCCATCCTTAAAAGATTTTGAAACATCAATGGATTTTTCGCCTTTAGGAACATTGATGCCTATTACAACTGAATCATTATAATCGATTTTACTGAAACTTCTGGAAAAATAATATGGCTGCTCAGAAATCATTTGATGAACCCCAGCCCCAACAGCAGGATGATTGGCCCTAAACTGACCCAGTTTTTGCCAATGGGCCAAAATCGTTTGGGTGTTCTCATTCGATGCTATATCCTCCCAATTCATAAATGACCTTAAGGTAGCATCTCCTTCTGTTCCTTCAATTATTAAAGAACGTGCAGATTCATCTCCATAATACACCTGTGATGTTCCCGGGCTCAACAGGAGTTTATTTGCGGTTTCATAGAGCTTTTCTCGCTTTGCATCAAAGGGTTGGCCATCATCATGTGAGGTTAAATAGTTTAAGGTGCCATAATCCTTAAGATCTGTACTCAACAATTTATTATATCGGCTGAACAAGGTTTCAAAATCCTGATCTTTGGCATTCCATTTAAATTCAAAATTGATAAGACTCTGGAAAGCCTTATCAAAATAATTGACTTTTTTATCTCCAAAATCAAAATATTGGCCAGTGCTGATTCCATAATTATAAACTTCACCAACAAGGTAGAAATCATTGTCGTCCAACACTTTTTCAGGGTTTTTCTTTTTGAATTCGGCAAAGGCATAATCTGATACTGCCTTAAATTCTCTCCAAACATAGGCTTCGGTATGTTTAACGGTGTCTACACGATACCCATCAATACCGAATTCCGTAATATAATCTGTCAACCATTTCATTATGTAAAACCGGGGTGCACGTGGGTGGCCGGTACGTTTAAAGAATTCATCCAATTCCAAAATTTCCTGTTCATACCTTCCTTCAGCTTTCCATTTTGCCACAAGTTGTGGTGGCAATTCTACAGCATCATTACTTTCCGTTTTTATATCCGGCAGGTTTTTTACCAGGGTACAGGTAACGGTACTTTCAAAATCCTGGTATGTACACGGATTATCATTACGCACCCAATCTGCAGGCCAAACCGGGTCCTTTTCAGTCACCGGACCAGTATGGTTGATAACGGCATCCAACAAGATCCGGATGCCCTTTTTGTGAGCAGCTGCTACCAGCTCTTTTAAATCCTCCTTCGTACCGTAATTTGGATCTATAGCCGTCCAATCCTTTGTCCAATAGCCGTGATATCCATAGGTATTTCCTGTGCCTTCATTGGTAGCACCGTGAATTTGCTCTACAACCGGGGTCATCCAAATGGCATTAATTCCCAAATCGGAAAAATAACCTTCATTAATCTTTTGAGTGATGCCTTTTAAGTCACCTCCTTCAAAGCCCCGTAATTTCGCGGTTTCCAGGGTTCTGTCAAAATTGACATCATTGGAAGGATCTGCATTATTAAACCTGTCGGTGAGCAAAAAATAAATATTGGCAGCTTCCCAAATGAAGGGGGCATTGCTTTGAGATCCTGCAATCTCATCAGTTTTCTCAACCTGGTTTTCGTTCTTTTTTCCTTGGGTGTTGCAACTTATTGCCATCGATAAAATGGTTAACATTAATAACTTGTTCATACTTGCTTAGTTTATCTTTAAAATGAATGATTCCAATGGTTCCATCTTCATTGAAATTCTTCCCTGTTGATTTTCAACCTTCAATTCTGATCTGTAATTTTCGTAAAGCTGATCTGATAAAGGATAAGAACCATCTTCCAGATTCCAGGATTTGATGAGCTCTACCGGAATCTTCAATTCAAATTCATAGGATTTATCAGCATCAAAATTTGAAACAATCACCAGTTTCTCATCATCGCTCCAACGTGCAAAGGATAAGACCTTATCTGTATAATTTTCGGTATTTGCCCTATTGAAAGTATGCAGATCCTGATAATTTGAAGTCAGGGCAGCACTGTTTATGGTGAAATTCAATAATCGCTTGTAAAAGTCGCGTAAATCTTTTTCTTCTTGTGTGGATTGTCCGCCATCAAACTGTTTGTCATTCACCCAACGCTGATAGGTTGGCACGCCGATATAATCGAATATTGAGGTTCTTGATGGTTTTCCAAAACCGGCATTTTCTGCTCCCGGCTCTCCCAATTCCTGTCCAAAATAAACCAAAGTTGGCGCAGTACTTATGGTTGCAGATACCACCATTGCGGGTTTCCCTTTAGCCGCACTTCCGGCAAATTCCTGACTTGCGATGCGTTGCTCATCGTGATTTTCCAAGAAATGGATCATATGGTGTTCAATGTCCTTTAAATCTTCCAGAATTGGCGGAATATTGTCGGTTTTCCCGCGGCCTTGCAGTATGTTTTTAAGGGTATCGTATAACTGGACCTTATCATACAAGTAATCCATTTTTCCTTTTTTGATATAATCCCTGTATAAATCCGGTTGATACACTTCTGCCAACAAAAATGCGTCTGGGTTTTTCATTTTTATGGCCGAATTCATATAACTCCAAAACTCAACAGGCACCATTTCTGCCATATCAAAACGGAATCCGTCGACGCCTTTTTCTATCCAGTACAAGGCGATATCCTTGAATTTTACCCAGGAATTTGGAACGGTTTTGTCTTTCCAAAACTCAAAATGTGCTTTATAATCTTCCTTATCAAAATTATCCGGCAAATCGTCAAAATTGTGTTTCCCGTCAGGATCTACACCGTAATTAATTTTCACGGTTTCATACCAGTCATTCATGTCCGGTTGGGATAAACGGGAACCGTTTCCAGTCCATTTTGCCGGATTTTCATCAAATTTTCCGTCAGCCAGTGGATGTTTTTCTCCTCCTAAAGGCCTGTAACCATCTTTCCATTCGGGAACCTGGAAAGCCTTTCCAGGATTGTAATAAAAATTATTGTCAACGTGATAAGTGAGGGTTTTATCATCCTCTGCACCAAAATCTGACACGCCTTCAGGATTGGTCAATCCCTCATAATTTCGCGCCACATGGTTTGGCACGATATCAATAAGCACTTTGAGACCGGCCTTATGGGTACGGAAAATCAAAGATTCAAATTCCTGCAACCGGTTGGCAGGGTTTTCGGCCAGGTCCGGATTTACGTTATAATAATCCTTTACGGCATATGGAGAACCTGCGCGGCCTTTAACCACATCAGGATCGTCATTTGTAATACCAAATTCAGTATAATCTGTTATCACATCGTGATGCGGCACTCCCGTGTACCAAATGTATGTGACACCCAACTCCTTAATTTCCGTCAATGCTTTATCTGTAAAATCATTGAATTTCCCAACCCCGTTTTCTTCCAAAGTGCCCCAGGGTTTGTTGATGGTATTCGTGTTACCGAATAAACGAGTGAACACCTGATAAACCACTTCCTTTTTCTTTAATTCCGATTTGATCATAGTTTGTTCTGCTTCAGGTTTTGGTTCGTCTTTACAAGCTAAAAAAAATGAAACGACCATAAGAATGAGACTTAATTTTATTCTGTTCATAAGGACTTTTAAATTTTATTTATAATTCTAATTGGTACTTTACTTTTTTCGGAATTTTCTCAAATGCCACATTAATTTTTCTCTTGAGTATTTTTCTCAGCAATTTCTCCCTTTTATTATTTCAATACCTGACCGGAAATGAACGCAAATTATTCAATTGAGCTTTTCTCTTAAATGCTTGTTCGTAAAGACATTTAATGACCAAATATTTAAAATATCCCGCAAATTCGAGCTTGCCCCAACCCCTCTTTTTTCAAGTCTCCTTTTCCCCAGGTATCCTTTTCCACAAGTCCCCTTTTTCCCGCAGATTTACGCAGATTAAAACCGCAGATTTCCGCTGATAGGTTCAACAACCTTTAACAACAAACCACAAACGACAAACAACTTCCGATTTCCGCTCTCCAGGCCTCCTTTTCCCCAAGTCCCTCTTTCTCCAAGTCCTCTTTTATCCCGCAGATTTACGCAGATTAAAACCGCAGATTTCCGCTGATAGGTTCAGTAACCTTAAACCACAAACAACTTCCGATCTCCAGGTCTCCTTTTCCCCAAGTCCCTCTTTCTCCAAGTCCCCTTTTTTCCCGCAGATTTCCGCTGATAGGTTCAGCAACCTTTAACAACAAACTACAAACTATAAACCACAAACTACAAACGACAAAAAACTTCCGATTTCCGCTCTCCAGGTCTCCTTTTCCCCAAGTCCCTCTTTCTCCAAGTCCTCTTTTTCCCGCTCCCGAAGCTTCGGGATATGCAGATTGAAACCGCTCCCTACCTATCGGGACCGCTGATAGGTTCAGCAACATTTAACAACAAACCACAAACCACAAACGACTTGATTTCAGATTTAATTGAATCCAATTTTTATTGTGGTCACATTTTGATCAAACCTTACCGGGATATTGAGTTTTCCCCGATGCAAAAAGTTTTTATTGGTATATTTTATTCCGTTTACCCAAACAAATCCCAGTGGTTTTTTAAGATTTTCAACTCTAATTTCTACAATTCTTACTGCAGTTGTTGAATTTTCCCCTTCTTCTTTCTCTATCTTTAGATCTAAGGAATCCCCGAATACACTGCTTTTGAATTTAATTATCTCATATTGTCCTTTTTCATATGAATCAGGGGTTTTCCCGTCATCGTGATATAAATAAGAACTGCTTTCCTCAATTTCTTTATCAAAATAATAATGAACTTCAAGGATATCACCTGAATAATCTGCAGTGGTTTGCAGTGGTTTTGCCATAGGAATAAAAGCTCCGCCCCTTACATAAGTTGGAATATGATCCTGGCTGACGGAAATACTATCACGGGTGCCGCCTTTATGCTTTTTGCCTGAATAAAAGTCGAACCAGTTGCCTTTTCCAGGGAAATATATTTCCTTTTTATTTATTGAATCTTGCATTACCGGGGAAACCAAAAAGTCATTTCCCCATAAATATGTATCTGCAACTTCATAGCTTTCCAGGTTTTCAGGCTCCTCGAAAAATAAGGGTCTCATTAATGGAGCTCCCGTTTGGTTGTTCTCGAAAGCCAGGGTATAATTATAAGGCAAAAGTTTATACCTCAATTCTATCGCTTTTTTGGCCAGGGCTTTGGTTTTTGGCTCCTTAAAAACCGGTTCCGAAGCCACTGCTTCCTGTGCGTGAGGTCTGTAAACAGGCTGAAAAACCCCGTATTGTAACCAGCGGACATAAAGTTGATCATCCTGCACATCCCCGGCAAAACCTCCCAGATCTGAATGCATATAGGCAAGACCCTGCATTCCCATTTGTAAGGCAATCTCTGGCTGCGATTTTAATCCACCCCAACTCCTGCTCACGTCACCGGACCATGGAATTAACCCATAACGCTGTGAACCTGCAGCACCGGCGCGCATTAAAATAAAAGGTCGCTGCCCCGGGAAATCTTTTTGATATCCTTCAAAAATTAATTTTGCCCAGGAATGTCCGTAGATATTGTGCATTTCGTCTGCCGTTCCGGTGACATGCTGCAATTCTGAAGGATGCACTTCTGGCTCCCCCAAATCTCCCCACCAGCCGGCAATGCCCAGTTTTGCAAGGTCTTTATAAATATTCCAAAACCAGGTTTGAGCTTCAGGCTTGAAAACATCTACAAGTCCCGTATTTCCGAAGTAAAAATCGTAAGTAAATGGATTTCCTGCTTTATCTGTGGCCAGGACTTTCTTCGCTACGGCTTCATCCCACTTTTTGGAAGTGGTTAATATGAAAGGTTCTGTAACCAGAATTGTCTTTACACCCTGTTCGGCCAATTTTGATATCATTTTTTTAGGTTCCGGAAAGGAATCCCTCGCAAATTCCAGATTGCCCATAGTCCCCTTCATTTCCTTACCAAACCAAAATAGATCCAATATTACCGCGTCAACGGGAATAGAATCCTCTTTAAATTTTTGGATGGTTTCCTCCACTTCCTTTTGGGAATGATACCCAAACCTGCTGGAAAAATTTCCTAGCGCCCAGCGCGGGATCATAGGTTGTTTTCCTGTTAAACTGGTGTATTGGTCGATTAAATCTTCCCAGGAATCCCCAGCAATCACCTGATAGGTTTTTCTCCCGCTGATGGTTTCATATTTTAAGGAATTGTCTTTTTTGCTGTCCAGATCCAAAAATCCTATTGGAGCGTTATCAAAATGAAGCAGGTATTTATTAGATGAAAAAACTATTGGCAAGGTGTAATTGAGCAATTCTGATTTTTCCTCATATCCGTAATGTGCACGGTTATAAAGCTGAAGCCGGTTTCCACGCCTGTTCATTCCCAGGGCACGGGCACCACCGCCAAATAATATTTCATCGGCCGTTAGATTAAAATCCAGGGTTTCAAATTCTTCATTTTTAACATAGCCTTTTCCTTCAGAAATTAATGGTTCACCCTTATAAGAATATAAAATCTGAAATGGATTTTTCCTGATCTCTACGCTAATTCCCGAAGTTGCCAGTTCGATAAAATCTTCCTTCTCCACCACGCTAAATTCCACATTTCCAGGCTCTAAAACTACGGCGTGCGAATTCGGATCGTATACTTCCCCATTAGGAATAAAGGAAGTCTCGATAATTTTGGTTGAATAGGGCTTTATTTGATAAACTCCATCATTGGTTTTTATCTCGACAATCGAATTTTTTTGAGTAATGGAAACATATTTCCTGTCTGCATTTTGGGCATTTAGAATTGAACATCCTGCAATAAGAAAAAATAAGCTTAGCTTAAATAATTTCATCATTTTATAATTTTGTTGAGAACAGTAAAACGCCTTTTGAATTAATGTGCAAGTCGTTTTCGAAAATAAATGTTTCGCCAGTTATAATATTTTTAACCGGTTTTCCGGCTAAACCAACTTCTTCAAACCTGCTTAAATCTAAAGAGACCGGTTGTTCATTTTTATTCAATATTACAGCAACAATTTCATCATTTTTTATTCTGAACAGCACATAAACCCCATTTTCAGGGGAGAAATGTATTGTTTTTCCCGAATGAATGGCTTCACTGTTTTTGCGATAATTCAGCACTTTTTTCAAAAATGATTGCATTCCGGCCTGGTCAGAATTTAATCCTTCGCCGGTAAAACCATTCGATTTATCGTCCTTCCAGCCACCGGGAAAATCGGTTCTTATCAAGCCGTGATCGCCAGGTTTTGCGCTGTTTTCCATCAGTACTTCTGTTCCGTAATAAAGTTGTGGAATTCTTGGCAATGTGAGCATATAGCCTAACGCCATTTTGGTATTCACCACATTTTCTTTTAATTGGGTGAAGATTCGGTCCATATCGTGGTTGTCCGGAAATAGCATCATTTTTTCCGGATTGGCATAA
>Ga0314774_1002525_pt1 | contig 10191 bp, 8 predicted proteins | sample MetaGCBIA2018_FD_204515 | JGI IMG/M metagenome (GOLD analysis project Ga0314774, IMG submission 204515) | Cryopeg brine microbial communities from Beaufort Sea near Barrow, Alaska, United States - CBIA 2018 | ecosystem: Environmental > Aquatic > Marine > Coastal | place: USA: Alaska | collected... | reverse complement strand
TCACAGAAACCGGAATTCTCTCCGGAACCTTCGGGGAGTTAACAGTTGGTAAATTGGGATCTGGGTTTAAGAATTTAGATATCACTTTAGAAAATAGCGATCTAAGATTATCATTGCCTGGTGCCCCTTTAAATTTCAATTATAACGGGACCCAGAGCAATATAGAATACCCCAAAGCTACCTCCATAAAATCTACAAAATCTTATGATAATGAGATTTTAAACGGGTACTATAAATCTAAAGATGGGAATGGAAGTGTCAACATAAATGCAAGTTTTAGCGACGTGTATATAAAATAGCCTAATACACACCTCAGATTTTACTGAGTTTATAAAAGACTGTACAAAAAAATTCACTCCTGTTTTGAATAAGGGGTTTGAAAAGAAGGAGTTTGTGCACATAGATCTTTCAAAAACTAGTAAAGAGATCAGAGATGCCCATTCCATCTGCACTTGCATTCAAGGAAGTTATAGATGCTTATATCGCTTCAAAGAATTCAAAAGTGATCTCCAGGGAAATAGCGGGGACTATCCCGGGGTAGTGGCTAAAGAAGATCTTGATTTTTATCTGTAAAACTGTCCCGATCCTAATTTATTTTTGAAAATTGGGTAATTGAAAAATTTAAAATTAAATATTTAAAAATCTGCTTAAGAATCGAATGCGAAATGTTCTGTTCTTCGATTTTGGTGTTTTAATTCTCCAAAGATAAAGCAAAGGAGAACTGTTTTCTTATATGAAGCTTAAATAAAATATGATTAGTGCATTCGTGGCTACGCATTATAAAATAGTTTGTAGATGCCACGAATGCACTATTTTATGGTCTTTTCTCTTAAGTCTTATTTCTTGATCCTTGATTCTGGATTAGTCCGGATTATCAATGCCGCCAATGCCGCTGTGCCAACACCCATTACCAAAGCGCTAAAAACTGCCTGAATTATATATGATTTTAAGTTGAAGTAGACTTCGGCCTGTTCCTGTTCCATCGCCTTGTTATTTACGCTGAGTTCAATCATATTGTCAAAATATTCAGGAGAAATATAGGTAGTGACGATATATTGGGAAAGGGGAGAAATTGCCGTGATTATAATGGTAAGTACAATGCCCGTAACAAAACCCTGACGCCAGGTAATGATCCCTTTAAAATAATTATTGCGCTTATCGCGTAGTGCAAGTATATAAATTCCAAGGGCAATTAACCCGAAAATGTTGGTGTAAAGGCCGTGCATGTCTATATGTTCCCCATGCCATCCTACCAATTTTTCAAAAACCATCCACAGGAGATATACGATTACAAAAATAATACTCCATTTGATTTCAATTGAATAATTTTTCATGTTCAATGTAGGTTAGAATGTTAAAATTACTAAATAATAATAGAAGTTTGCTATATGATAAGAACCAGAAGGATCTTATTTTAGGTTTTAATGAAAATGAAAATAATCTGGTGTTCTAATTAATCGTGTTGAAAGATAGAAACCTAAAAAAATCTCCACTCAGCCCCTTAGAAAAATTATTCCATGAAGAACGATAGCCTCTTCTATATAGGGATTGTCAGGCGATTTACTGGCGATAAAAATTTCATGTTCAATGCAAAAAAAACCCGGTAACATAAGTACCGGGTTTTCGCGTCATTTCAAAAAAATAAATATCTCATTAAGTAATTCTAACTTCGTACTTAATTTGCAGTCAGTACCCAATCCCCTTTTTCAATGAGTGGAATAGCCTGTTTGTATTTCAGAGTCTGGGTTTCCCCGCTGATCACATTTTTAATTGACACTCTGTCATTGCGGTTAATTTTTGGTTGTTCCCGAACGATGGTTTCCGTAATTGCAGGCCGTCTTTGAGTGCTTTGTCCTGCAGCACGGCTTTGGGCTGATCTCTCGTCTAAATTCGGAATTTCTTCCTTATTGGTCTCAATATTTTCCCGTTTTTTAGGCTGGCGGGCTTCCTGAATATTGGAAACATTCCCTTCAGGGATTTCTCCTTTAAACAAAAAGGAGATCACATCTTTGTTAACCTGATCTAATTGTAGCTTGAACAACTCGAAAGCCTCAAATTTATAGATAAGTAAGGGGTCTTTTTGTTCGTGAACCGCAAGTTGAACGCTTTGTTTTAATTCATCCATTTTACGCAAATGCGTTTTCCAGGATTCATCTATAATCGCAAGGGTTATATTTTTTTCAAAATCCTTTGTAAGTTGTTTTCCTTCCGATTCATATGCTTTTTTCAGATCGGTAACTACCTGAAGGCTTTTTGTTCCATCGGTAAAGGGAACAGCAATTCTTTCAAAATTATTTGAAGGATCTTCAAAAACCTGTTTGATAATAGGAAAGGCAGATTGTGCACTGCGTTCCATTTTAATATGATAGTGCTCATATGCTGCTTTGTAAACTTCAGCAGAAATTTTTAGAGTATCCATTTTTCCGAATTGCTCTTCCGAAACAGGTGAACTCATAGAAAAATACCTGATAAGCTCAAACTCAAAGTTTTTGAAATCGGAAGCCTGCTTATTAGTTTCCGAAATAATTTCAGAAGTGTCATAGATCATATTGGCAATATCCACTTTTAGTCTGTCCCCAAACAATGCGTGGTATCGACGTAAGTAGATCACCTCACGTTGGGCGCTCATCACATCGTCATATTCCAGTAATCGCTTACGTACCCCAAAGTTGTTTTCCTCCACTTTTTTCTGAGCCCGTTCGATAGATTTAGAGATCATGGAGTGTTGAATAACTTCTCCTTCTTCCAATCCCATTTTGTCCATCAATTTTGCAATTCGTTCAGATCCGAACAAACGCATCAGGTTGTCTTCAAGGGAAACATAGAACTGTGAACTTCCCGGATCTCCCTGACGTCCTGCACGACCTCGTAACTGCCTGTCTACACGTCTGGAATCGTGACGTTCAGTTCCAATAATGGCCAAACCGCCGGCTTCTTTGACTTCCTTGCTCAGTTTAATGTCGGTACCACGTCCTGCCATGTTGGTGGCAATGGTAACTACCCCTGCATTTCCTGCTTCAGCAACTATATCGGCTTCCCTTTTGTGCAATTTCGCGTTCAATACGTTATGCTGAACATTGCGCATATGAAGCATCTTGCTCAATAATTCTGAAATTTCAACAGAGGTCGTACCAATAAGTACGGGTCTGCCTGCATTTGAGAGTTCAGTAACCTGATCTATTACCGCCTTGAATTTTTCGCGTTTCGTCTTGAAGACCAAATCTTCCTTGTCCTCCCTGGTAACTGGTCTGTTGGTAGGTATTTCAACCACATCCAGTTCGTATATTTCCCAGAGTTCCCCGGCTTCAGTAACTGCAGTACCCGTCATCCCGGAGAGTTTGCGGTACATTCTAAAGAAATTTTGAAGGGTAATGGTAGCAAATGTTTGGGTGGCATCTTCAATTTTCACATTTTCCTTTGCTTCAATTGCCTGGTGTAGTCCATCGCTGTAACGACGGCCCTCCATCATACGGCCGGTTTGCTCGTCAACAATTTTCACCTTATTGTCTATCACTACATATTCTGTGTCCTTTTCAAAAAGGGTATACGCCTTAAGCAATTGCCTTAAGGTATGGATACGTTCACTTTTAAGGCTGTATTCCCTAAAAAGTTCCTCTTTCTTTGCAGCTTCTTCCTCCTTGGAGAGACCTTCTTTTTCAATTTGTGAGATTTCCATCCCAATTTCGGGCATCACAAAAAAGTTGGGATCATCCTTTCCGGAAAGAAATTCAACTCCTTTATCGGTGAGGTCTATTTGATTGTTTTTCTCTTCAATTACAAAATACAGTTCTTCATCAACCTTAGGCATTTCCCGGTTGTTGTCTGCCATATATTGGTTTTCGGTTTTTTGAAGCAGGTGTTTTATCCCTTCTTCACTTAAAAACTTGATTAGAGCCTTGTTTTTTGGCAATCCCCGGAAAACACGCAATAATTGCAGTCCACCTTCTTTGGTGTTTCCTGCAGCTATTAATTTTTTTGCTTCCGCCAGAACTTTATTTAGTTGTTGCCGCTGTACTTCAACAATGTTTGAAATGGCAGGTTTTAACAAATCAAATTCGTGGACATCTCCTTTTGGGATAGGTCCGGAAATGATCAATGGGGTCCTGGCATCATCTACCAATACAGAATCCACCTCATCAACAATTGCGAAGTTATGAGGGCGTTGCACCAAATCATCGGGAGCATGGGACATATTGTCCCTCAGGTAATCAAATCCGAATTCGTTATTGGTTCCGTAAGTAATGTCGGCATTGTAGGCTTCTCGCCTGGATGCGGAATTGGGTTTGTGATAATCTATACAATCTACGCTAAGACCGTGGAATTGAAAGATAGGAGCCATCCAGGCGCTATCCCTTTTTGCCAGATAATCGTTTACGGTTACCAGGTGTACTCCATTTCCCGAAAGGCCGTTCAGGTACATTGGTAAGGTAGCTACCAGGGTTTTTCCTTCCCCGGTTTGCATCTCGGCAATTTTTCCCTGGTGCATTGCAACGCCACCTATAAGCTGGACTTCGTAATGAATCATATCCCAGGTAATGGGTTTTCCTGCGGCATCCCAGGAGTTATTCCAAATAGCATGATCGTCTTCCAGGCGCACATAGGCCTTCTCGGCAGAGATCTCACGGTCAAAAGCAGTTGCTTTTACCTTTAGCTCTTTATTGTTGACAAAACGTCTTGCAGTCTCTTTTACGGTGGCAAAAGCTTCGGGAAGAATTTCATTTAATACACCTTCGGAAACCACGTAAATTTTTTCCTTTAGGGTATCAATTTCAGCATATATATCTTCATTACGCGTAATATCATCGGTAGCATCGGCCTCTTTGTTCAGGGCTTCGATCTTCTCTTTCATCTCCAGGGTAGCATCGGCGATCTTTTTCTTGAAAGAAACAGTTTTTTCCCGTAGTTCATCCAGTGTCAGCGCTTCAAAGGTTTTTTCAAGGGCAAGGATTTTATCTACAATAGGCTGTATTTCCTTGACGTCTTTTTTAGATTTATCGCCAATAAATACTTTAAATACAGAATCTAAAAAACTCATAGTTTTTTTTATTTTTTATGTTTCAAATATACGCAAAAAAAAAGCCTCAATAATGAGACCTTTTTTTTAACGCGGTAATTTTTTTAATATTCATCCTCGTTCCAAAGATAATCCTCATCAGTAGGATAATCAGGCCAAATTTCATCAATTGAATCATACGAATCTCCTTCATCCTCAATAGACTGAAGGTTCTCCACTACTTCCAGCGGAGCGCCTGTACGGATTGCATAATCAATTAACTCGTCTTTTGTCGCCGGCCAGGGGGCATCGCTTAAATAGGATGCTAATTCTAAAGTCCAATACATTGATAATTCGGTTTTTAATTTTTGCAAAAATAATTTTTTTGTTGTAATGTGCAAGTAAAAAATCAATTATTTATCAATAATTTTAAGAACGTACCCTAAAAAGGTGATCTTTTAGAGTTTATGATTAAATTAGAGTTAAACTTCAACTGGTTATTTTCCTTTTTCGGGAATCCATTGAATTTCTTCTGCGTGTAAATCTTTGGACAATTTTCGTGCCAGTACAAACAGATAATCAGAAAGGCGGTTCAGGTATTTTATAACCATTTCATCAAAGGGGCTTATTTCATATAGAGCAGTGGCCAAACGTTCTGCGCGGCGGCAAACACAGCGTGCAATATGACAGAATGACACAGACTGGTGTCCTCCCGGTAACACAAAATGGGTCATCTCCGGAAGCACATTATTCATCAGGTCCATTTCCTTTTCTAAAAGCATGATATCTTCTTCAGAAATCTTAGGGATACTGAGGCGTTCTTTCCCGCTTTTTAGGGTTGCCTTTTCCGGCTCGGTCGCCAGTGTAGATCCAATAGTAAACAACCTGTCCTGAACACGGTTTAAAATTTCTTTGGTGTGAACCTCTATTTTTTGATCCTTTATCAGGCCAATATGCGCATTGAGCTCGTCTACAGTACCATAACTCTCTATACGGATATGATGCTTTGGAACCCTGGTGCCCCCAAAAAGAGAAGTGGTTCCCTTGTCACCGGTTTTGGTGTATATTTTCATTTTATCTTATTTTTTATTGAAGGAAGTAATTTATGTTTTTCAAAGGTACGAGGAAAGAGTGAAAGAGTGAAAGAGGAAAGAGGAAAGAGGAAAGAGGAAAGAGGAAAGAGATTCCGGGACCGAAAATTTTAAATCCCACCGAGGTATCGGGGCTAAATCCTAATATTTCGAATCAACGAACCAACGAATCCCAATATTTCAAATCAACAAATCAACTTTTTTTCTTCCGCTCCTGATAGCGTTCCCTAAAATTTTTGTTTTTTCTGGTTGTTTTATCGCGATTGATCCGACTTTTATTCCAAAGGAAATAAACAACCGCGATTGCAATAAACGCTATGTAAATCCAAAATTCTGAGTCAAAATCCATTGTAAATAATATTGAGAATTGGGTATTTAAAAGATAGAAATAAATAATGAAACTTCCGTATTCAGGCTTCAATAAAATATGTTGGTCTGAACCTGCTTGATAAGCGATTCTCGTGAAAATAACTGTCTATTTTCTTTATTTTTTTATCTGTCTTCTATTTAAGCGCTTCTAACTTCGCATTTCATCACTCTCGATCATTCCATCCCGCAGGCGGATTATGCGGTGTGCGTGGGCTGCGATCTCTTCTTCGTGGGTTACTACAATTACGGTATTTCCTGCGGCGTGGATATCATCTATAAGCCCCATGATCTCAGCAGAAGTTTTAGAGTCCAGGTTTCCCGTAGGTTCATCGGCAAGGATAATGGAAGGCCGGTTTACAAGGGCACGACCTACAGCAACCCTTTGGCGCTGCCCACCCGATAATTGATTGGGTTTATGATCCATTCTGTCGGCAAGACCTACATTGGTGAGGACTTCTTTTGCCCTTATGGTACGTTCAGATTTGGAAGCACCCGCATACACCATTGGCAGGGCCACATTTTCAAGAGCAGTAGTTCTTGGCATCAGGTTAAAAGTTTGAAATACAAACCCGATCTCTTTATTCCTGATCTCTGCCAACTCATTGTCGGACATCTTGCTCACGTCTTTCCCGTTCAGCACATAACTGCCGGAAGTGGAGGTGTCCAGGCATCCCAATAAATTCATCAGGGTAGATTTTCCTGAGCCTGAAGGCCCCATTAAAGCTACATATTCACCCCTTTCTACGTTGAGGTCGATCCCTTTTAAAACCTTTATTATTTCGTGCCCCAGAGGAAAATCCCGGGTGATGTTTTGCATTTCTATTACCTTGCTCATGGGGTGTTTCAGAAATTTTAGTGTGTTGGTATGACGCCCTTTTGATCTATTTGTTACAACCTGATCGTAAAATGCTCTTTTTCTTGTTCTTTTCTGAAGAAAACCAGCCCCCAGTAAAAAGTATCTATGCTTACCCGAACCCGGGGATGCGCTTTGATCTGTTCCCAGGCTTCTTCCATTTCCCTGGACCAGTGGATATCGTCAAAAATAAATACCGAATCGTTATGGGCCATGGGCAGAAGTTTTTCGAAATAGTGGAGGGTAGCTTCTTTCTGATGGTTACCGTCAAAGTAAATGAGGTCGGGGGTTCGGGGTTTGTGGTTTGGAGTTTGTGATTTTTTAATGGAAAGTGGAAAGAGGAGAGATGTTTGTTGTTGATTTTGATCTTCGGTCTTCGGTCTTCGGTCTTCTGTTTTCATTCCGTCTCCCAATTCCAATCTATCTTCCGTCTCCGATCTTCCATCTTCTCTATTTTGTCCTTTGTCCTGGCTCTTGTCTCGTGATTCTTGTTTCTTCAAAAAACCATTCAGCACTTCCTCAAATTCTCCAACTTTTAATGTAATATTATCCAGCTCAAATTTTCTGAAATATTCCCGGGCGATATTCGCGGTTTCGGGACAGCCTTCAATGGTGGTGAGTTGCAGGTTGTTTCCTGCAGCAATGGCAGTAGAGGAGATTCCTACGGATGTTCCCAATTCCAGGGCGTTTTTGCATTGCAGATAGGATGTGAGTTTATTGAGCACCAAAGCCCTCTTTTTTGAGATCCCGGCGTTCTTTGCGATTGCAGAAACTTTGCGCTTCTCCGAACTAAACACACGGCTGCCCGCACCAAAATCTGTGATGGAAATTACCTGGTGATCCTTGAACAGGGCTTTCCGAAAAGCCAATACCTTCTTAAAACCCGGCTTGTTTTCTTTTTTATAGAAACATTCCGTCAGCAGTTTAAACACAAAAGGGGAGTGCACCCCGTGTTGATTTGTGGATCTCAATAGGAATTTCAGGTAGGCTATTATCTGGTTCAAGGCTGCAATTTAATGAAGTTAGAAGTACGAAGTAAAAAAAAGTGAAAAGCTGAAAGTGGAAAAGTTCATTTTTTGAAGTTTAGAGAATTAATTTGGGTTGCCGGTTTCGTGCAAAGCTCGCAAGTAAAAAATTCCAAATTCCAAATTCCAAATTCCAAATTCCAAATTCCAAATTCCAAATTCCAAATAAAATCATTAAACTTCTAACTTCGTACCTCTAACTTCGTACTTCAAAGTCTTTTTTCTATTCTCTATATTCTATATTCTATTTTCTCAATACTCAATACTCAATACTCAAATCTCACATCTACCCAACCTTCTCTCCCAACTCAAAATAACGTTCGGTTTTGATTTCAAGTTCATCAATTACATGTTGCAATTCCAGGGAGGTTTTGTCTATTTCCTTTCCGCTTAAATTGTCAAGGAATTTTTTCTGGATCTTTTCCTTTTTCTTTTCAAGGTTGACGATTTCCTTTTCCAGTTTTCCGAATTCCTTTTTTTCGTTATAAGTCAGGGTATTTACGGGAGCGGAATCATTTTTTTGTTGCTTGTTATTGGAAGGATTTGAATCCTTTGTCTTGGTTGTGTTATCAGGAATCTGGCTGGCTTCGTATTCGCGATAATCGGAATAATTCCCTGGGAAATCTTGAATTTCGGTATTGCCTTTAAAGACGAATAAGTGATCTACGATTTTATCCATAAAATACCTATCGTGAGAGACAACTACCAGACAGCCGGGGAAATCCAAAAGGAAATTCTCCAGAACATTCAGGGTGACAATATCAAGATCGTTGGTAGGCTCATCAAGGATCAGGAAATTTGGGTTTTGGATCAGGATGGTGCAGAGGTACAATCGTTTTTGCTCGCCCCCGCTCAGTTTTTCAACAAAATCGTATTGTTTTTTGCGGTCGAATAAAAAACGTTCCAGCAATTGCTGGGCAGAGATCTGCCTACCTTTTTGCAAGGGAATAAAATCCCCGAATTCCCGGATCACGTCTATCACCTTTTGTCCGGGTTTAACGCTAATTCCGTCCTGGGTGTAATACCCAAATTTTATGGTTTCGCCAATGATTACTTTCCCGGAATCGGTTGGGATTTTTCCGGAGAGCATATTTAAAAAGGTCGATTTTCCGGTCCCGTTCTTACCTATGATCCCGATACGTTCTCCTTTTTGAAAACTATAATCAAATTTGTCCAGCAATTTATTGTCACCAAAACTCTTGCAAACTTTTACCAATTCCACAATCTTGCTTCCCATGCGCTCCATATTGATCTCCAGTTGCACCTGGTGGTCATTTCTGCGTTTGGATGCGCGATCCTTGATGTCGTGAAAATCGTCTATACGCGATTTAGATTTGGTGGTACGCGCCTTAGGTTGGCGGCGCATCCAGTCCAGTTCTTTTTTGAAGAGTTGTTTGGCTTTATCGGTATTTGTCTCCTCCTGTTCAATGCGGGCATCTTTTTTATCCAAATAATAGGAATAGTTTCCCTTGTAAGTATATAACTGTCCGTCTTCCAGCTCCACGATTTCATTGCACACATTTTCCAGGAAGTACCGGTCGTGGGTAACCATAAATATGGTGAAGTTTTCCTTTTTAAAATAAGCCTCAAGCCACTCGATCATATCAAGATCCAGGTGGTTTGTAGGTTCATCCAGAATGATAAAATCGGGTTTATTGAGCAGCATCACTGTAAGGGCAAGGCGTTTCTTTTGTCCACCGGAGAGATCGCCCACTTTTTTATGCACATCATCCAGTTTCATTTTGAACAGGATCTGCTTGTACTGGGTTTCAAAATCCCAGGCCTGGTGCATTTCCATTTCCTCAAATGCTTTTTGGTAGGCATCGGCATCTTCAGGATTTTCAAGGGCTTTTTAATAGC
>Ga0314774_1002524_pt1 | contig 10196 bp, 10 predicted proteins | sample MetaGCBIA2018_FD_204515 | JGI IMG/M metagenome (GOLD analysis project Ga0314774, IMG submission 204515) | Cryopeg brine microbial communities from Beaufort Sea near Barrow, Alaska, United States - CBIA 2018 | ecosystem: Environmental > Aquatic > Marine > Coastal | place: USA: Alaska | collected... | reverse complement strand
GCCGTCGTCGTCGACGTTCCAGGGGGCGAAGTGGTTGAGGGGTGTGAAGGGGGTGCCGTATTTGGCGTCGATTCCGTCGCTGGCGAGGGTGAAGACGCAGTAGCGGAAGGCGAGGGGGAATTCGCGTAGGTAGGTCTGGAGTTGGGCGTGGGCGGAGGCGACATCCGCCGTTTTGGTGCCGGCTTTTTTGAGTTCGATGATGCTGACGGGCATGCCGTTGCAGTAGAGCACGAGGTCGAAGCGTCGTTTGTAGTCGCCTTGGGTGAGGGTGACTTGGTTGACGGCGAGCCAGTCGTTCTGGTCGGGGTCGGCGGAGAGCAGACTGATGGTGGGGTTGTGTTCGGTGCCGTCGGTGTCGATGTAGCTGAGGCGGAATCCGTCGACAAAGTGTTGGTGGATGCGCAGGTTTTCGGCGATCGCATCGTTCGACTTCGGCGACGCGATCTCTGCGACCGCTTGTGCAAGGTATTGGGCGGGCACTGTCGGGTTGAACTTCTGTAGTGCCGCCAGCAGGCGGGGTCGGATGAGGAGTTCATCCCAACTGTCACGCTCACCAGAACCGGGCGCGATCTTCTCGCCCGCAATAGGGAGCCATCCCAACTCTCCGAGCGCGTCGAGAGTGAGTTGTTCCCAGGCTGCTTCTGACATTCCGACCATCACACGACCTCTTCGATCTTCTTCTCCGCATCTTTCACGCGCAGCCTGCCCGACATGAGTTCGGGGAGGAGGGTGTCGCGGAGCTTCACCAGCGTCGAGGATTCTTGTTCAGCAGCCAAACCTCGCTGCCAGAGAGCGCTCATCGCTGCGTCAATGCGCGCCATTGCGTCAGGTGCAGGAACCGCGACCACCTCATCGAGGTGATGCCGCTGGATATGCCCCATCGTCGTTGCTTTGTCCGCAGCGATGGACTTAAAGTCCGCAAGCTTGGCGCTGATTAACTGGAAAACGAGCCAGTTTGGGTTTCCCGCTTTAGGCGTTACTTTGAAAATATGTTGGTTAACGATTGCGTCATCGCGATACCAGCGGTGCAACGTCAGCGAGCCTGACCATGCGAAAAGAGTATCTCCTGCTCTAACAACGTGTTTGTTGTCGACCTCAGCGTCGCTATAGACAGTCGACCCACCAAGCCCGGAATTTAGTTCGGCAATACGAACCACAACTCGCCCGGTACCGCTGGCCCCCTTGGTGAACGCCTTGCCATTCACGAACTCCGCGGTAGCCGAGAGTGGTGACATTAACGACGAGTCCAACGCCGATCGGAACATTGTCTGCGCCATCGAATCAACAGTGCTCACTAGGTCGGTGTTAGCTGCAATCTTGTCATCGATCGTCCCCAATATTTGTGCAATCGCCCGTTGCTTTTCAATGGGCGGCACCGGAACCTTCAATCGGGAAAGATCAGAGCCTCGTATTCCTGCGGCGGCAACTTGCTGAATGATTGACTCCATCGAACGGCGGCCCACATTCGAGCGAAAGTAATAGTAGTAAAACCCGGGGTCCGCCCGTCCGCTATCGAGCTTCACTCTGATGAGATGGCTCTCCCACGTTCGAAAGTTCTCGGAAGGCATCACCATCACGCAGCGCCCCGCGCCATCGTACGTAAGCGATTGCCGCGCGAAGAGGAGATCACCAGCTTCAAGTTCGTACCGGTCTAACTCTTTGCCGGTGAGCGGTGCAAGTTCGCATTCTTGATCCGCAATCCGGTCGTATGCGAATATTTCCCTCATATTCACCATTGCAACGCCGGTTCCACGTTGTCTAGAGGGGTAGCTCACACCGTTTCGCAACGCCTCCGCGAAAAGCGATCCGAACTGTTCGGTAATTTGCTCAGTCATCGACTCGGCCCATCTGCGAGCGTACGAGGTTGGAAAGTCGCTCAGATTCGTCGAAACGTGCGATCAACTCGACGCCCAGCCTCTCGAGCTCGAGTTGAACATCTTCGATGTCGCCCTGCAGTTCAGCCGTGCCCACATATCGCCCGGGCGTCAGCGCGTAGTCTGCATCCTTGACCTCGGCGAGCGACGCAGAGTAGCTGAACCCCGCTTCGTCCTCATACGTGAGCCCGGCATCCGTCGCCGACGTGGTTCCGCGCCAAGCACGGAACGTGTTCGCGATCTTGGCGATGTCGTCATCGCTGAACGCGCGCTCCGCACGATCAACCATGTGCCCCAGATTGCGAGCATCAATGAACAACACCTGACCGGTGCGATCAATGCTTCCGCCCGCACCTGCGGTCTTGTCTTTAGCGAAGAACCACGTACACACCGGAATGCCAGTGCTGCGGAACAGCTGCGTCGGCAAAGCAACCATGCACGACACCAGGTCTGCCTCAACGAGTTGCGCACGAATGTCGCCCTCGCCACCCGAGTTCGACGACATCGAACCATTCGCCATCACCACACCCGCGCTACCGCCCGGGGCGAGCTTCGAAATGATGTGCTGAATCCACGCATAGTTCGCGTTACCCGCAGGCGGGACACCATAACGCCAGCGCGGATCATCCTCACTGCGCGCCCAATCCTTGATATTGAACGGCGGATTCGCCATTACAAAATCTGCCTGCATCTCCGGGTGCTGATCACGCGCAAACGTGTCACCCCAACGGCTCGCCAAATTGCCATTTAGCCCATGAATAGCAAGGTTCATCTTCGCCAAACGCCACGTGCGCTCATTCAGCTCCTGGCCATAAACAGAGATGTCGCTTCCCTCTTTATTGTGCGACTCCAAAAACTTCTCTGCCTGCACAAACATGCCACCCGAACCGCAACACGGGTCATACACACGGCCATGCGTCGGCTCCAAAATCTCCACGAGAACCCGCACCACACCAGCAGGTGTATAGAACTCACCACCACGCTTACCCTCAGCTGCCGCGAACTTCTCCAAGAAGTATTCGTACACCTCGCCCAGAAGGTCACGAGCACGAGTCGAGCCCTGGCCGGTGAAACGAGCCGAGTTGAACAGGTCAACCAGTTCACCCAAACGGCGCTGGTCAATGTTGTCCCGGTTGTAGAGTCGCGGCAAGGTCGCGGCGAGCGCCGGGTTCGACGCCATGATCGCCTCCATTGCCTCATCGATCAGCAGACCAATCGACTTCACCGGCTCGCCCGGAGCCGCAGCAATACCCTTCGCGTTCTCCGACAAGAAACCCCACCGAGCATTCTCGGGAACCCAGAACACCCCATGCCCGGTGTACTCATCGACATCATCGATCAGTTGCGCGATCTGCTCTTCGCCAAGTCCATCAGCTTCAAGCTCGGTAGCGATCTGCGCACGACGCTCCTCAAACGCATCCGAGACATACTTCAGGAACACCAGCCCCAGGATGATGTCCTTATATTGCGACGCATCCATCGAGCCGCGCAGCTTGTCGGCGGCCTTCCAGAGCGTGTCTTTCAGCTCCTTCATGGTCGACGGGGCTGTGTTCGGTTTCGGTTTCGGGCGAGGGGGCATTAGTCAGATCCTTCCGATGGGGCAATTATGGCGGCATCACTGCCGGTAGTTGTGGGATTGTTCTGGGTAGTCAGGGTGCCGGCGACCACGCCACCGACAAGAACGTCTTCGAGCTCGGAGAGTGCGCGCATCCGCTCCGCCACAACCGCACGCTCTGCAGCAACGTTCTGGAGAGCAGCAGCCAGACCAGCGCGCTCAGTGTGCACGACACGGCGCACCACCCAACGCTTCCAATCACGAGACGACTGCTGCGGGATGTCTGACGCCAGCAACTCTGCAACAAGACCTGCCGAGTCAGAATCCTTGATGCGCAGAATACGTGCCGGGTAGAGAACCACCGACGCACCCTCCGTATCGACGATGGCCTGGGGCTGTGCGCCGGCACGGAAAACTACGTCGCCGGGCAGGGTCAGGCCCGCACTGAGGTAGGCGTTCGCCAGCAAGAGGCGGTCGATGCGGCGAGAACCAACCGGGCGGTCGCCCGTCAACTCTTCGACGCCGATCACGGCAAAACCCGTCTCCGCGTTCACATGCTCGGGGCTCACCCGCGCGCCAGAAAGGCAGCGAACATGACGATTGGCGGCAAGCGAACCGAGAGCGGCATCGGGCAACACCATCGGGGCGTCATTGACAGAAATGGTGTCAAGACCAGCAGGCGCAGTAGCACCGAGAGTCGCGATGATCGTGTCGAGCAATGCCGGGAACTCTGCGCCCGCGAGTCGGCCGCGCTCAGGAGTAACCCTTAGAGGGGATGTGAGCACTCGCTTCGTGGTCGCAACCAGAGAGCCAGAGCTCGCCAAGAGTGCCGTTGTGCGAATCGGGCGGGCAAAACGGAAAGCATGGGCACGGATAGCCGAGGCATCACCCATCGCCGCCGCAAGGTCGCCCACCAAATCGCCGCGCGTGGTCGGAGTCAACGTTTCGTCGCCCACATCGGCGACAAGGGTCCACTTATCGGCGCGAGCCACACTCTCGTGCGCAGGACCAAAAACCCACAAGGCGAGCGCCTGGCGCGGACTACCCGTCACCAGCCCGCGCGGCAGACGCACGATCGCACGGAGCGATCCCGAACGCAGTATCTGCGAACGAAGTGCATCCGCCTCGGTCGTGAGCCGACCATCCGTCAACACCGACGCCGGGGCCAACACGACAGCGCGTTGCGCATCATCAAGCTGAAGCGCCACATTCTCGATCGCCGACAGAATCTGCTCGGCAGACATGACCGGCGACTCCGGCGTCGGAAACTGCGCCACATGCACGGGCGCACCGTCAGCGGCGAACTCTCCGGTGTCAGAAACGGCCAACGGAATATGCGGCATCTGATGCGCGGCAAGGCGACGCAGCAGCAGCCGTGCACCAGACCCATCGGTGTGCGCCGTCATCGCGACCGCATCCACACTTTCGGGAACAGCCTTCAGCACCGCAATCAACACATCACCGCAGGCACCCGTGGGGTCAACAAAAATGGGGCTGTTGGGGTTAGCGTGAGGATTGCTTCGCGCCAGCTCAACTGCAAGCTCGCTCACCAGATCTGTCGCCGCCGGCCCAAGCGCCGTGCGGGTGAGCACACGCCGACCGTCACGGAACCGCTCCCCCAACAGCGCCTCGAAAGCGGCAGAAGCCGTATAGGCACCATCCACCAAGACATCAACGAAGCGCGCCATCGAGGCAAGTTCATCGCCGAGGCCCTCGATCTCCGAGAGGATGCTCGCGTCATCGGGGTCGGACTCATCGGCCAGGTCGCGCAGTTCATCAGCGGTCATCGCGCCGATGGGCTTGTCGGCAGCAGCGCGCAGAGCAACGAGCGCAGTAAGCGCGTGGAATGACTCATCGTCGCCACGGCTCGTCGCATCAAAGCGAGCGAATGCGGCTGCGTCAGCAACGACATCAGGATTGTTGCCCCGGTTGGTTATTTGCAGCCACTCCGCGACCTGCAGCGCATCGAACACATCACTGCCGCGGTCCTCCGCGACCGGCGCCGGGAACGGAAACTCGGATGCGGCGGCACGACTGCGCCACATCGACACCACCGGGCGCTGCACGTGAGCCAGCCGAGCAATACCCGAAAGAGAAATGAACAAGCGAGGCGTAGTGGCCTTCATGATTCCTCCTTCGGTCAGGGTGCACGGCTGTGGCACACGATGAGCTTAGCTCGACCTTGCGATTTTTGTTCTCTTGCCTTGATAAGCCCTCTTATCAGGCGTTGCAGATCGCGAGAGTCTCTGGTGCTGCACGCTTCAAGGAGTCACGGCACGAGGCCCTGACCTTCGATCACAGGAGCAACTCATGCTGTACATCCGCCAAGTCCGCGTTGCATCGCCGGGCACCACAAACCAGCACATCACCGACGTGCGGTACTCGACCACACCGGCCGGCCCACTCACCGCAGTGTCTCGCGACGTTGTCACCAGCGTCATCGATACCGGCCACGACTTCTCCACCCACAACGACCTCACCGGTGCGGAAGCCCGTGTCGTCACCCGAGACGGTGATAGCGGCCGCAGATACATCACGACCGTCGCCGACGGCAAAGAGACCACCAACCTGCTCGAACTACCGCGCTACGTCTAAATCGAACGACAGAGGAGAAACAAATGAGCACCACGGAAACCGGCACCGAGCATCCAACCGATCCTGAACCGGAGCCCGTGCACCCCCGACCAGCAGCAATTTCGACCGCATCACGCAACAACGCACTCGCATTCGCATTCGGGCTAATCGGAGTCGGCATCGGGCTAACCCTGGGTCTCGTCATTGGGTTGGCGATCATCCCTACTATCGGGAACGTCGCCGGCGGCATAGTTGCCGCCGCCCAGCCCAGCCCCATCGTCGCCGCTGTCGAAACCTGCGGAGTCGAAACCAACCGGTGGATCGACGTCGGAGACGAGGGGATGAGCCTCTCCATGCAAAGCCTCGGCGAAGAATCCTCCGGCGCCGAGTTCGATGACGTGTTCTGCATGCTCGACGAACTTGATACCCCCGACAGTGTGCTCAACCGAATGAACACCACCCGCGCACTCGATGGCCGCCAAACCGCCGACTGGGATGGCTTCAGCGCATCTTGGGGCTACCACCCCGACAACGGGCTCGACATCGTTATCGACTTCGAGCGCGAATAGCTCGCCCCACCAATCACCAATTACCAATTACCAATTACCAATTACCAATTACCAATTACCAATTACCAATCAAAGGAGCATCATGACTACCGATACACAGCAACCCGCAGCGGAACTTCCGCAGCCAGCTGCCCCGACCGCGCCAGAATCCGAAAAGACATTCCTCGTCACGTGGATCCTCTCGCTGTTGCTCGGATTCCTCGCCGTCGACCGCTTCTATCTCGGCAAGGTCGGCACCGGCATCCTCAAGCTCCTCACCTTCGGTGGCTTCGGCATTTGGTACCTCATCGACCTCATCCTCGTGCTCACCGGCGCCCAGAAGGACAAGCAGGGTCTGCCGCTTGCAGGGTATGCCCGACACAAGAAAATCGCGTGGATCGTGATGGGGGCAATAGTCGTGCTCTCCCTCATCAGCAGCGCACTCAATGGCGGCGGTGAAAGCACCCCCACCACCTCGGGACAGTCCAGCACCGAACAGTCAGAGGACGTTGAGCCCGCAATCGAAGAAACCGACACAGCACAGTTCTGGGCGGATGACGCATTCGGCACCTTTGCGACCATCACCGAGTCCGGTGCCGGCGACAACCTCGTCACCCTGCCTGAAGGGGTGGAAGCCGGTATGGTGACCGCGACCCACGATGGCACCATGAACTTCGTCGTCAATGCCCTCAATGCAGACAACGAGACAACCGGTGACCTGCTCGTCAACACAATCGGCTCTTACTCCGGCACCACCGTCTACGGCTTCGACTCGTTCAGCGAGGCAACGTCACTGCAGATCACGGCCGACGGCAGCTGGACCATCACCATCGAACCGCTCTCCACCGCACCGATCCTCGCCGCATCCGGAACTGGAGACGCCGTCTACCTATTCGACGGCTCGGCCGGAAAACTCACCGCAACCCACACCGGATCGATGAACTTCATCGTGCAAGAAGAGACTGACGAGACATTCTCGATCGGACTCCTCATCAACGACATCGGTGAATACTCCGGAACCGTGCCGCTCAGCGCAGGCCCCTCCATCATCAGCGTGAAAGCCGACGGAGCCTGGACGCTCGCAGCGGAGTAATCACGAGTGCTTGATGCCCCTGCTGGGCAAGGCCATAGGCGCCGCACCCAGCAGGGGCATTTGACGCAACATCAGAGCCGGTCTACTCCGCAGGCACCACGTACATGATCGGGTTGGCTGCGCCAGGCTTATACATGTGGGCAACGGATTTCCACCGGTATAGCTTGCGCACGGCAACAGGGGCGAGCCGACCGACAAACTCGTATCGTGTCGCCGCACCCACATCGCGCTCCGGATCCGCATACATGGTCGAGCCAGCAGGCAACCACTCTGCAATTTCATAAACCTCTCGCACCGTGCCTCCAAAAACTGCAAGGGCATACTGTGCTTTTGTTGCACTGGCGAGGCTCACCTTCCACGTTCCTCGAGTGGCATCGTAGAGCTCAATCGCGCCCAACTTGGTGGTATCGGAATAGGTGTGGTTGATCTTGATGAGGACGCACGGATGCTCAAACTGCGTGACCGGCTCAGAAAACAGCTTTCCGTGGACCTCGTCAATACTCATTCGCCCGAATTTTTTGGCTCCATGGCCGACGACCCTGTTGGTGAGGTTCTCAAACCCGATCAGATCAATTGCTGCAGCCTCCACCTTGAACGCGGTCGTCTCATCCAAGCCAAACGCCAGAACCTCAATTCGAGGCGCGACACCAGCCGTGCGGATCTCAGCGATGCGAGCCACCTTCGCGGAGTCACCAGAGTCCTTCAAGTGTGCGAAGGCCCGATTCCCGGTGCCCTTTCCTATGTAGAACGGCTGGTCGTTGCGCGGATCCGTATACACATACACGTAGTAACCAAGCGCCTCGGATTCGAATGGTGAGAACTGTTCCATTGCTACTCCCCCAGCCTGACGCGTGCTTCGATATCAGCCAAACTGTCCAACCGATCGCGAGACGCCATTACTTCACTCGTCTTAGTACTCCACAGTTCAACTATCGCGCTATCTGCGTCACCGCTCGACAGCGGTTTCTTAGTCTCGACATCCTGAAACCGCACAGTCGGAAGCCAGCCATGCACAGAAGGAAGGGCATCCGCGAGGAAATCGCGAAACGCGCGCTGTCGGTGCCTACCACCCGGGCCCGGAAACAACGGAGGCTTAGGTGCGGCGAACCCACCGCCTGCTTCACGCCCCCGCAGCTGTTCGCAACGTTCACGCCACTGCCCCACCTCAAATGCAACAGGGGCAAGATGGTCATAGAACTCCAGCGTCCTCAATCGTGCCTCAGTGAAATGCTGCCGTTCGTCAAATTCAACAATCCTTCGTGCCCCGCTGGCGTACGAGAGGACCACATCAACTCGCCGTCGTTCTCGCAGCGGCGCCACCCTCGGCAATTCAAGCCCTGTCAATTCGCTATACACGCGCTGAGCGAGTGGCCAAAGAGCGCCCATCTCTGCTTCACCCGGGCGTTTCAACCAATCAGGTGAGTTCTCCGTTGCGAGTGTCGCAACCCCTGAAAGAACACGCTCGAGCGTCACAGTGAACTGGCGTTGAAGTTCTGGCATAACACCATCTTGGCGCACAGGTGTGTCAGTAGTCGGCGCTAACATGCTGGAAAATGCCGACCCGACCTATCAATGAAGAGACCATGGACTGGAAGATTGAACTCGTCCCCATCCCAGTAACCGATGTGGATCGCGCGAAAGCGTTCTATGTTGATCAGCTGGGGTTCCATGACGATGTCGATGAACAACCGCGGGGCTGGTTCGTCTACTTTGCCGACCCCGACGGGAACGAGTGGTCGTTGCAGCAGTTGTTACCGGACGTCTGAACAGCAACTACCCGTTCAAGACTGCAAGTACGTTTCCGGCAGGATCCTTGAACCACGCAATTTCCATCCCGTGTCCTCGAGCGATGCCTTTCGCGTCAGTTTCGAATCCAGCCTCGTCGCCAGAGTCATCATAGATTTTTGTGAGCACCCCGGCCCCATTGAGTTGGTCAACGGCAGCCTCCACATTGTCGGCCACAAAGTTGAGGACCGTGAAGCTCGCCGGCTCGTGATCGTCTTTCGCATAAACAAACACCTCGCCGCCGCCGGGCAGCGGCATCCGAATCGATCCCATCTCATCGTCGGCGATGGCTAGGCCGAGAGTGTCACCGTAGAAAGCCTTCGCTGCGGCAATGTCATCGACTCTGAATCCTGAAAACGCGCTAGTCGGAGTAAACATGATGTTCCTACTTTCGCTGAGGGCTCGGCACCCAGACCGAGCACGGTGATTGTTTTTGTGTCAACATTCCATACCTCTCTCCGGCCACGCGCAACCCTTTCTCCCAGCAGGCCTCCGGGGTTACAGTTGCCCCGCAGGGAGTTGCGCCATGTTGTTTCGTGATCGTTCCGATGCCGGCCAGAAGCTGGCGGCCAAACTCAACTACCTGACGGCCGAAAATCCCATCATTTTGGGGTTACCCCGCGGCGGAGTCCCGGTAGCCGCTCAGGTCGCATTAGCTCTGGATGCCCCACTCGACGTAATCGTCGTCCGCAAACTTGGCGCCCCCTTCAACGACGAGATCGCGATGGGTGCCATCGGAGAAAACGTCGAGGTGTTGAACGATGGAA
>Ga0314774_1002522_pt1 | contig 10204 bp, 5 predicted proteins | sample MetaGCBIA2018_FD_204515 | JGI IMG/M metagenome (GOLD analysis project Ga0314774, IMG submission 204515) | Cryopeg brine microbial communities from Beaufort Sea near Barrow, Alaska, United States - CBIA 2018 | ecosystem: Environmental > Aquatic > Marine > Coastal | place: USA: Alaska | collected... | reverse complement strand
AATGAGGCCCGTATGGTTTCTTTGCGGGGAAAAATAGGTTTGACCAGTTTGACCATGAGGCAACTTAAACAAGAAGCTTCAATGTTAAGCCTTAAGCTGTTCAATATGACCCCCGGGAGCGCTCAGTACATCAAACTTCAGGGAGATCTCTCAGGTGTTAATGCAAGAATGAAACAACTGCGGGTGAGTGCTCATGCAACCGGAAAATCCATAAATAGAATGGGCGCTGGTTTTAGTAAAGCTTTTGCCATAGGAGCATCTTTAATGGCTACAGGCGCGGGATTGGTTTTTTCAATACAAAAATTGATTGATATTAATGGGAAACTTTCCGATTCCCAAGCCGATGTACAAAAAACCACTGGCCTCACCAAAACTCAGGTGGATGAACTCACCAAATCCTTTGGAATGTTCAAGACCAGGACAGCTAGGATCGAACTCTTAAAACTTGCGGAACAGGCAGGGCGTCTGGGAATAACAGGGGTAAAAAATTTAAAGGATTTTGTTGCTTCTGCCAACGAAATCAAGGTAGCGCTTGGGGATGATCTCTCCGATGAAGCTATCCAGGAAGTGGGAAAAATTACCAATATTTATGAGGTGGGTGCCCAAACAGGGAAAGAATTTGCTGCTGCGATGACAGCAGTTGGATCTTCCATTAACGAGGTGTCCGCTTCTGGTGCTAATCAAGCAGGTTTCCTTGTAGATTATTTAAAAAGACAATCTGGGATTGCCGCACAGGCAAAGATTTCAGCCGATCAAAACATAGGCTATGCCGCTACTTTTGACGAAATAGGACAAAGTGTGGAAATTTCGGCCACTGCAATGAACAAGGTATGGCTGGATATGTTTGCTAATGTGGCGGATTATGCCAAGATAGCCGGTATGGGGAAGAAAGATTTTAATAGTCTCCTGCAAACAGATTCAAACGAGGCAATGATCCGTTTTCTGGAAGGCTTGAACGGTAACAATGAAGGTCTATCGGTAATGGTAGAAAAGTTGGAAGGTCTTGAAGTAGGGGGCGCACGTGGCGTACAGGCAATATCAGCACTTGCCGGTAGTACAGACTTATTGAGAAAAAGACAGGAGTTGGCAAGTAAAGCTTTGAACGAAGCGACCTCTATAACTCAGGAATACGCACTTAAAAACGCCAATCTTGCCGCTTCCATAGAAAAGATAAAAAATACGATGAAAAATTGGTTCACTTCAGGATCAATTCTAACCGGACTTGATAATTTTATGAGTTGGTTCGCAAAATTCATTGGTGCCAGTGATGATGCATCAGGGGGTGTAACAAAATTCCGCAACGCCCTTGTTTTCCTCCTTAAACTTTTAATTGTGGTCACCGCAGCTTTGGTTACCAATGTAGCCTGGATGAAGCTGGTTTCCCTCTGGACAGCTACCGCCGCAAAAAACTCTTGGCTTTATACAGCTGCACAAAAAGCCCACGTAATTGCTACAGAAGCCGCATTTGCAGCATCCCAACTTTATGCTGCGGCCACTATGTTGCTTTCCGGGAATATAAGAGGAGCTTCCCAGGCAATTAGAGTAATGAGCGCTACTTTAAAAACAACCCCTTGGGGAATGGTTTTAGGTTTGGTTGCTGCTATTACCACCGCTTATATGCTGTATTCTGAAAGTGTTAGCGCGGCAGAACAAGCGCAAAAAAACTTTAATGAAGTACAAAAAGAAGCTGCTCAAAATACAATAAAGGAAAAAGTAGCTTTAGATAATTTATTGAGTGTTGCCAAGGATGATACCATTTCAAAAGAAAAACGCCTTGAGGCAATTAAAAAAATAAACGCAATATCTCCTGAATATTTAGGAAATATCAATCTGGAAAACATCAACACCCAGGAAGCAACAAAATCCATTAATAATTACATCAAAGCCTTGGATAGGAAAGCACTTGCACAAGCTCTAGAAGGAAAACAGGTCGACCTTCAAAAGAAACTGGTAGAAGAACAGTTAAAAGGTTTGGAAGAATACAAGGGCACTATGGAATCTTTAGGTGATAACACTGTAGGAAAAGCCTTTGATTTAATGTTTGGAGAAACAGAAAGTTTAAATTTAAAATCTAAAGAAGATTTAGAAAAATATATTTCCGGGCTTAATCTTGGAGATGCCAGTGCCGATGCAATGAGAGCAGCTTACGAACCTTATTTTTCTAAGAAAGAAAAAGCACTTGAAAAAATTAAAGGGGAAATTGATAATCTCAACAATTTGTTTGGCGATAAAATAAAATCAGGGGAAGTTGATTTAAACACGGTAGATCCAAATCCAGATCCAGACCCAAACCCTGATCCAACTCCTACAACTTCAACATCTAAAGTTGACACAGCAAAACAGCAAGCCGCGGAACTGCTGAAAATTCAGGAAGAAAACGCAAAATTAAGAGCAACCCTTATCACCGATTCTTTTAACAGGGAAATGGAAATTGAAGATGTAAACCATTCCCAAAGATTGGTAAAACTTCGCTCCGAAATGGCAGATGCAGCCGAATTAAAAGCTGCCGATCCTGCAACACGGGCAATTCTTATCCAAAAAAACAAGGCACTCAACGATCTTATAGAATCGGAAGAACTTGCACATCAACATCGCATCGGTACTATCCTTCAGAAAGGAGTCGAGGAAGATTATAAAAATGAAACCGCAAAATACGAACAGGAAAAAATCCTTCGGGAAACTGCCCATAACTTAGAGATGGCAGCATTGGGCAATGATGAAGCTGCCAAAAAAGCCCTTCAGGATAAATTCAACCAGCAAGAAACAGACAGGGAAGCAAAGCATCTGGAGGAGTTGATTGCCAAAATGAATTCCATTATTGCAGGTGGAAGTTTTAAAGGCTTTGACCTTGAACTACTTTCAGAAGAAGAAAAACAAGCGCTTTTGGATTTTCTTGACGAAGCTAATCTAAAACTCAGTGATCTCTTAAATAAATCTTCTTCCGGGAAAGGTGTGGAAGGTTCCAGCCTTTCGGGCGGTGTGGATATACTTGGCTTTTCTGTAGACCAATGGACATCCACCTTTGACAATCTTGATACCGCAGAACAAAAGATAGCAGCTGCCGAAATGGCCATTGGCGCCATGATGAATGCCTGGGGAATGTACAGTGATTTTATAGCGGCAAAACAACAGGTAGAATTGGCGGAATTTGAACGTTCTCAGGAGAAAAAATCCGGAGTACTGGACAGGCAGCTTGATAGGGGATATATTACCCAACGCCAATATAACAAAGCAGTAGAGGAACTGGAAAAAGAGACTACCCGCAAACGTGCGGAAATGGAATACAAGCAAGCCAAACGTCAAAAAGAAATGGCCATTGCAAATATTCTGATGAATACGGCTTTAGGAATTGCAAAAACCCTGGGGGAAACTGGATTCTTCGGGATCCCTCTCGCTGCCATTGTAGGTGCAATGGGCGCGATTCAGCTTGGAATTGCCGTTGCCACTCCCCTTCCTGCCAAAGGTTTTGAGGATGGTTTGTACCCGGTAAGACGTGAACAGGATGGCCAGATGTTCAATGCTTCATATGGAGGAGAAGTTAAATCCGGTCTTGTAAAAAAACCAACATTGTTTATGGCCGGGGAAAAGAACAAGCCGGAAATGATCATTGATAACAAAGCATGGAAGAAAATGGATCCCGATGTTAAAAATTCCCTGTACCGTGAACTCTCCAGGGTAAAAGGATTTGAATCTGGCTACTATCCCCCGCAGCCACAGCAATCATATGGAAGAGCAGCTGGTGAAAATTCATCCGGCAATGATTATTTCTTATTTGCAGCCGCGTTAAACCGAAACTCTGCAGTGATGGAGCGCATTGAAAAAGAAGGATTAACTGCTGTAATGTCCGGAAGTTTGGAAAATGCCAAACAAATCAAGGATAAAATTGATGATTACAACAAATTAAGAAATGCCAACAAACGATGATGAGAAACAGGAGGCAAGAGCCAAGAATCAAGACTATGGAAAATCTCAATACTCAATACTAACTACTCAATACTAAATAATGGCCTACGATTTATATTCCACTGAAAAAGTATTTTCAAATGAACTGGCAAACATCCTGTGCAATAAGGTACTGGACAATGTATTTGCAACCTACCCAGGGAGCGAAACAAAACTGGTCGCTACCAATGAGCTGGCAAAAATATTGCAGGGCGCGCCCTTGACGGCACTGCCCGTGATCACCTTTGTAACCAATGACGCTTTGATTTACGGGTATTTGGTTCAAAAACTCCAGACCATTATCACGGTACAAACCCAGGTGGCTTTCAAGAACAGGATGCAGGTAGTTACCGCTGTGGCGCATTTTGAATTTTGGTATGATGCTGCCTTTGTTTCTGCTGTAAATGTGAATGCAAGCGGGGTGTATGCCCGCAACATAAACGAACTTAATTAATTATAATGGCCTATAACATTCTTTTAGCATCGCCACAAGCCTTCACGGCAAGCCTTGACAACGAACTCTTTTACCAGTGGTGGAAATCTACCCCCGCTTCGCCTTATAAAATAAAACATTTTATAGGCGCTGCTGCCCCGGCTCCCATTCCTATTACTGTAGATGTCGAAAATGTGTTTGTAACATTCCCTGTTGGAAAATACGCCAGTTTTTATGTGAATGCACAAATCATTCAATGGAACGGAAGCTATCCCAATTTGGTGTTAACCGGGGCAATGGCCAACGGCGAACCGGGCGTACTTTTGACATCTACTACCCTACAGAAAGCCGTTAGCCTCAGTTTTCAAAGCCTGAGTTTGCTCACCCCTGGGATCCTCTCCGGCAGTATTGATTTTTATGTGAACGGAGTTCGTTCAGATTCCGGCCTTACCGATAAATTTATTACCCGCCATCGTATTTACGTGGAACTGGACGTGCAGGTACAAAGTGGACTTATCACGAACATTCAGGAGCTCTTCTTTTCACATATTAAAAATGATCCTCCACTTGCAGGGAAAACCCTGGATATCATCACCGCCAATAATTTTGAAATCACGCTGCCGGATTATTTTGTGTTGACAGGAGGCAACCTGGTATATGCGGGCACCGCATTTGGAAACAAAGAAAAATATACCGGCTCCGGAAACCAGACAATTACGGTTGCACTGAAACAGGAATTTGATTTGTTTACCGGTACATTGTTCACTGGCTATCTACAAATCAAGGATTTGGATGCCCCGGTTGGGGAAATTCAAACCCTGCCCTGGACGGTTAATTTAACGGCCAATCTTTTGGACGTGCACGGATTTGTTGTAGATCCCAAGACAATGGAATTTTTTGCCATCAAAGGTTTGGAAAGTGGAAGCATACAAGAACTTGACGTTACTTCTTCCGAAATTTTTACGGTGACCTTTCCGTTTTGGTTACAGGTTTCCCCCGCCTCAGGCGCGAACCATCAGGTATTGAGCGTGAAACCGATTTCAGCAAATAACCTGGTACCGGGAGATTACAACGGCGCGATATTGCTCACTTCGGCATCTGCAGAATTGGAAGTTCCGGTGCTGCTCAAAGTTGTGGAGAGTATTGATGAAGCTTTTACGCCAGGCGAACTGAATTTCACCGATCAAAATAAGGAAGTGACAAAACTTTTCAGCGATGACCCCAACTATCGGGCTTCATTGGATTTGGAAATTATCGCCTATGATCTTAAAGGCTTCGCCTCGATTACATATCATCCTTTTAAGGTGGCATTTTTTGATTCTTCAGCCGAAATCCACATTGGGGAGATAGTGGCCAGGAGGTTCAAGAAATTCAGTTCCCTGGCCGATGTTGTGTACCAGCACTACAATTTGGAAACCGATACTATTCCGCTTTTTAAAATTCATAATTATTATAAGCCGGCAGGGGTGGATATCACCTTGGATATTGAAAGCAGGCAGACCGGAAGTATTGCCAACACAAAGAAATTTACAGGAGTTCAATTTATCAAAGGCCGAAAACCAAAAATGTACGCCAGTAATTACGGCATTCTTAATTACAATCCCGTACCAATCAGGGTTACAAAAAAATCACAGCTCTTGTTTAATTTTATCAGGAAAATTCAGGATCACGAGCTCAAAATTTACAGAAATGATGTGCTTTACAAGACAGTCACTCATTCCCCCGGCGGCAATGCTCTTTTTGGTATGGCCATGTACTTTAAAGATTTTCTTCCCGGGGATGTGATTGATGTGCGTATGGGAGAAGATTATGCCCAGCAATATGTTGTTTTTCCAGAGCAGGATCACTCTCATCACATAGTTTTTATGAACGAATACAATGTGCTTGAAAGCTATGAGTTTACCGGTGAGTTGAAATTCAGCAGCGATTATGAGAGCGTGGCCACAAAAACCTATAGGCAACTGGTGGAACGTCTTGAAAATTTGGAAACCAATAAAGAACAAAGCCTCACCATAAATTCCGGCTGGGTATTAAAATCCAACCAGGTAATAATGGATGCCATTATCCGGGCAAAAAGGGTTTGGTTCGTGAACGAAGGCAGGGAAATATCCCTGACCCCGGTTTCAAAGAAACTGGTGAACGAAGATTCAGAACAGGAATTATACGAATACGATCTAGAATTTAAAATCAACAGCGAAAATGATCTTGAAGTTTATATATCCAAATAACCCGGGTTTTGAGCTGGACTTGACCGGCAAAAACATTACCATCGTAGAAGAAAACCACTGGTTTTCTGATCAGTTTTTTACAAAATACACCTTCCCCCTGGAGTTTGATGTGGATGATGAATTGGATATCGCGCTGAATATGATCACGCATCTCAATTCGGCAGCTGCTCCAAAGAAATTTGAAGGATTCCTGCTGAATTTTGGAACAGAAAGCGAAGCCGTGCTGGTAATTGAACGTATTAAAGGGCGAAGGGCACAGGGTAAATTCAGGTTTGGCTTTGAGGAGTTCCCAAATTACGATAAGAAACTTTCGGAATTGTCGCTTCAAAAATTCGTGCTGCAGGAACCCATGAACGATTACGCCCTGGGGATAATCCCACAGGCCTATCCAGATGTCAATTTTAATTTTCCGCAAATCATTATTGATTCCATAGATACGGCTAGTGATCAATGGCAGGCTTTTGAAGGCATCATAAATAATTACGTAGGTTCAGCATTTCTTGTCAATGAATATGACGCGGTGAACGATATCGAGATCAACAGGAACATCATGCAGCCACTTCCTTACCTGTTGCACATCTTAAAATCGGGTTTTGGCGATAAAGGATTGACTCTTACCGGGGATATTCTTGAAGATCCTGAATTTAAACAGGCGGTATTGCCAATGAAATCTGAACATTATAGCACTGTTTCGCCCAATACCAATGAATTTTCATTAAATACCAGCGAATATGATTCATTGGAAATTGGCGGTGCCCTTTACAATTGGGATACACCAACTGAAATGGGTAATTACTACAAGACTTTGGTATTAAGTGAGCCGGGCGTGTATAAAATTGCCGGGTATGTTATACTGCGAAAAAAACACACGTATGCGTTTGCAAACCTAAAAATTAATCAGCAGGAATTTTGGCGAGCGTCAGATTATTCCCAGCCATATTCTGAAACGATTTATACCATCGATAAAAATATAGAAATATCGATAGCACAGGGCGCCGCTGCGCTCAATTTTTTTTCCTATCAGTTGCCTTACGAGTTGATTGGCGATATTCAAAACCCGGAAGGGATGGTGGTAGATCTTACCGTTTCCAAGATTTCCGGCTTTGATGCGCAGGGAAATCGTACCCCGTCGCTTATTACTCCGGGGGAAATCGACTTAACAAAATGCGTACCCGATATGACCTTTGGAGATCTGCTGAAGGTGATCAAGAACTGGAAAAATTACGATATATACATTAACCAGGGCGACGGCATTGTTGAAATGAACAAAGTTGAAAACCTGATGGGTACAGGTACAGCCGTGAATTTAAAAGAGTACGAGGTAAAAGAACCCCAGCGGGAATTTTACCAGGACAAAAGTTATATCCTGAAATTTCAGGAAGCGAACAGCGAGGAATATAAATTTGATTCCATTTTTGTCGATGTGAACGGCGGGCGCACATCTTCTTTTGTCAAGCTGGAAGATACCAGCGAGATCACCATCAATGCCCTGCCAATGCCGTTAAAACAATTGGGGTTGATAAGTACAGGACATTTGTTCATAGACAGTCAGACACAGGTATTCTTGACTTTGTACGACGGCCTTACCAACGGATTGAACCTTTGCCAGGACACTTCAAATTTATTGATCCCGGCAGTCTATCAAAGTAGCTGGAGCAAATGGATATATTTCAGGATCATTTCTGAAGGAATAGAATGGACTTTTATTTGTCATCCGGAACTGGCTGGCCAGATCAGGCAAAACACCAGGATCTCCGCCTACGGCAAAAACCTGATCATAAAACGAGTCACAAAAAAGAATATCTCAAGGGATTATTGGGAGATCGTTCTGGAATGTGATGGGAGCGATTAAAGGCCCCCTAACCCCCAAAGGGGGAATTGTTATTTTAATTTCAAGTGAATCTTTTAAAAACAACATTATGAAAAACAAAATTATTAAAAATAGATATTTAGTAGATAAATATTATGGTAAATATTGTGTTAAGACCAGAGCTGATAGTGGCCTATTGTTTACCGGAACAATATCTGATTGTTATGCGTGGGTGAAATTAATGGAAGGCGGTTATTTTTAATTGTTTTAAAACATATTGTCAAGCAGCTTCATTTTTTCGCAAGCTTCGGCGTTTACAATGTGCACATAGATCATCGTTTCATTTATTTTGCTGTGGCCAAGTAATGATTGAAGCGTTTGCACATCGCCGCCCATCCGCAGGAAATTGGTGGCGAAGGAATGCCTGGCCACGTGAAAGGAAATATTTTTTTTGATGCCGCACAGCGTGGCCACTATTTTTAAGCAGCGGTTGATCTCTTCATTTGAAATTCTCTTTACGAACAATCGTTTATCTTCCTGCAGGATCTCCCGGAGTTTATTTGAAACCGTGATATACTGCAGCTTGGTTGTTTTCTCTGTAATAAAAGTGAAGTTATTTTTATTTACCTGCTCCCTGGACAGTGCTTGCACATCGGAGATCCGCAAGCCTGTAAAACAGGAGAAAAGAAAATATCCCGCAGCCAGTTTATAGCGAGGGTTTATAAAATCAGATTTAAATAAATCGAAGATCCTTTTAATTTCGGCACTACTCAAATCCGTCCTGTTGCCGGCAGTGCTCCCTACTTTTATATCGGAGCTTTTGATCAACATTCGGATCCCTTTTTTTTCTGCGGCTGCCACAAACTTCTTTATGGAAGCCATATTTGATTCGATGGTCACAGAAGAATTGCCAAGGCCTTTAAAGTAAGATCGGATTTTAATGAGCAGCGGTTCATCCAGTTCGGTAAAGAAAATCTCCTTCCGGAATCGGCGCAGTTTTTCCAGCACGGCATGATGCCTCCGGAGCGTTCCTTTTTTAAGGATGTTTTTTTCTTCCTTTATCTGGTAGTCAATAAATGCAAGGAAATCCAGTCGGGGAATGGCGTTACGAAATTCCTCACAAAACTTCTCAAGAGAAAGTTGCTTATTGCTCAGCCTAAAAAGGGTGTGAATGCTGGTTACTTTGGAATCGATGTTGTCCAGGATAAGATTGAGATCCCTGCAGTGTTGATTTATTGGGTTAAGCCTTTGGTCTTTTTTAATCCAGAGCTCTGTCGGCACGTAGATATCCAAAGGGATCCGTTCCCTCTTTCCGTGCTTGGTCACAAAAAGGTATAAAAGTGATTCCCCTTTTGCATTTATGTAGTCGCGTTTTACAATAGTGGTATTCATTGACACAAACATATTTCTTGTGTCCACTATTGTGTCAAAAATCCTGTTTTGGGTTAGCATTTCACTTGTTTTAGGCTATTAATGAAATAAGGTACCAAGGGCCTTTCCCTTGGTACCGCCATCATTAACAAGTGTAGCTGCTAAGCCTAGTGACCCCGGAGGGATTCAAACCCCCAACCCTCAGAGCCGAAATCTGATGCGCTATTCAGTTGCGCCACGGGGCCAGTAAAATTATTAATTTCAATATTATTTATCACCTCCAACGCATTCGGTTTGTCACCTCCAACGCAGTTGCTTTGTCACCTCCAACGCAGTTGCTTTGTCACCTCCAACGCAGTTGCTTTGTCACCTCCAACGCAGTTGCTTTGTCACCTCCAACGCAGTTGCTTTGTCACCTCC
>Ga0314774_1002519_pt1 | contig 10211 bp, 8 predicted proteins | sample MetaGCBIA2018_FD_204515 | JGI IMG/M metagenome (GOLD analysis project Ga0314774, IMG submission 204515) | Cryopeg brine microbial communities from Beaufort Sea near Barrow, Alaska, United States - CBIA 2018 | ecosystem: Environmental > Aquatic > Marine > Coastal | place: USA: Alaska | collected... | reverse complement strand
ATTTCAATAGTTCTACTATCATAACCTTAAATTCATTGTCATACTTTTTTGCCATAAGTCAAATATATAATTTATGTGCTTATAAAATTCGTCACATCAAAGGTAGACACTCCAATGTGCCAGATTGCGCATTGGCATTAAAAAGTTAAAAGGTTGTCGATTTAAAAAATTAAACAAAATCCAAAATTCTAAAATACTTTTGTATCACTTACTAGCTCATTATAAATAACATTAAAAGTTTGTTTTTTTAATGAATTACAGTCTTTTAGGGTTAGTCCTTCCGTTTTAATAAAGGAATGAACCTTAACCCGTAATTTCCCGGGGCCGCCGCTAAAAAAAGTATAGGAAAACAGTTTTTTTTTTTTTTTTTTTTTACAATCGTACATGGTAATAGGCACAACAGGAATTTGATATTCAACCGCCAGTCTGAAAGCACCATTTTTAAATTCGCTCAGCACCACACTTTCATCATAAGGAACCAATCCTTCGGGGAAAATACAAATATCGAGACCATTGCTTAATTTTAATCTGGCTTCATCAAAAACAGCTGTTCTGCTTTTTGAATTACTTCTGTCAACAATAATACAGGTTCGCTTGTAAAAAAACCCGAAGATTGGTATTTTTGTCAACTCTACTTTTCCAACAAATACAAATGGGTTTTTTGTAATCGCCAGCATCACAAGAACATCAATCATAGAGGTGTGATTTGGGCAAAACATAAAACTTTTTTCCTTTTTTAAAACCTGTTCTTCTGCCAAATCTATTTTAAAACCCATAACAAAAAGAATGGTTTTTGCCCAAGCCCTGGCAATTTTAAAAAAAACAGGATACATTTTTTCCGAAGATGTGACTATTATTAATACAGGAAAAATTGGAATTATACTCAATAAAAACCAGGCATAAAACCAGATACGCCAAATAAGAATAAAAAAATATCTAAAAAATTTCATATGTTAAGATTTTATTTTTTTGTTGTAACATATACCGCCTACCTGCTGGCAGGCAGGTTCGCTATTAATCATTATTTTAAAATTCAAAATTTGGAATGCTCGATTCATATGTTAACTTGTTATTTTTTAGCTGTAACATATGCTGCCTGCCAGCCGCAGGCAGGTTCGCCATTTATCATTATTTTACAATTCAAAATTCGGAAAGCTCGGTTCATCAGCCCAAAAATAGTAATTTTAAATTCTATTCTTATTTTCTTTTTGAAATACGTATTTTTGCTGCTAAAATTTGAAATAAATGTCAAGAATTTTAACAGGACTTCAAAGTACGGGAACACCTCATTTAGGAAATTTATTGGGAGCTATCATTCCGGCGATACACTTGGCGAACGATCCAAAAAACGATTCGTTTTTATTTATTGCCGATTTACACTCGTTAACCCAAATTAAAAATGGAAAAGAGTTGCGGCAAAACACTTACAGCACCGCTGCAACCTGGCTTGCTTTTGGTTTGGATGTAAATAAAACCGTTTTCTATCGTCAGAGCGATATTCCTGAAGTGACTGAACTTTCTTGGTATTTAAGTTGTTTTTATCCTTACCAACGCTTAACCTTAGCGCATGGTTTTAAAGATAAGTCTGATAGGCTGGAAGATGTGAATGCCGGATTATTTTCATACCCAATGTTGATGGCTGCGGATATTTTATTGTACGATGCAGAAATAGTTCCCGTTGGAAAAGACCAGTTGCAACATTTGGAAATGACGCGTGATGTTGCCAACAGATTCAATCATCAAATGGGTGAAACTCTGGTTCCGCCCGAAGCAAAAATACAGGAAGGAACGATGTATGTTCCCGGAACAGACGGCGGAAAAATGAGCAAATCAAGCGGAAATATCATCAATTTATTTTTGTCGGATAAGGAATTGCGCAAACAAATCATGAAAATCCAAACTGATTCTACGTCGCTTGAAGATCCTAAAAATCCGGATACCTGTAATTTATTTGCCTTGTATAAATTGATCGCCTCTCCTTCTGAAATTGCAGAAATGAGGGCTAATTATGAAGGTGGAAATTACGGCTACGGAACCGCCAAGCAAGCTTTTTATGAATTGCTGGTTGCTAAATATGCTGTTGAAAGAGAGCGCTACAATTATTATATGGCCCATTTGGAAGAAGTGGATAAAGCTTTAGAAATCGGCGCAGAAAAAGCGCGAAAAGTTGCTTTTGAAGTGTTAAAAAGGGTTCGGGAAAAATTGGGGTATTAAATGTTTGTATTGGGTCTTTAGTATTGTATTGAGAAAATAGTTAAATCCGTTATGCAGAAATAAATTTAGGCTAACGGTTTTTTTTAGTGATTTAATTTGTCAATCAGAATGGAGCTTAGCGAAATGAAGAATCAATGAGTTTCACTTCTTGAGATTCTTCGCTTTGGCTCAGAATGACAAATTGAATACTAATCTTTTGTGTTAAGGATAGAATACTTCGACTAAGCTCAATACAGGCTTTTATTTGAGCTCTTTTTTAGTCGCTTTTCTCAACTAAAAAAAGCGAGTAGTGATAGCCTGGCCAGAAAGGTAACGCCATTAAATTTGTAACAGATATTCCATTCCACAAATAAGCAAACACCCAAGACCACAATTAAAACGCCTAAACGAAATTATATTATTGCGTATATGTATGCACGCTGGTATTTGCAACGGGTAAATAGTTTACGCCAAACCAACATACTAACAACACCACAAATGCCAACGCCAAAATTGTAAGCGCTTGTTTCGTGTTGTTCATATGAAAATTTCTGTAATGGATGTAAATTAAATAGCCCATCCAAGTTAAAAATGCCCAAACTTCTTTAGGGTCCCAAGTCCAATAATGTCCCCAGGCTTCTTTTGCCCATAAGGCGCCAAAAAGTAATCCAAGTGTTAAAAAAGCAAATCCGATGTACACTAAATTATCTGCTAATTTCAAGGTTTCTATATGGAAGCTCCCCTTTAAATTATCGTACAATCCTTTGATGGCTACAATGCTTGAAGCCGCTAAAACGGCGTACGAAAATAAATATACCAACACGTGCGGAATAAACCACGGACTTTGTAATGCTGGCATTAAAGTTTTTGAATAGGTTTCAGGGTTCATATAATTAATGGCTAAAAACATTCCTGCCATAACAAAACTGTAGGCTAAAAACCATTTGTATTTCCAACGAATAAAGGTTACAAAACCAATTAATGGTAAAAATATGGCATACCATAATCGTGTTTCTCCTAAAGTTCGCATAGGTGGGCGGTTTAGTTCTATCCAAAGTTTAATAATGAATAAAATAAGTACAGCCCAGCCAGCTATAAATAATATAGTTGCAACTTTTAATACGGCTTCTTTTTTGTATGAAACTAATAGAAACACCAATCCAATAATCCAAAGAATTACAATGATAGCACAATATAAAGGAAAATCTATCCAAGTCATTATGGTTGATTTTTAGTTATTTTATTCCCCATCCAAAACATATATATAGCACCTGCAATCATCATAAATATTCCAATATATATAAGTGGTAGCCAAGGATCTTTTACAAGTTCTAAAACGCTTAAATTGGACCATTTTCCCATTTTATCATCGTAACTAAGCTGATATATTTCCCAACCTTTGTAGCTGAAAGGTTTGTTAACTTCCAAAATGGTACTAATGCGTTCCCCTTTTTTTGTTAAAATATCAATGTCTGAACTAAATTTTTTCGCTTCAGGAATGGTCATTACTACCGAATAATCCTCATTAATTTTAAATGATTCATAAGGATATCTAAAACTTCCGCTGCTAATCCAACCTGTTTGAATAGCATCGGTTTCAGTATTTTTTATGGTAATTTTTGCTGCTGGAGGTGAACCTATTTCATTTACAACTTCATATCGCATTCCAAAACGAATAGCATTTGGCAAAAATTCATCAATTTTTACTTCAAAATTATTAAAAAAGTAAGTTTCTCCTTTCTCAATTAAATATAAGTTTTTACCATCGTTATGAGCAATACTTCCTGTTTTATTATCTACTAAAGCAAGTTTTGGATTGTACTCATCAATTAAGAAATCTTTTAAATAAAATGCAAAAGGCAATTCAATTTCATTTTCTTGCGCATCTGTTGCTATCCAACTTGGTTTATTTTCGTAAACATTTATGGATAAACGTTGCAAATCTCCTGTTCCCAAAATTCCTGCAATTAATGCTAAAAATAAACCAACGTGATTTAAAATAAATCCGAAATTAGCCCATTTAAATTGTAAAATTCTTTTGATTGAAATTAAACCCAAACAAGTTAAAAATTGGAACAGAATTAATAAAAATGCCCAATTGCTTGTAATGTGATTTAAACCTAAATTATTAATAATGTTATTTTGGGAAGTTACCTGAGGAATAATACCCATTATCATCACCATCATAGTAACCAAAGAAATACTGGAAATTGATGCTGGAACTTTGGTTAACCATCTAATCAATTTGGTTGTTGAAAACCATTTGAATAGCACAAACAATATCAATACATAACCTGCTAAAAAAACAACGCTATAAGGGTATGAAAGCGTAAATGTATTACTGCTTGTTACAAAAACTTCTAAGAAAAAGCCTGTAGTAATTAAACCAAGTCCGATAAAAAAAGATTCAATGTAACCCCAAGGATTATCCCAAAGATTACGTTGAACCTGATAATTACTTTCACCCATGTTTTTAATATCTGGTAGCTAGTATTTGGTAGCCGGTACAAAGTATAAAGTATAAAAAATTAAAGACTTGATACCAGCTACTAGATACTCAATTAATATTTCGCTTCTCTATCTTTTGCTGCTTCTTTCCATTTAGGTACTAATTCCTTTATGAAAGTAGCTTTTTCGGCTCTTAATTTTTCCATATCTAAACCAATGAATTTTTGAGCTGCTACTTTAGTTTCAATTGCTGGATAAGGAACTTCGCCATCAAAACCTAATTGCATTAATAATTTAGCCAATTTAATTCTGGTCTCTTGAGTAATATCAATTCCTGTCCCTAGTACTCTTCCTAATTCAACCGGAGCGTGAAAAGAACCACCGTGAGATGCTGCAACATAATCCCAACGCCATTGACCTAATCTAATTCCGTGTAAAATATCTTTCATTTGAACTTCAGTAGCTCCTAATTCCCAACATTTTCCAGCTTCAACATGAGCTCGTACTAACAATCTTTCCAATTGATCACGGTTCCCAATAATTTTATCTTGGTTATCGAATACGTTTTGAACTAATTTATCTTCTTCTTCTCTATGACAAACTTGACAAGAATTGGCAACATTGTTTAAAGGAGATTGAATATGGTGATCGGTAAATTTTTGTCCACCTTCTGTTTTGTAAGGCATATGGCAATCTGCACATGAAACGCCTCTTTTTCCGTGAATACCCATTTTGTAAGTTTCATAACCTGGGTGTTGTGCTTTTAACATTGGCGCTTTACTTATTGAGTGTACCCAATCTACGTGACCAATATTGTCATAATATTTTTCCATATCCTCAACAGTTTGACCATCATCCCAAGGGAATACTAAGTAGGGAATTCCTTCTTTTCCTGGTAAATTTTTGTTGAAATAATACTCAACATGGCATTGTGCACAAACTAAGGATCGCATTTCATTGTGAGAAGATTTGGTAATATCTTTCCCTTGACGTTGAAAAGCTTCAATTAATGCTGGTTGGGTAATGGTTAAATTCATTGATTTTTCATCATGACAGTTTGCACAACCAATAGGGTTTACAATTTGTTCCCCTTTACTTGCCCATTTTCCGCTATAGTAGTCATCAACTCCAATTTCATTTATTAAACGAGGTACATCCGGTGATTTACACGTCCAACAAGTTGAAGGCATTGGCCCGTCATCTGGTCCTGTTGGTCCTCCTGTACGTAACGTATTTCTTACATCTTCAATTGCATATACGTGTCCTTTTCCTTGATTGTAATCTTTCGAAAAGCCATATCCAGCCCATAATACCACTAAACGAGGATCAACTTCTAACATATCAATGTTTGCATTTCCATTGTATTTTGATCTAAATGTTGTGTCAGCAGTTTTATAATAGGATTGAAATTCACGTGGGAAATTTTCTCCCCAAACTTCGTTTCTTGGTTCTAGTTTATTAATATTTGCTAGCGGAGTATATGCAAATTTAGCCTCCATTTTACGCTCTGTTATTGAGGACACTAAAAGTCCTAACAAAAATACAACTACTAAAGATGCAAAAAATAGCACCCAGTTTTTCCACGGTTTTCTTGAATTACTCATTGTTTTTATTGTTTTTATTTTATTGAATCTTTTAATTGTTTACTTAACCATTCTGGAATGGTTTCTTGATGTTCTTCCGGTATTATTCCATAATATTTTACTGAAGACAAACTATGAACGCTACCGTGAGGAACTTCTTGATGACATTCCCAACATTTTCTTGCTGTTCTGTTTTCAAAATGGTTTTCAATAGAAGCACTTAATCTGGCGTCTGTAACCTGGTCTTTATGACATCTTATGCAATTGCTTTGAACTACTTCAACGCCCGCCTCTTTCATTCTAATTACTTCAGGTTCACCACGTGCAATAAATACAGATGCGTGGTATAAGCCATCTTTAGCTTTGAAAAGGTATTTTTTAAATACATTATCTTGAGGCACATGACAATCGTTACATGAAGCCCATTCTCTATGTGAGCTATTTTGCCAAGTACTATATTGTGGCGTCATCACATGACAGTTGGCACATGTTTTTGGGTCATCTGATAAATACGATACCGCTTTAGATTCGATAAGTGCATACATGGTAAGTCCAGTCATGGCACCCATTAAAATTAGCACGGGTAAGCGCCATTCAGGTGGTGGAATTAATTTTTTGAAAATGCTCATAATCTTGAATTAAAGGTAATTATTTTGATGTAAATAAGGTTGGTTTAATGGTAAGCATTGACCAAGCCCAGTTATTTCCATTTCCATCAGCATTATTTTTTATTACTTCCAATCCTTCTGAAGCAAACATTTGAGAATATCCAGCCCCAATAGTAACATCATTATTTAATTTGTGTGAGTACACCAAATCTAACTCAGTTCCTAATTGTTTGTCAACACCATCCGCTATTTCTGCTTGTGCTGAAAAGTTATGTACAAAAGCTGTTAAGCTAGATTTTTCACCAAGCTTTGTTCCTGCTTTAACATATAAATCAACTAAACCAACACTGTTTGCATGGTTTCCAACATAGAAGTAATCCATAAAACCATTGAATTTATGATTCGTTCCGTAGAAAGGAGTAAATGCTTTGTTTTCAGAAGCATCACCATCAAAATCATTACCTGTTTGCATTTCAAAACCCAATCCAAAGCTTACTTTTGAAGAAGCTTTGTATCCTAAATCAAATCCTACTAAAGAAGCACTTAAATCACGATCAGCAACATCTTTTCCAGTTTGCAAATATGCATTTGCGCTAAAACTTAAAGCATCATTAGCTTTATATTTTAAATGAGTTCCAACAGTTTGGCTATAACGAATTTCTTCTGCAGCAATGTTTTGTAAACCATTGTTTAAAAACAAAAAACTGGCATTAAAATTACTCCAATCTTTATGGAACCAAGCGTATTGAATTGCTTTGTAATTTCCTGTAATGGTATAAATATTTCCAAATAAAGCTTCTCCTTCTTGATTGTAAGCAATTCCCAAATCTAATTTGTAGTTTTCATTTCCAAATTTGAAGATTGCAGCATCATGGCTACGTGCCTGTTGCGCCCAACCAACGTTACCAAACATACGGCTGTCATCATAAATTATTTCTTGGCGACCTAATTTTACTGAAAAGTTTGGGCTAAATTTTACTTGTCCCCAAGCTTCGTGTACCGCTAAACCATTTTTGTCAGCAGTATTTAATTGAGGTACATCTCCCCAAACTCTAACATCTTGAAAGCTCAGAAAAAAAGTATAATCATCTGAAATAAATTGTGTATTCAATCGTGTTCTTTGTGATACAAATAAAGCTGCATCTGAATCATCAGCAGTTAATGTTTTGTATCCGTTTCTGTATTCTCCTCTCGGATTTAATTCACCACTAATCGTAAATTGCGCATAACTTTGAAATGAGAATAGGATTAAAGCCGCACTAAATAATTGATTAAATTTCATATTGCTTAAATTGAGTTAATGTTCTTGTAATATTCAATACAAAAAAACAACATGGATTGAAGATAAAAGATGATCTAAATCAGGTTATCGGATATTTTTATCTTTTTTACTGTTAACTAATTATGATAACCCATTGGGTGCAATTATTAAAAACGTTTGTTCGAGTATTTTTTATGAAGTAAAACGGAGCAATAAATGTATAGAGAACCGTTTTTAAGATTAATTTTTCTGTTCTCGACCTGACGAAAAATTATCTTCAATAATTAATTGCACCCAACTGGTTAAGATAGGCTATTGCAAGTATTTTTACGGTGCCGGATTTGGCTGTAATTCCTGAATTTCATCAATTTTCCCTAGGATTTCATCAGAGAGCTCAACGTCAATGCTTGAAATATTTTCTTTCAATTGCTCCATAGAAGTTGCACCTATAATATTGCTTGTCAAAAAAGGTTGCTGATTCACAAAAGCCAAGGCCAAATGTGCCAGACTCATATTTAATTCCTTTGCCAACTCGGCATATTTTTGTGTTAAAATTTGTGCTTGTTTACCGCTATACCTGGAATATGCAGGGAATAATTTTAATCGCGAGTTTTCAGGCAGGTTTCCATCGAGGTATTTACCCGATAAGGTACCAAAAGCCAATGGTGAATAAGCCAGCAAACCAACATTTTCACGATGAGCAACTTCTGCCAAATTCATTTCAAAAGTTCTGTTTAATAATGAATACGGATTTTGAATGGTTTTACAGCTTGTTGTGTTGTTAATTTTGCTTTCTTCCAATTGACGCATCAATCCCCAGGAAGTTTCATTGGAAACCCCATAATGGCGAATTTTTTCTTCTTTTACGAATCCGTCCAACACTTCTATGACTTCTTTAAAATTGTCTTCCCATTTTTCATTTGCATCGTGTTTGTAATTCCTTTTTCCAAAAAAGTTGGTATTTCTTTCCGGCCAATGCAATTGGTAAAGATCAACGTAATCCGTTTGTAACCTGTTTAAACTTTTTTCCAAAGCCTCTTTCAGCACCTGTTTAGAAAAGCCTAAATTTTCTCTGATATACTTAAAATATTCATTGGGGCCAACTACTTTGGAGGCTACGATTAATTCTTCTCTTTTTTGATCTTTCAACCAGCTTCCAATAAATCGCTCCGTACTTCCCTGCGTTTCTTTTCTTCCGGGTATTGAATACATTTCGGCAGTATCAATAAAATTTATTCCCTTTTCAACAGCATAATTCAATTGTTTATGAGCATCACTTTCGGTATTTTGTTGCCCGAAAGTCATGGTTCCTAAACAAATTTTACTCACTTTTATATTTGTATTTGGCAATGTTGTGTATTTCATTCCTTATTTTTTAATCGTTTAAGCGTTTATTTGTGTAGTTGTTTATAGTGCCTTACAGCTTAAAATTGTTTAATTATTGAATTAAAATCGACTTCAAATGTATAAAAATAATTTAAGGTTCATGGCTGTTTGTGGATACAATAAAAACCCAATTTCTGTCTAAGAAGAAATTGGGTTTTTATATAATTTTGCGTTTAATTTTTTTAACAATTATACGATTAAACAAATCAACACATAAACCTTAATTAAGTATTGCTTCTATGCCAGGCAATGTTTTCCCTTCTAAACTCTCTAACATAGCGCCGCCGCCAGTAGAAACATAGCTTACTTTATCTTCAAAGCCAAATTGTTTAACAGCTGCAACAGAATCTCCGCCGCCAACTAAAGAAAAAGTGCCATTTTTTGTGGCTTCAGCAATAGAATTTCCTAAAGCAATGGTTCCTTTAGCGAAATTTTCCATTTCAAAAACCCCTATAGGTCCGTTCCAGAGTATGGTTTTAGATTCCATGACAACTTTATTAAAAATTTCTCTCGATTTTGGTCCAGCATCCAATCCCTGCCATCCATCAGGAATTTTATCTATATCGCATATTTGCGTATTTGCGTCATTGCTAAAATCATCTGCGGCAATGACATCAACAGGAATGTGAACCTGAACGCCTTTTTCTTTTGCCTTCTTTAAAATTTCAAGTGCCAATTCTTGTTTGTCATCTTCACAAATAGAATTTCCAACCTTGCCTCCTAACGCTTTAA
>Ga0314774_1002517_pt1 | contig 10213 bp, 8 predicted proteins | sample MetaGCBIA2018_FD_204515 | JGI IMG/M metagenome (GOLD analysis project Ga0314774, IMG submission 204515) | Cryopeg brine microbial communities from Beaufort Sea near Barrow, Alaska, United States - CBIA 2018 | ecosystem: Environmental > Aquatic > Marine > Coastal | place: USA: Alaska | collected... | reverse complement strand
GCCGGCGCTGGTGGCACAATAGCTTGTCTGCTATCCACAACGTGTTGACGGTTGCCTATTTCGATCGGCTGGGTGTGCCAAGACTCTCATGACCTCAACTTCTCGAACCGCCCGGTGCGGACCCGCATGCCGGGTGGTGTGGGAGGGGTGGAGCCTCATGGCTCCCCCCTATCCCGATGAGCAGTACGGCACGGAATCGCAATGCCAGACCGCCCTCCTCCAACATCGCTGGCCCAAGGGGTTCGTGTGCCCCGACTGTGGCAATGCCACCGGCTGCCGGCTGTCCCGGGGGCTCTACCAGTGTCACCGCTGCCACCATCAAACCTCGCTGACCGCCGGCACCATCTTTCATGCGACACACTTGCCGTTGACCACCTGGTTCCTGGCCATTTACCTGCTGACCCAGCGCAAGAGTGGTATCTCGGCACTACAACTGTCCCGGGAGCTTGGCGTCGCCTACAACACGGCCTGGAAGCTTAAACACAAGCTGCTGCAGGTCATGCACGGGCGCAACCAGGGAGAGAAGCTCTCCGGGCGCATTGAGATCGATGACGCCTACCTGGGCGATGAACGGCCGGGAAAGCGCGGTCGCGGCGCTGAGCACACGTTCCCGTTTGTGGCGGCCGTACAAACCGATGAGGCGGGCCATCCGCAGCGTGTCCAGCTTCGCTGTGTGAGCGGCTTTACCCTTGTCGAGATACGTCGCTACGCTCAGCAGGCCATTATACCTGGCAGCCAGGTCATCAGCGACGGCCTGGGGTGCTTCCGAGCCTTCGATACGTCCACCTACGTACATGAGCGCCATATCACCGGTGGTGGACGTGCCAGCGTGGCGAACCCGGCGTTCAATTGGGTCAACACTGTACTGGGCAACGTCAAGAACGCGATCACCGGGACTTACCATGCCATCCGTGGACAGCATGCACCTCGCTACCTCGCCGAGTTCGAATACCGCTTCAACCGGCGCTACGACCTCAAGGCCATGCTTCCACGATTTCTGACGGTGGCAACCCGGACACCACCGATGCCTTACAGGCTATTGAAGATGGCTGAAGCTTATGCGTAATCAGGAAAAGTTTTGTAATTATTCAGCTCATATCTGCCACGATCATTAAAACTGAGCCTCTTCTGTATCCATAAACGCAGGATTTTTCCCCTGAAAGAGTAACGCCAACGCCTCTGTGGCTGACATCCCCTGCTTACGACACGTCGACAGGTAACTGCGAACCCGGCAAAAGATCTTCGCCCCCTCCATGGATCGAAAACAACCGGATATCTTTTGCTGCACTTTCGTCATGCGCAGGTCGTTCTCACCCTGATTATTGGTGAAAGGGACGTACTCGACATCCATGAAACGCAGGACGTCGTGCTCGAAGTGTCGCAACCTCTCCAGTAAGTTTCGGGCTTTTGATCGTTTTAGCCGGCCTCGTTTTCCTTCCTCTCGCGGGCTCTCATCGGGAGGTGGACATTCGCTATCTGCCTCTTCAAGAAGTCGTCGATAGCGCTGTCGCCACGGGTCAGCGTCGGTGGCTGGCAAGCGGCCACCGGCATCTGCTATCTCCCCCTTTCTGGAGGACTTCTCTCGGTTCGGATCTGAGGAGGGCGGCTTGCTGCTGTTTTTGCTATTGAGTGTGGTGCGGTTGAGGAGCATCGCCACCAAAAGGAGCAACACCTCCAGTGCTGCCTTGAGTGAAGGCGACAGATCGCGCTCTTTCTCGAGAAGTTTTTTGACGGATCCGATCGCCGAATCAACGTCAATATTTTCTATCTTCAATGTCTGCCCGCACCTGGATGGCTTTGTGAGGCGTCCATTATCGCACGGGGTTTCAGAGCGACATTTTTGGCTCTGAGGGCCATTCTGAGGCGATTAAAAAACTGAGGCCGTCCCGTGATCGAAATCGGTTAGTAGAGCCCTTCAGCAGACCTTATGCCGTCGGCTATGGCCTGCGTGGTGGCATCGGTACGAATGCCGATAAAGCGGGAAGATTCAAGCAAAAACCCTGTCAAAAACTTTCGAAGTTTTTTTGAGCTGAATAGTTACAAAGTTTTTATGAAGCTCTCACTACCTGCTTATTGGCGGTTTTTTAGCGCTCCCAGCACATTTAGCTTTCGTTACTGCTAAAAAGATCTTTGGCAACTTTCATATTGTGGTAGGAGAGATCTCCGGTTAACGGATCGTTCTTATCCCGTACTACACGTATCCATAGCTCGTCTTTTTTTTCGTGCAGGAACATAGTGAAAATAAAGCCAAAAATAGGTACCTGATTTTTTCTGGCAGAAATATCAAATGCAATGTTTTTTCGCTTAGCGTGGTATCGCAGTATTTCTACCAGCTCTTTTTCAAAACGATCGAATCGACGATTAGGCCACAGCGTGCTGTGAAGCGTCCGTATGGGCTTTGAGTAGACGCGTTCGGGCTCGTTCGTCAGTTCAGTATTTTTACGACCAATAATGCTCGACATGAAGTTGTAGATGCTTTGAGCCAGACCGCTGCTCTCTTCCATAATTTCTTTGTGAGCAACGTAGAGTTTGCGGGTATTTTTGTCCAGTAGACGATAATATAGATGGCTATCAATCGAGACCTTCCAAAGGCGAACTCGTTTCAGCTCCTCCTCACGAAACGGATCGGCGTCATTTTCGGACATAGGGCTTAGAGCCTTTCCGGGCTTACTAACTTTTTCGGTCGTGCTCAAGTGGTGCTGTGATTTCAGATCTTGTATGAATCGAAAATCCATAGCAGTATCATCCAACCCGAACAAATTCATGACATCTTTGGCTTCTGGAGATTCTGGGTTCGAGATATATAAGCGGAAATTAGTATCGGCAAGGCGCCGTAAAGATTGATTAACTAGCTTGCGCGTCGTACTGGAATGAGGACTGGCATAGTTCATTGCCTTCGCCAAATCTACGGTATCTAACAGAAATTCGTTGGGCACAACTTGGGCGCTTGTAAGTGAGAGCACATTATCTTCACCGTCCCATTCCATTGGAATCGGCGTGTATATTCCACTGTCCTGATCAAACGTGACGTTAGGTGCTTTGTTAGATCGTCGGAGAATTTCCGCTTCCCTCCGATTGTGATAGTCATCCAGTTTTGTATCTACGATATGTGCGATACAGGTTACGCAAGCTCGTATGACCCTTTGGTCAGATAAGGCGGCTAACTGGTGATGCGCCGTGGCCATAACTGTCAGGTGTGCACGCTTTACTCGCATTTTTACAACGATCTCATTGTCAGCGATTTTTTCGCGTGTGCTAAAGCGCATAGCTCTATCGAGAACACCTGTAAAAAAACTATCTGAGCGAGATCGAGTTTGCGAAATTTCCTTGACCAACTGTGCATCTGATTGCTTCAGAGCTTTGAGGGTGCCTGTGATATTGGTGCGACGTTGAACGCCTCGTCCATGGGAGGTCTCTTGGAGCAGCGCATGTTCTGTGGTGTAGAAGTTTGGTTCGTGAATGGACTGGAGACGATATAGTTTGGGAGCTTTTCCGCCCGAAATGTTGTCCATATCCATGCTTGCAAATAAACCCAATTTTGCAAGGGAATTCATGCGACGAATAATCGTTGTTCTGTGTGTTGAGCGCTTTTCATTCTTTTTGTTGGTCAAAGCGTTTTTACGCTGTAGAAAATCCTGGTAGTCCTTGTACGTGAAGGAGACGGTTGCTTTGGTTGGACTTCGGCTTAAGGCAAATTCTATCAGAACGGCAATAAAATCTGATTCCTTGGGTGTAAGCTGATTGGGTTTGATTTGGTGCATCTTATTTAGACGCTTATAGGCAACCTCAGCGTTTTTGAGTACCGTACTCGGTATCTCGAAAACGCTGGTGGTGTTTTGCTTTGGAGCAGCAACGCTGTCGTCCATTTCAGGCGGCCGGTGTCATATTGAATTTTTTTAACTACAACATAAGATAAATGGTTTTGCAAGACCCCTTATTTTGCACTTTCGTTGAAAGGGATGAGTTTTTTCTTAAGCAATTGCTTGTTAGCAATTAAAAAGTGGTTGGAAATTCGGCGCTTATCCTGCACATCAATGGTATGGATCGATTTGCTTAATCGTGTGAATGGGCCGTTTTGAGACGCTGATCAGGAGGAAACAGGAAAGATTTTTGGACAAACAATGGTTTTTTTCGGCCCCCGTATATTGCACAGCGCTAATTTTTTACTGGTAAAAGGTTGAGTTAACGCTACTTCTAGGGTCCTCTTCTAGACATCAGGTAGGGTCCTAGTTTGACTTATCCACAGCTGTTTCTAGATATTTCAACAGTTAAGACACTGATAAATCTTATTTTTATTCAGTAATGACACTACTTAAGGGGATAAAAACTTCTTTCTAATCATATTGTTGGAAGGCAAAAAAACAATGTGCAAACCATGTGTGGGCAATGTGCAAACCATTTAGAGCTAATGTGCAAACCACCTACAATGAATGTGCAAACCATTTAGAAGTAATGTGCAAACCATCTTACGTTGATGTGCAAACCATTAGCCGGCGGGTTATTAACAGGGGAAAAATGTTTAAAAACAGGAGCTGCGCCTGCTTGAGCAATGTGCAAACCATCAATCCGACACACGATGTGCAAATCATGAAAAACCTAATTTAACCATCGGCCAGGTACGAAATGCCAACAGCTGCACGGTTAACTATGCGTCGAGATCGAGGTCGTAGTAAAGAATCCCCAGGCTCCAGTTCAAGTCATGAACTCAGTTTTCAACCTGCGATTTGGTTAGATCCGTCTGGACAACTGGTGCCCTAACAACCTTCCAGTCATGGCGTGGCAGGCTTCTCGGAAATATAAAATGACGCCTTTTATGGCTGTGTCTGTTTGCTTGTAGTAGACGGACATCGGGGTTGCGGGATCATCATAGGTTTGTTCTACAAGCTAATTTTCAACGCCGGGGCGTAATAGTGTTAAAAATATACGCGGTGACGGTAAGTGGTGCATCAGAATCTTCGTCTTGAATGAAGTGGAATTTTATAATTACACGGGTTTGCTGATTTTAAAGCCAAAAAAGCTCTTACAAGAGCTGGAAAAAAATGCGGCGGAGAAATTGTTTAGTTTGAAGGGTGCTCATTAGGCTCGGCATTTTCTTAGCAGTCGTTCGTTCAACGGAGGCCCAAATATCTGCTTTCTCTTGCGTCATGAACAGCGGTACACAAAATCCCTGAGTCTGTTTGGAAAGCAACTGTCCGTAGAGATTCCATATTTCACCCGAAAAAACTGTGAAGTAATATCTCCAAACCTTTGAATGATTCTTCATCATCGGGATCGGATTTAATGCATCTAAAAACGCTATTTAGCGCTAAAAGTTATTCGCTAGCATCAACGATACCGCTTGCCATTCGGCATTGCTCGACTCGAACATCAGATCTTTGATGAACCAGTTCCAAGAAAGCGCTTTGCTACTATTTGCGAAAGGCAAATAATAGCAAAGCGCTTTAATAACTAACTGAATTTTATGTAAAAATAAACACTGAAAAAAATTTTTAACCCAACTACTATGTTAAGTTTGACGAGCTGAACCTGTTGAAGGTCGTTTTGTCTGATTGAGTTCAGAAAAGTCAGTGGTTACTATTCATTGTGTCTAGTCGAGCCTACATATCGAGTGGTTCTTTGACTTGCTAGACTTTATTAATATGGATCATATGCAATGTATTGCGTAGAAGCGCTGATTCAAAGAAGTGTTAGATTAATGTTGAGATTTTTGTCCAGCGCAATGCGATAAAAAGAGGTTCTCGATTATTAGCTTTCAGCCATCAGTTGAGTTTTAAATTTGGGGGTATTGACGGCGTTTTCGATACGGACGGGTTTGGTTGTTAGTGTCCACAATAAAACAGGTAAATGCTATTTTGACGACCACGACACTGTATTCAAGATGAAATTCCGGAATGCATACATATTTTAAAATTACATTGATCATTACGGCCGTAATAGGTGATAACGGGGGGTAGTGATTGAGCAGCGTATAGCTATTATCGCCATGAAAAATTAGCTAAGTATTGTGGCGAAGGAACTAAATTTTTTTATTAGGCCCGCGGTGATTTGCAACCCAGTTGTCCAAATAGCCGCGTTTAAGCAGCCTGTTTATTACGCTCAACTTCCTGCAGTTTTCCAGGGTTGAGCGATACGGCTCCGGCGACTTCCCAATTTCGAATGTCACCAGACCAGCGCTTGGGATTCAGACTCTTTGCTCGTTGATAAACCGATTCCCGTTTGGCTAACAACTCTGCATCAACACCTTGGTGCCGTTGTGCGGGCGTCACGAAGTTGATGCCGCTGTGAAGGTGCTCCTCGTTATAGGCCTTCTCGAACAACAGCATCCATTTGTGCACCGCCGTTAGTGATGTAAAGCCTTTATCGGGCCACTTCGGGCAGTACTTCAGCGTCTTGAACAACGACCCTGAGTAAGGGTTATTGTTGCTCACCCTGGGCCTGTAGTGGTAAGCAAATAAAGACTGGGCCTCAAGGTATTACGACCGTAATAGGTGTTGATCTAAGAGGAAAATAGACAGGGACTATGAGATTTCGTTCCGAATAAGAAGGCATTACGAGCGTAATGCCTTCTAGATAGATTGGAAACTGGGTATTTTCTCCAGGTATTACAGTCGTAATACCTGGAGAAAATTAGCCAAGATTTTCTTGAAAAAATGTTTCGAGTGTAGCTATCACCTGTGCTTGAAGCTCTTCTGGTAGAGTTTTGTCGAGAGTTATCTGTAGCTTGCCATTTGCTTTTCGATGCGAAAAAACATTGCGACCACTTGTTGTTTTGTGAGTTTCAGACTTAATTTTTCCAGAGTTCGGGGTTCCCGAGTTAAGCCTAATCAACACACGAAAAACTTTCTTTACATCTTCTTCTGTACTTACAGAGAATGTTGAGCGGCCACCGGCAATATCTTTTGCAATGGTCAGCAGTTCTTCGCCATCCTTATTATTCACTGAAACGAGCTGGCGCCAATCTGTGATGCTTAATTCTCTTGGATCGCCAAGAGCAATAAAGACCTCTTGTGGGAGCGACAATATCGACGTTCGCTGCGAAATATACGGTTGAGACCGTCCTAGTGCACGTCCCAGTTCTGCGTAACTAGGCCAGACTTCTTGTTCGTCAACCCAGTTCCGATACCGCAAAGCGTCTTCAAAAGGCGAGAGATCCTTCCGGTCCTCATTTTCTGTCGTCATCTTTTCAAGCATTTCTCTGTCGCTGAGTTCTTCGACAAGAGCATGAAAAGGAACGCCCGCCTTCAAGCAAGCCTGGTGACGACGATGCCCATAAACAACTTCATACCGGTTGTTGCCAGTAGGTCTGACTTTCCCTGGAATCTCGTTTCTACCCTGCGCCTTTATCTCAGAATACAAACCTCGAAAATCGTCGTCCTCGTAAGCTATATCGATTCTGTTAGCAAAAGGTCCTTGCACAACATTTTTTGGATCTAAGGCTGCGACTACTTCTCCGTCAATTAAAATTACATTTTCGCCAGCTGCTATTAGCCTTTCTTCAAGCTCAGCTACCTTTGCGTCGTGCGCAAGACTCTGCTCAGCAATGCGACTTTCAAGGCCCGATATAATTTTATCATTATTTGTTGTGCCAGATTTGTCTGGAGGTGCAAACGACCTGGTTTTACCTTCCTCTGACTTTGGCTTTTTTAATGAAAAATCTCCTGGCTTTTTGGCAAGCAAGCTCTTTCCGTGAGTACGTTTTTCGGGTGCATTATTATTCGTCATTGTCTGTCTCCGCCTCCCACAACAATTTTAAATCGTCGAATACTTCATCCACTACAGCAGACACAACTGCAACGGCTCGCTTGTATGCTTGTCTGGAACCAATCGGTTTCTCGATTGAGAGCACACTTGAGAGATGACTTGCAGCGTTACCAATTTCCTTACTGTAGTGCATCATGTTTTCCATGACAGCTTCGCCATACAATGTCCGAAGAATAAGCTCCGTTTTCTTGTGCACAGACCCAGCTACGGCCCCTTTTGGATCGCGAGAGATTCCATCCTGGTACTGACTAATCAATATTCTGAAATAATTAAACTCCTTGTCGTGTATCGACGCCAATCCGGCAAGACCATCAGTAAACGCTACAAAAGAGGCCCTATCAAGAAGCTCTGGTTTCAGAGAGGTGATAATGCAGTCGGCACTCAGCAGAGCGTTCATGCTGTTGATACCGAGAGTTGGTGGGCAGTCAATTAAAATCACATCATAGTGTTCTTTAATGTGACTTAGCACGGCAGCAAGCCGATAGTGGGGGCCAATCGGATTGTCATTTTCGTCGGAATTCAGGTATTGAGTGATTAGTTTAAGTTCAAGTTCATTCAGTGCCGAGTTGGCTGGTACTAGATCAACGTTGTGAAAATATGTTCCTCTTACGACTGAACAACTGGGATCAAGTATTCCTTCTGGGTTATTTTCGAGTAGGTCTATAGGCAGATCTTCATCGGTTAACTCGATATCAGGAACAACGCCACCAGCAATCTGCGTCATTGAACTTTGTGCGTCAGCATCCCATAGCAAGACCTTTAAGCCTTTAGTGGCTAGACCGTGCCCCAAGTGAATTGCATTCGTTGTGTTCCCTACACCGCCTTTATATTTAGTCAGTGCAATAATTTTTGCGGAGCTGCCTTTTGGCCTCTGATACAGAGTTCCTGCTTCTTTTGAAATATCCAAAATGCGACCGAGTGTCCACCTGCCATGGCCAGCTTCGTTGCGAGTGACATCGGGATCAGCTTCACGCAACCACGGCGCTGATCGACCGATCAGTTCTGAAGCTTGCAAAGCCCCCCAGGTGCGTTCTGATCTGTGCTCACCGTCGCCTTCTCTTTCATTGATACTGTTACGCACCTGCGTCAGTTCTTCTGAACCTCGGCGATTTAGTTCAACAAAATATGCGTAGGTATCTTCGCCCGGGCCTAGCCATTTGTTTGCACTTTCCATAAAATCTGCCCTTTTCGTTATAATGCAATTTTTCGTAAAAATTGAATATAGCATAAATAAGTAGAAATTCGTCAACCTGTCTTTCTAAGACTCATAGATATTTAAAGAGCGGGGACTTAGCACTGCATGGAGAGCGTGTAGAGCTGCTAATAGCGTTGAAGTGGTGTGCGAATTTCAATCGCTATACCTATTTCCTCAGACTACTCGTCTACCAAATGAGGCCACAACGGATAAGTAATTTAAGGCTTTTGCGGGCAGGATTATCAGCGCCTGAGGCACTTGGCTTGGCTTACATGCGTATTCCAGACCAAGGTTGCCACTGATTCCAGACGAAGCCTGCCACCCATTCCACGGGAAAGCTGCCACTGCTGATTGCCACGGCAACGCTGCCACCCCGGCAGGTTGCCTGACTCACCCCATCGAAACCGTCCGGCGCGGGATAACTTAACGGTACTCTGAGTCTTTTCATCCGGAGAAGACCAGATGCCTGCGAAGAGGTTATCCATGCGTAAGATCAAAGAAGTCCTTCGTCTCAAATGGGAGCGAGGGCTGAGTAATCGACAGATTGCAGCGGCCTGCGGCGTCAGCCGCCCTACGGTAAGCGAGTATCTTCGGCGTTTGGCCGAGGCCGGTCTGAGCTGGCCACTGCCGGAAGATCTGGGTGAGGCTCGCCTTGAGCAGCTGTTGTTCCCACCCCCTCCAGATCTGCCGGCCGAGGTTCGAGGCATACCGGACTGGCATCAGATCCACGAGGAACTGAAGGGTCAATACGTCACTCTGTTCCTGCTCTGGCAGGAGTACCGGCAAGCGAACCCGGAAGGGTATCAGTACAGCTGGTTCTGTGAGCACTACCGGGCCTGGCAGGGCAAACTGGACCTGGTGATGCGCCAGGACCATCGAGCGGGTGAGAAGCTGTTTGTGGACTATGCCGGCCAGACCGTGCCCGTCATTGACCGCACCACCGGAGAGGTTCATGAGGCGCAGATCTTTGTGGCGGTGCTTGGGGCCTCCAACTACACCTACGCCGAAGCCACCTGGAGCCAGAAGCTGCCGGACTGGATCGGTTCCCACATCCGGGTCTTCGAATTCCTCGGGGGTGGAGTGGTCAGGCCGACGATGTATGGGACCTCCATCATTCACGGTCTTTCGCAGGCTGCTCGTAGGGTTTGACAGTGGGCAGGCCTACACGCGTACTGGTCCGGAAACTCTCCCTTTTTATAATCTATATTATGATGACTCCGGCGTTTCGTACTGGTTCGTGCTGCGCGGTATAGATGC
>Ga0314774_1002516_pt1 | contig 10214 bp, 10 predicted proteins | sample MetaGCBIA2018_FD_204515 | JGI IMG/M metagenome (GOLD analysis project Ga0314774, IMG submission 204515) | Cryopeg brine microbial communities from Beaufort Sea near Barrow, Alaska, United States - CBIA 2018 | ecosystem: Environmental > Aquatic > Marine > Coastal | place: USA: Alaska | collected... | reverse complement strand
ACGAATACTGTTACCGGTTCAACCGCAGCTTTATGAAGGAGGGCATATTTGAGAATCTCATGGCCAGGATGGTAGCAAGCCCACCATGTTATATCAAAAATATTAGTAATTAAGTGCCTAAGTCAAATAATTTATTTATGCTGAAAAACGGTCGCCATCTCACTTACTGTACCAATATCCATCCCGGAGAAAGCTGGGCGGAAATTTTTAATAACCTCAAAAAATATATACCCGGAATAAAACAAGAGGTTTCCCCGGACGCCCCTTTTGGCATAGGTCTTCGGCTTTCTGATAAAGCCAGTAGATCACTTATTGAAGGGGCTAATCTTGCGGATTTTAAAAACTGGCTGGAGGAAAACTATTGTTATGTATTTACGCTGAATGGTTTTCCGTATGGAAATTTTCATCATCAGGCCGTGAAAGACCAGGTGCACCAGCCTGACTGGACAACAAAAGAGCGTCTGGATTATACCTTCCGGCTGTTTGATATCCTGGCTGCTTTACTCCCTGATGGGATTGAAGGGGGAATTTCTACCTCTCCGCTGTCCTACAAATACTGGCCTGCTATTCTAGAAAATAAAAAGGAGGTTCTCGAAAAGGCAACGCTACATATAGTAAAAATCGCAGAAAAGCTTTTCAAAATTCACCGGGAGAGCGGCCAAATCCTGCACCTTGACATTGAACCCGAACCGGACGGTTTGCTGGAAAATACCGAGGAGGTGATTCAATGGTACAAGGAATGGCTGATTCCGCAGGGAGCGGCTTACTTAAAGCTACTTCTGAACTTATCGCATGAAGAGGCCGAAACCTGTCTGAAAAACCATATCCGTCTCTGCTATGATGTTTGTCATTTTGCCATTGTATATGAAAAGCCGGAAGATGTATTTCATCAGCTAAAATCGGAAGGTATTAAAATTGGGAAAATCCAGATAAGTGCAGCATTAAAAGTCCGCCTTCCAAAAGAGATTGAACAAAGAAAATGGGTTATGGATGCCCTGGCTCCTTTTGTGGAATCGACTTATCTTCATCAGGTAGTAGAGCAGAATCCAGCAGGGCAGCTTACGCATTTTCCTGATTTGCCACAGGCATTAGCAAAATTAAACAATCCCGCAGCCAGAGAATGGCGTACTCATTTTCATGTACCTGTTTTTCTGAACAATTATGGGCAGCTGGAATCCACACAGGAAGATATCCTAGATGTGCTAGATTATTTGAAAAAGGAAAAGGTTTCTAATCACCTGGAAGTCGAAACTTATACATGGGAAGTTTTGCCTGCTGATATTCGGCTTGAAATCACCGATTCTATTGTACGGGAACTTCAATGGGTTCAGAAAAATTTATAAAAATATGAAAAAAACTGTTGTTCTTAACGTTGTAGCCTTATCTGCAAAATTAATCGGGGAACACACCCCATTTCTGAAAAAATGGTCTGAAAAGGGAAAACAACTGAACATTAAACCAATCCTGCCGGCAGTCACCTGCTCCTCGCAAGCAACTTATTTCACGGGTAAATATCCCGCTGAACATGGAGTGGTAGGCAATGGCTGGTGCTTTCGCGATGAATATGAAATAAAATTTTGGCGGCAATCCAACAAATTAGTACAGGCACCTAAAATATGGGAAGAGTTAAAAAAGCAGGATCCTAATTTCACCTGTGCCAATATGTTCTGGTGGTTCAATATGAATTCTACTGTAGATTTTGCTGTAACCCCCCGTCCGCTGTATCCTGCCAACGGACTAAAAATACCTGATATTCATAGTCAACCGATGGATCTGCGCCAAAAGTTACAGAATGAACTGGGACAATTCCCGCTATTTTCATTTTGGGGCCCTAATGCCAATATTGAATCCACCCGTTGGATCGCTGAGGCTTCTATGCTTGTGGATAAATGGCACGATCCAACGCTTACTCTAATTTACCTTCCACACCTGGACTACAACTTGCAAAGGCAAGGAATTAATTTTTCGGAAATTGGGAAAGACCTTCAGGAGATCGATAAAGTTTGTGAGGATCTTATTATCTATTACGAAAAACAAGGGGCCGAGGTTGTGATAGTTTCAGAATATGGCATCACCGATGTAAATAATCCGGTGCATATCAACAGGATACTGCGACAAAATGGATATGTTACGGTAAAAGATGAACTGGGGCATGAAACACTAGATACATGGGCAAGTAGATGCTTCGCGGTAGCAGATCATCAGCTCGCACATGTATATGTGAAAGATCAAAAAGATATTCCTGCGGTTAAAGAGCTTCTGAGCAATACTCCAGGTATTGAGTTAGTCTTGGATGAGGAAGGAAAAAGGGAACACCATCTCAACCATGAACGTGCTGGTGACTTGGTCGTGATGGCCGATCAGGATTCCTGGTTCACCTATTATTTTTGGCTGGACGATAAAAAAGCGCCCGATTATGCCCGTACAGTTGATATTCACCGTAAACCGGGCTACGATCCAGTTGAGGTTTTTTCCGATCCGGATATTCGATTTCTAAAAGGAAAAATAGGATTAAAACTTTTGAAAAAAAAATTAGGCTTTCGCTATTTAATGGATATAATCCCCCTAAATGCAGCTCTTATAAAAGGCTCGCATGGTCGCATCAGTAATGAGAAAAAAAATTGGCCATTATTTATTACTCAACATCCTGAACTGACAGGAAATCAATCTACAATTGAGGCAATAGATGTTTATGAGCTAATCCTGAAACATCTACGTCAGTAAGAAGTTATTAATTTTCCGGATTATTCTCAACAATAAACTTTAAACAGGAATTAAGTGTTGAAATAAAAAAAATCGGATAAGGTTCCAATCGGCTCCGGCAAGTATTGAGGGGTGGGGTAGTTCTAAATTTGATTTTACCAAAAGCAAAGTAGGGAGTCACATTAGGAATGTTGAGTGGCTTTTTGTTCGTTTTTTAAACAAATGGTTTCAATTGACTATTACCTTTTTTTAATGTTTAGATAGCATCGGGATTTATTTAAAATTAATTGTATATCCGGTTAGCGTTTACTGGCTGTAATGCCTGCTATTACTAGCCTATCAAATAATTTGTCCCCAAAACACCTCATATTCAGCCTGAATACAAACTCATTGAGGTAAAATTGCAGGTATTTTTTCTTGATTTTGTGATAGGTGCCAACGAAATTTCTTTTGGAATTGCTGATTGCAATGTGTACCCATTTCAGGGTTTCCTTGATGGTCTGTTCATTCGATTTTTCGGTAATATGTAGTTCTATATAATCTGCGATGTCTATATAAGAAGTACTCCGGTCGGTAAAGACAATCGTCTGTTCACCATCAATGGCGTTTTTAAGGGTATTGTTGGTCCCCTCAGATTTATGATCACTCAGCACTTTTGCCTTAAAACACCTGCAATGTCTTTCCACTTTACCCGTTTGTAGGTCCTCCAGGATGGTACTTTCAGCGATCACCATCACATTGACCTTGGTCTTAAGCCTCGACCAGCTTTTTGGGTTTGGCGATCTTGTTGGCTTGCCTCGATGGTAAAATAACCTTCATCCGTTTCGATCATACCTTCCAGGATATAGCGGTCATCCCTTTGTCCCATCACCTTTCTCAGTTTATGGACCATTGCCCAGACCGGTTCATACCGTTTTAGGCCCAGTTGCCGTTGGATTTCCTTACTGGAAAATCCTTTTTTCGTTGCGCTCATAAGAAAAATGGCCTTGTACCAAGTCATAAATGACAACTTGGAACTTTCTAGAATGGTGCCACAGCGCAGGGATAATCTTGCCTTACAGGACTTACATTGGTAGCTCCATTTTTTTTTGAGCCAATAATGGTCTGTTGACCTACAGCGGTTGCAGATAACCCCTTCCTAATCCCGCTGTTCCTTGAAATGCAGGCGGCACGTGTCAAAGGAAAATACCGGCAAATAATAGATATTCCGCCCATTAAAGCTATATCAAAATTTGTGATTGTGGATGCCAAAATAGTGCAGATTTTCCAAAGGGCGTAAATGCCCCGGTGAGTTATGGTGAAAATATTGAAGCGCTTGTTGCTTACTTTTACACCCGCCAATATCTGCCCTTTGCCAGGTTGAAAGAAACCTTGAACGATGCTTTTGGAGTTCCCATAGTGAAGGCGGTGTCCATTGCTTGCTCCGTAGGTTTGCGTAAAAAGCCACTCCGATATATTAAATGATAAAGCAACATGTCCAGAAAAGTGAAGTGGTTGGCACCGATGAATCCGGATTAAAGATTAATGAGTACAAGTTTTTGTTTTGGACTTGGCCAATAATTACGGTCCACCTTATGGGAGCGCTGAAAAAAACTTCGGAAAAATATTTGCTGAAGATTTTAAACAATATCGGGATGAACTTATTATTTCTTCTAAAGCAGGTTGGGATATGTGGCCGGGACCTTACGGAAATTTTGGTTCAAGAAATCATTTGATTGCCAGCCTTGATCAATCCTTAAAAAGAATGCGTCTGGAGTATGTAGATATTTTTTATCATCATAGACCAGATTCAGAAACCCCATTGGAAGAAACCATGGGTGCCCTGGATCAAATTGTTCGTCAGGGAAAAGCACTCTATGTGGGAGTTTCCCAATATACGCCTGAAAGATACCAGCCGGGCCTATGAAATATTAAAAAAACAAGGAACGCCGTTTTTAATACATCAACCCAGATATAATATGATGGATCGTTGGGTGGAAAATGGACTTCTGGACACACTGGAAAGACTGGGAATTGGCAGTATTGTATTTTCACCCCTTGAGCAGGGAATCCTTACCGATAAATACCTGAGTGGTATTCCTGAGGATTCCCGGGCGGCAAAAGAGGGAACTTATCTCAACAAATCTCAAATTACCGGAAAGGTTGTAGAACAAGTTCATAAATTAAATAATATGGCAAAATCCCGAAATCAGAGCCTGGCGCAATTGGCAGTAGCCTGGTTATTAAAAGATGAAAGGATAACGTCAGTTCTAATTGGTGCAAGTAAGGTTTCTCAGATAAAAGACAATATCCATGCTTTAGACAATCTGGATTTTAGCAATGATGAATTGAAAAAAATAGAAACTATCTTAAATTAATTGAATTTTTGACTATAAAGGACTAAATCATCTGGACTATTAAAAACCAGTTAAAAACCATTGAAAATTTTAAAAAAATACCATATGTTTCTACAAAATCCCACCCATCTCTGGTGTTAAATTCATGAGACCTACTTATAAATTCTCCGCAGAAGCGATATATTGGTGGGTAAAGTTAAATCATCAGAATTAGGCTCCAGTGGGGCGATATAATTGCCGTTTTCAATTAGTTGTGATCGGTAACTACAAATACAGAGAATTTGGCCACAATAGTACATAATTTAACTCATTGGGGCATGCCCCAATGAGTTAAATTACTGGCTCATCAAAACCAGTAGAGTATGAACTATTATTTAAACAAATTTAGGACTTATTACGAGATTCACCGAATGTTCATCGATGGACGAGCAGGACCTTTGTTGCCAAAAAACGTGTATTCCAATTTACCAATTTTTGTGTATTTGTTGGTTACCGACTACAGTTCCAACAGGTTCCGGCAAGTACAAAGCATGAAAGGAGTTAGATCCGGCGGACTCAGGTAAAAAAGTGATTCCAGGAGTGAAGCGGTTCCGCTTTTTCTGCGGATTAGCGAGACGAGGTGGATCAACTTTTTTGCCTGTGTCCAAGACTTTTTCGGCGAAGCGCTTTCCCCGAAATACGGAGTGTCTCTTTTGGGAGTGTCGGTAAAAAGGGGAATTTGCTGAGGAGTTGGTTCTAATAATTAGGTTGGAAATTAGAATTAATTTTTGACCAGATTTCTCTGAGATTTGGTTTGCAAGATTGGATTTTGTGGTCACAAAATCTTTATTAAATTCCAAAACCTTTTGCATTACCTCTTAAAAAGTAAAAGAAGACAGTATGATGGAAAAGGAATCTCAACTCTGATACACCTATACAATCCTGAGCTAGTTATCTTTGGAGGGTCTCTTGCAAAAACAGGAGATCATTTCTTCCTTCCTTTGCAAATGGCCGTGAACAAATTTTCTTTAAATCTTGTAAAAAACGACACTCAATTGCAGCTTTCAGAATATGGTGAAGGAGTTAGGGGGGCTGTCTTCTTGCTAAGGATAAAGTTCTGAACAATCATTAATCAGGAATCAACTGGTAGAGCCTGAAATTAAACATCTATATCGAATGAATGTTAAACGCCATTCGTCATTTTTCTATGCAGAAACCGAAAAAAATTCCTAAAACAGACTCTCAATTTTTTACAAAAGAATCCTTTTATTTCAAATGCCTTACCATTTTTTCCGACATATGTTCTCTAGAAGTTGCTGCTGCGCCAAGGTCATCCTTTGCAAACCAATAAGCTTCTATTTCCTCGAGTGTTTTTCCAGTAGTTTCAGGAATTAGTTTCCAGATAATGTACATATATGGAAGGCACATTGTAGCAAAGAATAAAAAGGTTCCCTCTGGAGTAAGGTTTTCAAGTAGCCATGGAGTAAACTGACCTATTAAAAAAGTACCTACCCACAAAGCGAAGCCAGAAATAGACATTGCAATACCCCTAATTTTAGTTGGATACATTTCAGAAAGGAGAACGAAAATAACTGCGGAAATAGAAATAGCAGTAAAGAAAATATAGCCAAGGAAAAAACTTAATAGAAGTTCACTAGGCAAATTCCAAACATCACCTTTATAAAAGAAACCCGCGATAAGTAGCAGACAAATGATCATTCCTGAAACACCATAATACACTAATTTCTTCCTTCCCACACGGTCTATTATCAATAGTGCCAGCACAGTGGTCAAGGCATTTACTCCACCCACAAGAACCTGATAGAAAAGTGCATCGCCACCAGAAAGACCGCTTTTCTCAAAGATAGTAGGCCCATAGTATAATACAGCATTCACCCCCATAAATTGACCTAAAATTGCAACGGCGCATCCAATGGCAACAGCTTTTATTAAAGCAGGTTTCTTTTTAAGAAATTCCCAATTACTTGAATCTTTTTTTGCTAATCCCAGCTTCATTTCTTCCAATTGTGCTTTTCCTCTTTCAGGGGAGTTGTGAATTTTTGACAGAACCTGAATAGCCTTCGAATTTCTACCCTTCATATGCAGCCATCTGGGACTTTCAGGCAAAAGAAACACTATAATCAAGAAAATGCCGGCAGGAATCGTTTCCATACCTAACATGCTTCTCCAAACTTCCGTAAAAAAAACTTTGTCATATAATTCCACTCCTGTTGGAAGCACAGTAAGAGAATAGTCCAGCAATTGAAAATTAACAATAAAAGCGGCTAAAAAACCTAATGTTATTGCAAGCTGGTAAAGAGATACGAGACTTCCGCGTATTTTAGCAAATGCTATTTCAGCAATGTACATAGGCGAAATTATAGAAATCATTCCAATTCCTATACCCCCAAGAATCCGATAAATAATGAGGGTATCCATACTATGAGCCAAGGCACATCCCAAAGCAGATAGGAAAAAAAAGAAAGCTGAAATTGCCATGGCAGATTTTCTTCCAAACCGATCACTAACCCATCCTGCAATAAGCACGCCCCCAATTGAACCCACTAAAGCAGAACTTACATACCACCCCTGCATCACGGAACTTAGACCGTATTGTGCTGTCACCATACTAATGGTACCGGAGATTACAGCAGTGTCATATCCAAAAAGGAAGCCTCCCAAAGCAGCCACAACAGATAAAAAAAGAACGTATAATAGGTTTATTTTTTCGGTAAGCGGCGGCTGCTTCATTTTATATTTTTTAAAATTAGATTAGACTATTGAAAGAGAAAAAATGCATTGCATTTAAAGATATTCCAGAAACTTATTTACTCACTCCTGAGCATTCAAAAAAATGGTGTCATCTACATTTGAAAACAGTAGAAAAAAACATACACAAAGTTTTAATATCTTTTCAATTTAATTACTTTATTTTTTATAAGTGGCTTTGCCCAAAAACTAATGCTAAGTACATAGCCCAATGCCAAAAACACCAATGTCATCCCTACCTTAAGCGATGTAATATCACTGATAAAACCAATCATTAACTGAATTATTGCTCCTCCCATTATACCCGACATAAGAATACCTGTAAAAGCGCCATGGTTGTCTTTTACTGAATTTAAAGCCAATGAAACGATTATAGGATACATAACAGAAAGAAAAAATCCGCAAAATTGAAAAGAATAAAAAGAGATATTTGATTCACTAAATAAAGCAAATGCTAAACTTGTAATTGCTAAAATGGTAAAAATTCGAAGAATAATCTTACTGTCCATAAACTTCAATAGAAAAAGCCCAATTATACCTCCTGCAGTCAAGTAACCCCAGAAGTTCGCAACAGCATGTGCGCCAGTTGTCTCGAAGTTGAAGCCATGATAAACCTGTAAATACTTGGACATCCAATAAGAGATACCCTGTTCGGCACCAACATAAGCAAAAATCCCAAAAAAGAATAAAAGTGTAGTTCTTTTCTTAAGTAAACTTTTATAATTTTCTAATGTCCCTACTTTCTCGTCTTCTTTTAATTCTACTTTAGGAAAAACAAAAACAAAGATAATTAGCATCATTATTAAACTTGTTATAGCAAATATCCAATACATTGAAATCCAAGTCATATCCTCTGGGACAATAGATGATAGTAATGTGGTAAATGGGGAGCTTATCCTTCTATTTCCGTTAACATTAGTAACTATCCAAGAATAAACTTGTGGGCTAATGAAAGAGGCCGACCCAAAAATTAATTGTGCCAAGACTGAATTAAATGCAAAATGTTCTTCTCCGCCGGAAACTCTTAACAATGGGTTAATGACAACTTGAAGCGCAGCCATTCCAGAGCCAATTGCAAACAGAGATAATAGAAAAGTTTCAAATGAAGGAAATGTAGAAAATATAATAGATGCAATAAAAGAAAGTGTAAAAGCAAATATCATCATTTTTTTAGCACCATATTTTTCTAATAAAAAACATGAAGGGATAGACATTACACCATATGCTATAAAAAAAGAAAATGGTAAAAATCCTGCCATAGTTTCTGTAAGGTTAAAACTTTTGGAGATACTTGGGTTGAGTGCCCCTAAAATATTTGTCATAAATGAAACAACAAAAAAGGTTAACAAAATAAGGATTACTATAGTTGGTTTTTTCTTCATTTTTTATCAAGTTTAGGTTTAAATCTTAAATTAAGCCTATTTTATTTTAACATACTCCATAATATTATCTCAAAATATTATAATGTTGCTAAAATAATAATTAAAAACTAAAAGAAACAATTAAAAACAAAAAGAAATAATTAGATAGTTTCTTTTTTTATATACATTTGTTTGTTGCTTATTACAAAATAAGGTTTTGAATGTTTAAATAAGCACTAATCTTAACTAATCAAAAAATATTTTTTTATGAGAACAACAGTGCTAACAATTTTTATAACCTTGTCAATAAGCATGATGGTCTTTGGTCAAAAAAAGATTACGGGTTCCATTATTGACAATGCGAGCAATGAACCCCTTCCAGGTGTTTCAATTGTTGAAAAGGGGACAAGTAATGGTGTGATTTCAGATTTTGATGGTAACTATGAAATATTAGTGAACGAAAATGGAATATTGCAGTTTACTTATTTAGGTTTTGTAAAACAGGAGCAACCTGTTAAAGGTAGAAGTGTCATTAATATTGGGTTAGTTGAAGATTTGAGTGTGTTGGATGAGATTGTTGTGGTTGGTTATGGCACTCAAAAGAAAAGTGATTTAACTGGTTCAATTTCGGTGGTTGATATTGATGAGGTTAATAAGAGACCAGTAGCTACTATCGATCAGGCTTTGCAGGGTCAGGTTGCAGGTGTAGACGTCACAGCTAATTCCGGAAGTCCTGGTGGTGAAATTATGGTTTAGGATTAGGGGTATAGGAACTTTAAATAATTCATCTCCCTTATATGTGGTAGACGGAATGATGGTCAATGATATTGCTTTCCTAAATGCAGGTGATATTAAATCAATGCAGGTGCTCAAAGATGCTTCAGCAACTGCTATATATGGTTCTAGAGGTTCAAACGGAGTTGTGATTATTACTACTAAACTAGTGTAGACACAAATTAGTTTTGCAACATATATTTATTTTAACTATCTTGTATAGGTAAAATATTTAGATGAAACGACCAACTGTTAAATTATCGCCGGAAGAAATAGATTATTTACGTTCTTT
>Ga0314774_1002515_pt1 | contig 10216 bp, 10 predicted proteins | sample MetaGCBIA2018_FD_204515 | JGI IMG/M metagenome (GOLD analysis project Ga0314774, IMG submission 204515) | Cryopeg brine microbial communities from Beaufort Sea near Barrow, Alaska, United States - CBIA 2018 | ecosystem: Environmental > Aquatic > Marine > Coastal | place: USA: Alaska | collected... | reverse complement strand
GTGATCACTTCCACTGAAAACAGGATGCGGCCACCGACCACTGACAGGCTTTCTGATAGATATAGGCCGACGTTATGTGCCAATTGATGGCTATCGGACGTCAGTCCGACAGGCTGCTAGCGACTGTATAGCATGTATTTTCAAGCCTTCCATGTCGTCGGCTGAGTTTGTGGGGGGAGGATAACCGAACGAATGCTCAGCGCCAAACCTCTCACCTCCTCAAGAAAACGGTCGAAAACGCTCAAGCTCCGCTGCAACAGGAGTGTAGACTGGTACGCGGCCCGCTTGGATAGATGCCCCTTGGCGTGGAGCAACGTGCAGGTGCTGCTCATATCGGTAATGTCGACCTCCTGTGCTTTCAACCAGTGCGCGAAATGCGCAATACCATTGAAAGAAAGGTTTATCTCGCGCGTACCGGCTTGAGCGCAATATAAGTGCCTAAGACAACGCAGGCGAGTCCGGCGATACGCCAGATGCCGAGCGGCTCATGCAGGAACGTCACGGCGAACAGCACCCCCGAAATAGGCAGCCAGTTGAAGAACAAAGAAGCGCGACTTAGACCGACAGTCGCAATCCCGTAGGTATAAGCTAGGTTACCCAAAGCTGTGGAGAAAAAAGCGGATATACCCGCCAACAGCCAAAACGAAGGCTCTAAGTTTTGTAGCTTCGACCATAGCCTCGGCTCAGCAAAGCCCGTATGCACACTCAGCAGCAGAGCCCCAAATAGATGAAGATAGAACCCCATCAATAATGGTGGAACACTCGAGACCCTGCGTATGCACGCCCCTGCGATAACATATGTGAAGAGCGCGGCGATAAGTGATAAGTCACCACAAGTAGCGCCTAGGCGCAACTCACCACCGCTATTGTTTAGCACTACCATCGCCGCCCCGAAAAGCCCCAGCGTAATGCCAATTAGACTTCGCCTAGTCTGCTTCTCGCCAAACAAAAAATAGCCCAACAACGTCGATAAAATCGGGTTGAGGCCAAGGATTAACGCGCCATTGGTCGCGCTGGAAGTCGCTAATCCCTGCGCTAGAAATATCTGATGTGCATAAACTAACAGCGCACCGGCAGCTAATACCCAGCAAGCATCACGACGACTTATGCCATAAATGCGCTGGCCCTGCGATAAACAGATGCCCCAAACACAAACTAGTGCCAGCAACATACGCACTGCTGATAGTGGCAACGCTTCAAGGTGCGAGGAAAGCACCTTGACTATAGAGACGTTAACGCCCCAGGCAAACATAGCGTAACCAAGGAACAGATAAGCGGATCGCGAACTCCCCTGAACAGTGGCGCTAAGTGATCTAGTTTCTGGCATCGACAAAGACTGCCCCCAGAGACTTGAGCGCAGAGCGGCCCTCAACAACGCAAACACCGTCTTGATTAAGCACGCTGCTTTCGCAGACTAGTACTTGCTTAACAGCTTTCTTCTCCGCTATCCATACCTCTATACATAGAGTATCGCCGATGTGGACTGCGCCCCTAAAACTGAGATTCTGCCCAACATAAACGAAACCAGGCCCGGTCAATTGAGTATGTGCGGCCGATATCAGCGCGGCAGAAAACATACCGTGAACCACACGTTGGCCGAAAGGCGTGCACGTGGCAAAAGATTCGTCCATGTGCAGAGGATTCGCATCACCACTCAGTCTAGAGAACAGCGCTACATCGTCAGCGCTAATCGAACGTCTGAAGCTATAGCGATCACCTACTTTCAGGTCGTCAAAAGTCGCCCAAGCTCCGCTCATAGCGATTCTTTCGAATCGAGCACAATCGATTGTGCGAATAGTTTATCGATCTCATCTTTGCCGTAGCCCAGTTCGCCTAGAACTTCCCGGGAGTGCTGCCCATGCGTCGGCGGCGGCCGACGGAGCGGTGGAACCTGTCCATTGTAGCGCAACGGATGATTAAGCAAGCGTATTTTGCCTGCATTTGGATAATCGAATTCAACAATACTATTGTTCCACTGAACCTGCGGATCTTGCTCAACTTGGCTGTAATCATTCACTGGAGCATGCCAAACGCCGTGCTCGTCGAAGATTGAGAACCATTTCTCGGTATCCTTATCAAGTAGCAATTCTGCGACTAGCGCATTAATTTCGTCGCGCTTCTGCACTTGATCTTGCTTCGAATATGCCTTTAACGCTGGCTCATCGAAAGCACTGGATAGAAGTTGCATATCAGTCAGCGAGATCGCGATCCAGCCATTAGCGGTACGGTAGATACCATAAGGGGCTGGATGGAAGCGTGATCCCATCGCCGGTGTGGTACGCGGCCATAAATCACCTTTGTTTAGATAATAATTGAAAGGTTCAATTTGTAAGTCGAGAGCAGAATTTAATAAACAACTATCGACCCGCTGCCCCAAACCAGTTTGCTGACGTGCCAGCAGCGCAGCGACGGTACCGAAGGCTGCGAGGGTCGCCGCGTGCTGATCGACAATTGCAGAACCAACTGCAACCGGCCCCGACTCGCCATCGCCACTAAGCATCGCCAAGCCACTCATCGCTTGTAACAATAAGTCCTGACCGGGTCGCTTCACGTAGGGACCACTGCTGCCATAGCCAGTGCAGGAGCAATATACCAATCGCGGATTATGGGCCTTCATCGCTTCGTAACCGAAGCCCAGCTTATCTAGCACTCCTGGGCGATAGTTTTCGATCAGCACATCGGCCTCGCCAATTAACTTTAATGCGATTTCCTTGCCCTGCTCACTGCGCAGGTCGAGAGCAATGCTGCGCTGGTTGCGGTTAGCAAGTAGAAAAAATACGCTGACTCCATCAAGGAAAGCATCGTGCCCAGACCAATGTCGCTCAAAGGCACCCGTTGGTGGCTCGACCTTTATTACTTCTGCTCCAATGTCGGCTAACATTTGCACAGCCGACGGTCCTTGTAAGTAATGAGTAAAACTGACAACTTTGATCCCTTCTAACATATTCAATTCTCCAATCCTAAGCCCATGGTTCGAGCAATAATTTGGCGCTGGATCTCTGAAGTGCCCTCAACGATCTCTAACACCTTAGCGTCACCGAAGGCACGCGCTACCGCGAACTCACTACATATGCCGTAGCCACCGTGGATTTGCACTGCTTGGTGCGCTGCGCGCATAGCACATTCGCTGGCATGTAGCTTGGCCATTGAAGCCTCCAGAGCATAAGTTTCACCAGCATCCTTTCGCCGCGCTGCATCGTAGATCGCCAAACGTGCGGTATAGGCATCCCGGGCCATATCAGCAACCTTGAACTGCAGAGCTTGGAAAGTTCCCAGGCGCGCTCCGAAGGCACTTCGTTCCTGTAAATAGGCATGCGCTCGGTCAAGTGAACCTTGAAGGATACCCAGTGCCAACGCTGCTATAAGGATGCGTCCGCCAGTGACAGTGCCGAGCGTCTGACGCAAACCGGCACCCTGTGCTCCGAGCAGTTTGTCAGATGAAATGCGACAGTCATCAAAGAACAGCTCGTAAGTGCTGGAAGCACGCCATCCGATCTTCTTTAATTTCCGGCCATAACTCAGCCCTGGCGTGCCATGCGGTACGATCAGATTTGATATTTCCTTGCGTCCATCCGGGCGAGTACCAGTAACTGCAGCAACCACAATCGGTCCAGTAATCTCCGTGCCAGAATTACTAATGAAGGTTTTTGCCCCGTTCAGCCGCCAACTATCCCCTTCGCGATCCGCTCTAGTGCATATGGCGCTGGCGTCGGATCCAGCGTTTGGTTCTGTAAGGCCAATCGCTCCGATAGCCTCGCCTTGGAGAATGGGCCGCAACCAGGTAGCCCTCTGAACTTCATCGCCAAAGTCACTTAGGAGCGTAGCGGCGCTTGAGTTGGCCATAAACGCGTTGGCTATAGCACAATCAATACGTGCGAACTCCTCTAACACAATAACGAAAGATAGCCAGTCGCCGCCACCGCCGCCATCTCGCTCACTATAAGGCAACCCACTGAAACCGTAATGTGCCGCGTCGCGCCATACCGCATAAGGGAAACCTTCCTCTTCCCATAGCTCCGTGGCGATCGGCGCTATTCGTTCTTCGGCGAACCGCCGAGCAGTTTCGCGGATCAACCTATGATCATCGCTCATGCAGCTGGGCATCGAAATAAGAGGTGAGATTAATGATTTAGCCATTTTTCTTCCTTGGTTTATTTAAAAAAGCTTTAAAGCCGTCTCGCGCCTCTTGTCGACTAAAGTTCACGCTGTATAGCGCTGATTCAAAACGTAGTCCGTCGGCTAAGGGCCAATCCTCAGCACCATTGCAGAGCCTCTTAGCTAAACCTAGACAGTTGGCATCATGCTTGATCAACGGATTTAAGAAACCTAGAGTTTTAACATATAGCATCGAGGGCTCGTACAGTCTGTTTATCAGGCCCATTTGCAAGGCCTCCTCAGCTGAATAACGGCCCCCACTCATAATCATTTCTTTAGCTCGCGTTAGACCGACCGCACGGACAGCTAGCTGCGTACCGCCCCAACCAGGAAAGGTGTTCAGACCAATTTCTGGAAAGCCGAAGCTAGCCTGGCTAGAAGCTAGGATAAAATCACAGGCAAGAGCTAATTCTAGTCCGCCGCCTAACGCATAGCCGTTAACCATCGCCACTGTTGGCTTCGAGTAATTTCGTAGCTGACACACTAATCGTTGCCCAGCCTCCATTAGGGCAAAAGCACCATACGGTTCAGAAATAGCCAACTGATCGATGTCGTTGCCAGCAATGAAAGCACGCTCTCCCTGACCAGTGATTACGACGGCCCTAATTGCGGGATCCTCCTGTAACAGCGATAATTTCGTTTCAAGCTTTTGCAGGATTTCCGGGCTCAGGGCGTTATGCTTGTGCTCGCGGCAAATTGTCATTACGGCCACAGGGCCTTCATAGGCCACTTCGAGCCAACCTGCGCTGCGCTGCGCTTCAGTCATGTTAACCTCACAGTACTTTCAGGTAGGTTTGTCCGTCAGCTATGGTGACGCCACTCTGGCTTAGCACAGTGGCTTGGAACTGGCAGACGCTTCGCTCTAGGTCCTTCTCAATAAGCTCCAGCTCGACAGTCAATGTGTCGCCAATAAAAACTGGAGCACGAAAAGTAATGTCATAGCGATATGATACTGCGCCAGCCCCGTCGGCACGCGCTGCCAAATAGCCCATCACTGTCGCGATAAAACCAATCGACAGCGCTCCTTGAGCAATACGCTTGCCAAACCGGGTTTGCTTGGCGAATTCTTCGTTCAGGTGCACGCCGTAGAAATCACCGACTATGCCCGCAAAGAGATAGACGTCTGACTCACCGACGGTCTTAGAGAAGCGCTCAACATCACCAATGCTATAGCGCTCCATGTTGGCTCTAATTTGCATAGCTGCCTCCTTAATAAAGCACCCATCAAAACCCCGAAAGGCGCTTTAATTATTTCTAGATTTTTGGAATAGTTAAAAAATAATATCCAAAAAACTCCGACCCAAAGGCCGAAGCTGGTCAATTTACTCAAGCAACTCAAGGAGTCCGGCACCGCCAGGGACATGTTTGATGAGCTCCTCGCGAACTGCAGTAGTCTTTTTCCGCAAGGTTTCAAGTTCGGGCTCAACCACGGTTACACCAAGCTCTCGCATCTTGACTAAAGAGTCCTCATACGACTCCTTGTAATAGTCGACACCAAAAGCCAATGCCTCGTCAGCCGATTCCTGTACCCATCCCTTCTGTTCTTCAGAAAGAGAATCCCAACGGGATTTGGATATAATCAGAAGAGCCGGCAAATAGTGTACTTTGGTAACGTTATAGTACTTGCTAACCTCATAAAACTTGTCCATCACAAACTGGTCAGGCGAAGTATCTCCTCCATCCACCACGCCCTGTTGCAGTGCAATATAAAGGTCGCTGTAGCCCATAGCTGTAGGCATCGCACCAAAGGATTCGTAAGCTTCAACGTAACCAGTTGACTGCATTACACGTATTTTCATACCCTCAATATCACTAGCATTATTTATCGCTTTCGACGAAAATACATTACGCTCCATCACCGAGAGCCAGCCTAGGCCGACCATATTTTTTTCAGGTAGCATTTCGAGAAAATGATCGCCAAGCGGACCCGCCAACGCAGCATTAGCATCATCAACACTGTCAAACAAATAAGGGATATCAAAGAAGCTAAATGCCTCGATTGTCCCGGTCAGCGGTGCTTGGGCAGTGATCAACATGTCCAACGTGCCCGTGCGTGCTCCTTGGATCATCTTTACCTCCCCTCCTAGCTGAGACTGCGGAAAGGTATGGATAACAACATCGCCATCAGATTTTTCCTTCACCAGTTCTGCCATCTTTTCTGCCATTACTTGGTAATGACTTTCAGGTGCAAGGGTGTGGCCAATATTCAAACTTAAGGCCGAGGCGGAACTAGCGATAGGCAACAACAGCGATGCACACAATGCAGTCGTAATTGATCTAGGGTTAAGTTTAGTCTTCATAGTTATTTTCCTATTTATTGTTGTGTATAATCAATTTTCATTTTATTAGCTAACAAGAATTTATTTCTTCATATACATCCTCTATATTTTTTATTTTATGCAGCTTCATTGCTCCTTCAGGGTAGAAACCAGGTAGACAGTATCGGAACATAGGTAACAATAAGCACATCAACCATTAGTACACCGAGGAAAATAAGCATTGGCCGCATCAACTGTTCCATGTTCACGTTAGCGACTTGACAGACAACAAACAGGTTTACTCCAACCGGGGGTGTGGCCATCCCAACCGCAAGATTAATAATCATGACTATAGCGAAGTGAATCGGGTCAATTCCTAGCTGCACGGCGATCGGCGCTAAGATCGGTGCGAGAATAATTATCGCGGCTAGAGCCTCGATGAACATACCGACCCCGAAAAGAAATAAATTTACAATCATGAGAAAAATAAGCGGATTATCAGAGATATCCGTTATCAAAGCACCGAGCATGTGCGGCACGCGGTTGACAGTTAGCATGTATGCAAAGATAGAGGCAAAAGCAACAATAATAAGAACAATTGCCGAAATTATCGCCGAACGACCAAGCACATCGAGCAAGTCGTGCCAGTTCATCTCTCGGTAAATGAACAATCCAATTATTAGCCCATAGATTACGGCTACCACAGAGGCCTCGGTCGGAGTGAATGCACCGGTATAAATACCACCAAGAATTACCACCGGCATTAATAACGCAAAAAATGACTGTTTTAAAGCGACCAAGACCCCAATTAACCATTGACGGAAACTAACCGGCTCGATCATGTCATAATCACGAAGCCAAGCAAGCACGCAAGTGCAGATGATTAATGAAATGCCGACTAACAATCCAGGTAAGATACCCCCGAGAAAAACTGATGCGACTGATACATTAACGCTCAGGGCATAAACGATCATCGTGATTGACGGCGGAATTAGTGATCCAAGCTCGCCGGAGCTGGCCGCCACAGCAGCAGCAAAGGGACGCGGATAGCCTTTTTTTTCCATAGCGGGGATCAGTATTGAGCCGACCGCCGCCGTAGTAGCCGAGGAAGAACCTGACATTGTCGAGAAGAACATCGACGTTAACACCACGACACCTCCTAGACCGCCACGAACCCAGCCAAAAAGAGCATTTGCGAGGTTTATCAAACGCTGAGCTATACCCCCTGACTGCATTAAATTACCGGCAAGAATAAAGAAGGGAACAGCCATCAAGCTAAACGAATTAAGTGACTCGAATACACTCTGCGCTAATGCTATCAGAGGGACACCTTGCTGATTGAGCACAATCATCGAAGAGAGGCCAAGTGAAATGGCTATGGGAACGCCGATGAACATCAGTACCAGAAGAGAAATGCATAGCGTAGCCACAATCATTTTATTACTTCCTCTAAAATTACATTACTTTCAGGGTCCCCTTCTCTGGTTTCGAGAATGCCTCCCTTAAATTTATGCGCCTCATATAGTAGAGCCAAAGTGTTAAGGATGCACAAAGCAAACCCCAGCGACATTGAAGAATAGACTGTTACCATCGGCAATTTTAAAACGGGCGACCCCTGGCTCTGCCCGAGCTCAGCCCATTCCAAACCGACCCAGACCAAAGTCAAGTAAAAAGCCATCGACATTAGAATCGAAAGGTGTTTAATTCCTGAACCAAGAGTGCGAGGAACGGCGTATATTATAAATTGCAGACCAATTAATTTATCTTCACGCGTCGCCACTGCTGCACCGAGAAATACCACCCATGTCATCAAATACCGTGTAACTTCTTCTGTCCAAGGCATAGAAAAACTTAACGAGGAATGAGAAAATAGGAATCGATTTAAAATGCCCAATCCTATGCAAAACACCATAATAAACATGGCGATGCCACATAAGTGAGTGATTAACTTATTTAGGCTATCTACAAATCTGAGGAACCGGCTCCCAAAATACACTCCGTCACTCCTACTGTTACTATATTCTAAACTTTTTTCCTTATTATTATTCATTCGCTTCTCTTTCAAATACTGGTGGCGAAATTATCGACTGAGCAATTACTCCCAGCCGTTCGGCTCAGCGTAAATATTAAGGTGAATATACAATGGATGGTTTCAGCATTGTTAGGATATTAGTGACGTATTGTTGGATTTTTTGTATGGTGAGGCGAGCCTCCCCTGCCAGTCCAGCCTGAATTTCTCAGGTGTGGTGGAGAGGGGGGGGGGTGGATAATATAAAGTAGCTGAAAGTGCTTTTATTTCAATGGACTAAACAATCCATCGTGTACCAACAGCCGATTTCTCCGGATGCCACACCACCTCCAATGTAGGTCTGTTGTTACTGCGCAAGGTTGATAAATAGCACCGCTTAGCCCAACGACTGACCGAGACTCTGACCGATCAGAGTCATCCCCGTATGATCCGCCATGAACTCGATACCATGGTTTGGCAACGGGTTTACGGCCTAGTCGGCGGGTTCTGCCGCCAGGTCGAGGACAAAACCGCGATGGCCAGGGCTACCCATTGTCGCTGCCACAGGAGGCCATACATTTTCGGGTATTCGGATCAACTTGATCACCGCCAGCGATGCGCAAGGCAGCGGTGAAGCGGCACCGAACACATCTTGGCGCAGTTCGTAACGTGCGGTGTAACCCGAAGCGGAAGTGGAGAGAAGAGTAGTCTGCCCCCGGTGGATTTCGGCCGCCCGGCCGATAGCAAGGGTGGTTACGCCTAGGTGCGATTTCAGCGAAGTGACACCCTGGTAAAAACTTTGGAAGATGCCAAGTGACAGCGTGATCTGCGCGGCCGCATTGCTAAGAGCATCACTGGTACTGGCGACAAAGGCCTCTATAGCTAAGGTCAAACCGGTGTTGTTGCAGAACTGGCCGGCACCCCTGATCAGCGAAGCCACGAATGCCCTGCTAATGTCGGCACCGTGCTCAGCAAGCGCATTAAACATCAGAATGACGCGTATCGATAAAGCCGACAGCCGTGATGCTACCGCCAGCAACCAAGTCTGGACAATTGCACCGGCCGAGCCGAAAAGCAGCGAGAAGACACCCTCTGGCAAGCCACAATTCCGAACCGCTTTCTGTACAGCGCGTCCGACCAATTCGGCAGCCCTCGAATGATCAGAATGCGCCTTCACGATGACTGGGCAACCAGCGGATAGGGGGAATGCCGTATCATCACTGGCCACAGACTTGGCCTTTTGCACGAAAGATCGCGGTTTTCCCGATTAGATTCTGGCCTAATATCGACATGAATATCCTCGGAAGTAGTGGTGAATAGTTCTGTTTAATGATTTGCGCAGTTCTTCACTGTACGAAGCAGAGCCGGGACCGAGCATTCGGCCCCCGCAGAGCGGACATACACGGACGATTACTTGATCGCCTTGAGGCCCTCGATCGCAGCTTGGATAGTGTTGACTACCATCTCGCGCTCGACATCTACCAGCGGCAATCGCGGTGCGCGAGTCCACTCTGGAGCGCCATACACTATGTGCTCGGCCAGTTTGATGTACTGAACCAGTTTCACGTGAGTATCAAGGTGGAAGGATGGGGTTAGCAGGCGGTAGAGCTTACGCGCTTCTGGGTACCTGTTCTCGGCGCACAGCTTGAAAATCTGTACGCACTCAGCCGGCCAGACGTTGGTCATGCCAGACACCCAGCCAGTGACACCCAGCGAGCTGCTTTCAACGATCAAGTCGTCGACACCACAGAAGATGCTGAAGCGATCGCCGAAGGCGTTGTACATGTCAGTAACA
>Ga0314774_1002512_pt1 | contig 10226 bp, 9 predicted proteins | sample MetaGCBIA2018_FD_204515 | JGI IMG/M metagenome (GOLD analysis project Ga0314774, IMG submission 204515) | Cryopeg brine microbial communities from Beaufort Sea near Barrow, Alaska, United States - CBIA 2018 | ecosystem: Environmental > Aquatic > Marine > Coastal | place: USA: Alaska | collected... | reverse complement strand
GTGGCAGGCAATTCGTGGGCGGAAATCATACTGCGGCAACCAGCCACTGATGTGGTTCTGATAGCCATACGCCTTACTTTATCCTCAAACTATGCCTGTTGAGCGTTAGTCCGACAGGCTGCTAGGCTGGCAGAGGGGGCCTTATCCAAATGAAAGATTTTTCGTCAAATACCCGAAGTAGGAGCCGTATGCGTTAGTAGCGCACGTACGGATCTGTGCAGGGGGTGCCAAGTGATTGGCATTCCTACTGCGACCATTTAAAGTATTGGTCGGCATTGTAAAAACATATATCAACAACCATTTTTTGTTAGTGCTAATTGCCACTTCGATCTGAATTGGTCTATTGACTTTTTATTGATGGAGGATTAACTTATTAATCATATTGTATGAGGATTGTAAAAAACGGGATAATTCTTCAATCCTTAAACTGGTAAAACAGTTGTCAAATAGGTTAAAGATTTAGGGGATGTTTCATGCTTAAGGGATCGACAAGTAGTCGTACGTTTTCACGCCGCAGCATTCATGGGCAAGTTGCACATGAGCTAGGGTTGCGTATTGTCAGTGGTGCGCTCTCTCCGCAATCGATACTTCCGAACGAAGAAAACTTTAGTGCTGAACTCAAAGTTAGCCGTACGGCGTATCGCGAAGCAATTAAAGTTCTGGCAGCAAAAAACTTAGTCGAATCCCGTCCCAAGACAGGTACACGCGTGCGTGCATCCAAAGAATGGAACATGTTGGACCCAGACGTGCTGGCATGGTGTTTTTTAGCAGGTCCATCTATGAGCCACGCTCGGTCTCTATTTGAAATGCGCAGCATTGTGGAGCCTGCCGCTGCTGCTCTGGCTGCAGAACGTGCTGACGCAGAGCAGTTGACCAAAATCGAAACAGCCCTAGAGATGATGAAAACCTCTGAACCGGACACGGATGATAGCATCGAGGCTGACTTACACTTTCACCAAGGCATTATTGAAGCCTGTGGTAATGACCTACTGGCTTCGTTGGGTTATTTGATCGAATCTGCATTGGCACAAAGTTTTAAACTTTCAAGTCACCGTCCTGGTGCTCGTAGAAACTCAATCCCCTTACATGCTGCTGTTTTTACGGCAATTAAAGAACGAAATTCTGATCAGGCAAAGACCGCCATGAGTGCTTTGCTAGATGAAGCATGGGTAGATATAGAAGATGTGATTTCTGAACTGTCAGATAAAAACCCAAACTGACCCCACCTGACTAGGTGAGTATCGAAGGAATTAAATTTATGAGTGATGATAAAAAACAAAAAAAAGTACTTAGGTCCCACCATTGGTATGGCGGCACCGATAAGGATTCTTTTATTCACCGTAGCTGGATGAAAAATCAAGGTCACCCCGACCATGTGTTCGATGGTCGCCCGGTCATTGGCATTTGCAATACATGGTCCGATCTCAATCCCTGTAACGCGCACTTCAAGGAAATGGCGGAAGTTGTTAAACGTGGCGTATACGAAGCAGGTGGTTTCCCTGTTGAGTTTCCTGCGATGAGTTTGGGCGAAACGACTATGCGTCCTACAGCGATGCTATATCGCAACCTTGCCGCCATGGAAGTCGAAGAGAGCATTCGCGCTAATCCGTTAGACGGTGTGGTACTGATGGTCGGTTGTGACAAGACCACACCAGCACTGCTAATGGCAGCGGCCAGTTGTGATTTGCCAACTATTGCCTTGTCGGGTGGGCCAATGCTTAACGGCAAGTTTAAAGGTGAAGATATCGGTTCTGGCACAGCTGTGTGGCGTTTTTCCGAAGCTGTGAAGGCAGGTGAAATGACCCTTAAGGACTTTATGTCCGCAGAATCTGGCATGTCGCGAAGCCCTGGTCATTGCATGACTATGGGCACGGCTTCGACGATGGCATCAATGGTTGAAGCCTTAGGCATGGGGCTGCCTATGAACGCAGCCTTCCCAGCGGTCGATGCGCGGCGCAAGCGCATGGCCCACTTGGTTGGTAGCCGCATCGTCGATATGGTCAAAGAAGACCTAACAATTTCTAAAATTCTTACCAAAGAAGCGTTTGAAAACGCTATTCGTGTCAACGCCGCGATTGGTGGTTCGACTAACGCAGTTTTGCATTTGATGGCTATAGCGGGGCGTATGGGGGTAGACCTTTCTCTAGACGATTGGGATCGCTTGGGCAAGTCCGTACCAACTGTGGTCAATCTGCAACCGTCGGGTAAATACCTGATGGAAGATTTTTGCTACGCCGGCGGGTTACCGACAGTGATCAAGCAATTGGGTGATCATGACATGCTGCATAAAGACGTCATTACGGTCAATGGTCATAGCATGTGGGACAACGTTTCCGATGCTGAGAACTTTAACGAAGACGTCATTCAGCCATTCGATAAGCCGTTGATGAAAGACGGCGGTATTGCAGTATTGCGCGGTAACCTAGCGCCGGGTGGCTGCATCATCAAGCCATCCGCCGCGACGCCAGAACTGATGCAGCACCGTGGTCGAGCTGTCGTATTCGAAAGCATTGAAGACTACAAATCTAAAATTGAAGATCCGGATCTTGATATCGACGAAACCTGTGTGATGGTGCTTAAGGGCTGTGGTCCGAAGGGTTACCCCGGCATGGCTGAGGTCGGCAACATGGGCTTGCCGCCTAAGATTCTGGCTAAAGGCATTAAAGACATGGTGCGTATCTCCGACGCCCGTATGAGCGGCACGGCTTACGGTACCGTATTGCTGCACACAGCACCGGAAGCAGCCGTTGGCGGTCCGCTGGCTATCGTGCAAAACGGCGACATAATTGAAGTTGATGTCGCTGGTCGCCGCATTCATTTGGATATTTCCGACGAGGAACTGAAAAGTCGTTTGGCCAATTGGACACCGCCTGCGCCGCACATGGATAGCGGCTACTACAAACTTTACTGCGATACCGTTCTGCAAGCCGATAAGGGAGCTGATCTGGACTTTTTGGTGGGCTGCCGTGGCAGCGAAGTCAAGCGAGATTCACATTAGAGGATAAAGAGTATGCGTCTGGTTCAATTCCATAAAGGCAACCCTGCTGACGTTATCGTTGCGCAGGTAAACGGTGATCAACTCGACGTTGTCGCCGGGGCAAAATCTACGCGCTTGTTAGCTCTGGAGGCCGTTCGTGAAGGAAAAATGCTGACGGCCTTGGTAGCTGAGAAAGGCGTCGCGGAAAGTGTCGATTATGGCACCGTCATCGAGGAGGGCAGATTATTGCCCCCCGTTAGTCATGACGACCCGGCACACATGGCCATGACCGGGACTGGTCTCACCCACTTGGGCAGCGCCAGCATGCGCAATGCTATGCATGAAAAGACAGGACAAGGCGAAGCCGAACTGACGGATTCTATGAAGATGTTCAAATGGGGCCTAGAAGGCGGAAAGCCTAGCGGCGAACAAGTCGGAACTGTGCCTGAATGGTTTTATAAGGGCGACGGTTCCTGGGTCGTTGCACCTGAAGCAGATTTGGAACTTCCAAGTTTGCCTTAGACGGTGGAGAAGAGCCAGAGGTAGCGGGTGTTTATGTTATCGCAGATGACGGAACCCCATGCCGTATTGGCTTCGCTATCGCCAACGAATTTTCAGATCATGTCTTGGAACGCCGCAATTATTTAATGCTGGCGCATTCTAAGCTACAGACATCTTCATTTGGTCCTGAATTGCTGGTAGGTGATTTGCCCGACGATATCCAAGGCACCAGCCGCATTTTGCGTGATGGAAAAATAGTGTGGGAAAAGCCTTTCGTCAGTGGCGAAAACAATATGAGCCATTCCATCGCCAACCTAGAACACCATCATTTTAAATACGAACGTTTTTGCCGTCCCGGCGATGTCCATGTTCATTTCTTTGGCACGGCAACGCTGAGTTTTGCTGACAATGTAAAAGTTGAACCCGGGGATGTTTTCGAAATTTCTGCTGAAGGCTTTGGTAAGCCTTTACGCAACTCGCTTGCTCGTACAAAGGAAAGAATATCCCTAGTGCGTCAACTATAATCATGCATACCATGGTTTATAGAATAGGCCGGAAAAGTGGCCCAATAATAAGAGGGATAGTAAGTTAAGGCGATTATCGCCTTACCATTCGAATCCCATTTTTTACCCTAGGAGAAAGATAATGTTAAAAAAAAGTCTATTGGGCGTTGCTGCCCTTACTGTAGCACTGTCAGGGGGTGTAGCTAACGCTGACACTTCAGAAAAAAAAATTGCTTTATCCAACAATTACGCTGGTAATTCATGGCGTCAGGCAATGTTGCAAAGTTGGATCAAAGTTACCGATGCTGCTGTTAAAGCTGGCATCGTTGCTGAAGCTCCTGCTTTTACAACTGCTGAAAACCAAGTGACGGAGCAAGCAGCTCAAATCCAAAATCTGATCTTGGAAGGCTATGATGCCATCGTGATCAACGCTGCTTCTCCAGATGCCTTGAACGGCGCTGTCAAGCAAGCTTGCGATGCAGGCATCGTGGTTGTTTCCTTCGATGGCATTGTGAGTGAGCCTTGCGCTTACCGCATCGCCGTTGATTTTGCGGCAATGGGCGAACTCCAAGTTGATTACCTAGCTAAGCGTCTGCCTAAGGGTGGTAATTTGTTGGAAATTCGTGGCCTTGCGGGTGTATTCGTTGATGACGAAATTAGCGCGGGTATCCACCGTGGATTGAAAAATCACCCACAGTTTAAAGTCGTCGGTTCCGTATACGGTAACTGGGCACAAGACGTGTCACAGAAAGCTGTTGCTGGCATCTTACCATCGCTTCCAAAAATTGTTGGTGTCGTGACGCAGGGTGGTGACGGTTATGGTGCAGCTCAGGCATTTAATGCTACTAAACGCGATAAGCCGATAATCATCATGGGCAACCGTGAAGATGAATTGAAATGGTGGAAAGAACAGAAGGACGCTAATGGCTATGAAACTATGTCAGTTTCCATTGCTCCAGGCATATCCACTTTAGGTTTTTGGGTCGCTCAGATGATCTTAGATGGCAAGAAAGTTCCTCACGATATAACTGTGCCGTTCTTGCAAATTCATCAGAATAACTTGGAAGCTAACTTGGCCAACACCGACAAAGGCGGCGTTGCCAATGTTGAATACTCACTTGATGAAGCAAAAGCTGCAATCAAGTAATTCAACGCTAATCTGACTAAAGGACCAAACTATGCCCACGACGCAGTCACAAATCGTGAACTTTCAAAGTGTAGCGAAAAGCTTCGGTGCCGTCAGCGCTTTGGCGGGGGTCGACTTGCATGTCGATGCGGGTGAATGTTTGGGTTTGGTCGGGCACAATGGTGCCGGCAAATCCACGTTAATGAACGTGCTTGCCGGTACCTTATCCCCTGATACCGGGGTAATGAGTATTCATGGCCAAGATTTGGCCGAGCATTACAATGTTACGGTGGCCCATGATCAAGGTATTCGGTGTGTATTTCAGGAGCAGTCATTGTGTCCTAATTTGACGGTTGCTGAAAATGCACGGATTTTTCATGCATCGCTAAAAGGCTTCGGCTGGAAAAAACGCGCGGGAAAGATGATCATTGACAAGCTTGATGAAATTTTCCCAGATCACGGTATTCAAGACAATGATGTAGTAGGTGACTTGACCATAGGTAGACGCCAGATGGTGGAAATATCTCGTGCGTTTACGGTAACTGACAAAGCACTAGATTTGGTCATCTTGGATGAACCAACGTCATCACTTGATGTGGTCACAGCAACGCAGCTACTGACCTATGTACGTAAGGCCGTAGGTGAAGGGCAAAGTTGCATTCTGATTTCTCATCTATTAGGTGAAATTCTCGATTATTCTGACCGTATCTTGATAATGAAAGATGGGGCTGTTATCGCTGAAAAACTTGCCGCCGATTTCACTCGCGATAGCCTAGTTACGGCGATGGGTAACGTAGTCGAGGAAAAAGAAATTGAAGCGCACGTACAGTTCGAAAAAGTTCGTGGAGAAACTCCGCAGGTAGTGTGTGCGCTACCCAGAACTCAAACCAACGGCACTGAATTTATTGCCCACAAGGGTGAAATAGTCGGTCTTGCCGGTCTTGCTAGCAATGGTCAGACGGCTATGTTGTTACAAGTTTTTGAGGGGGCAACCAAGCGTGTTCCTAATACCAAAGTTGAAGCACCTGTGGCCTTTGTTGCTGGTGATCGTCAATCGGATGGTGTGTTTCACCTGTGGTCTATCGGTCAGAATATCGGTGTCCGCTCTTTGAAAAATATGATCAAGGGGTGGTGGCTGATTGACGTAGCTCAAGAAGTCTTCATGGCGGATGATTGGAAGAACAAGATTAAGATTAAAACGCCAGATATGAACGACAACATCCTTTCGCTATCCGGCGGTAATCAGCAAAAAGCTCTCTTTGGGCGTGCGTTGGGTTCTGACGCAGAGATTATTTTGATGGACGACCCAATGCGTGGTGTTGATGTCGGTACTAAGTTAGAAGTTTACGACCTGATCCGCGCCGAAGCGGAGGAAGGGAGAACTTTCCTATGGTACACGACGGAGATGGATGAATTATTCAATTGCGATCATATTTATGTCTTTTGCGAGGGCAAAATTGTTTCCGAGTTATCACGCAGTGAATTGACCGAAGAAAAAGTCCTGCAGTGTTCATTTAAAGAGAATGCATAGCCATGTTAAATTATCTGACTAGTCCTAAATTCCTGCGCAGCGCCCTTCCGGCAGCATCATTATTGTTGCTGCTAGCGGCGATTTTTTACATTCAGCCACGCGCGATGAGTCATTTTGGTATGAACTTGATGCTGCAATATGCAGTGCCTATCGCCTTGGCGACGATCGCACAAATGTTCATCATCACGGTGAACGATCTAGATCTATCCATTGGCCCATTCGTTGGTTTGACCGCTTGTATTGGTGCGACCTTGCTGGTCACTGACCCTATATTGGGTGTTTTGGCATTGATTGCATGTATCGCAGCGTACGCAGCACTGGGAGCGTTAATCTATTGGCGTAACTTACCGTCCATTGTCGTGACGCTGGGCATGTCTTTTGTGTGGCTGGGGGTCGCCGTGCTTGTTTTGCCGACACCAGGAGGCACGGCGCCAGATTGGGTAAAAGCGATTATGAGCTTTAAAATTCCCGGAATACCATTTCCTATTTTTGCCGCAGCGGTCATCGCATTGGTGGTCCATTTCGCTTTGATGCGTTCTAGTTATGGTGCGGTGTTACGTGGTGCGGGTGGCAATCCCAAGGCCATTGGTCGTGCGGGCTGGTCGCTTTTGAAAATCAAGATGGTGATGTTTGCGGCCGCAGGATTTTTTGGTGTGCTGGCGGGCTTGTCATTGATTGGTTTGACTTCTGCCGCCGACGCGCACATCGCGGATCGCTATACATTGTATGCCATCGCTGGAGTGATCCTTGGCGGTGGTGAATTCGTTGGTGGGCGTGTGTCACCGACCGGAGCTGTGTTGGGTGCGTTAACATTGACGTTGACTGGCTCGTTTTTGATTTTCTTGAAAATTTCGCCGGATTGGCAGATTGGTGCACAGGGTGGAGTCTTGATCATCGTTTTGGCGTTGCGGGCTTTGATTAACCGCCGGGAGGCAAGCGCATGAGTATCATGATAGCATCTACTAAAAACCTAATTCAAAAACCTTGGATTTGGTCATATTTAGGCATGATCGTCGTATGGCTTGCCACTATTACCTTTACCAAGGGGCTGGGCGGTGGCGCCATGATAACCGCCGCTTTATCGTTCGCCGCCTTCACAGTGATCGTTGGTATCGGGCAGATGTTCGTCATCTCCTTGGGTCCAGGAAACGTAGATTTGTCAATCCCCGCAAATATTGCACTTTCCGGTGCGGTGGCCACGAAAATCATGGATAGTTCGAACGATATGCTGTTGGTTGGGTTCTTGGTGGCAATGGGCTGCGGATTGGCAGTCGGTATCTTCAATTATGCCCTGATCCGTATCCTCAAAATCCCGCCGATTATCGCAACTTTATCGGCCAGCTTTTTAATTTTATCGACTGCTATTGCGTATGGACGGGGGTTGAAGATCAAGCCACCAACTATGCTGGCCGAATTCGCCACCTGGCAAATTTACGGCATCCCGATTCTGGCAGTCTTTGTCGTAGGCTTGGCGATTGTCATGTCGGTGGTGTTACATCACACCTTCTATGGACGTTCTGTTCTCGCCATTGGGCAAAATATGCGCGCAGCATGGCTAGCGGGGATTAATGTGGAACGCATCCGATTATCCACTTATGTTTTGAGCGCGATGTTGGCCAGCCTTTGCGGACTGCTGCTGTCAGGGTTTTCTGGCGGGGCTTCGCTCAATATGGGCGAAGAGTACCTGTTGGGATCCATCGCCGTCGTTGTGATCGGCGGTACTTCAGTAGCTGGCGGCAAAGCTAACGTGCCGGGCATCTGGGGCGCGGCGTTATTCATGTTTTTACTGGTGACTATGCTCAATACTTTCGGCGCCAGTGCCGGTATTCGTCTGATCATGACGGGTTTAATTATCGTGGCCGTCATCACCTTGGCTGGCGGGGAAAAACAACTAGATTAATAGAAGGAGTGCATCATGGCTTTAGTTGGTAGTCCCTATGAATACTACGACAAACGTTTTTACGACCTTACGGTACCCATCGCGGAGGTTGAAGAGCTATATGATGGCTGCCGCTGGGCGGAAGGGCCGGTATGGTTTAATGAACATTCCGCCTTGGTATGGAGCGACATTCCCAATCGACGACTGTTGCGTTGGATTGAAGGCGAGGGTGTGTCAGTTTTCCGTGCCCAATCAGATTTCACCAATGGTAATACCCGCGACCGTGAAGGCCGTTTGATCAGCTGTGAACATGGCGGACGACGTGTCACGCGCACTGAACCTGACGGTACCCTAACCGTAATTGCGGATAGTTATGGAGGCCGTAAACTGAACTCGCCCAACGACGCTGTGGTAAAGTCTGACGGTACGATCTGGTTCACCGACCCAAATTACGGAATCATGTCAGATTACGAGGGCTACAAGGCTGACATGGAGCAAGACGGTTGTTACGTCTATTGCGTCGACCCGCAAACTGGCGATATAAAAATAGTCGCTGACGACTTTGTGAAGCCCAATGGCTTGGCGTTTTCCGAGGACGAAAAAACACTCTACATCGCAGACAGCGGGCGCAGTCACGATCCATATGGTCCCCATCACATCCGCGCTTTAGATGTCGCTGACGAAAACACGCTGTCCAATTCACGGATTTTCTGTGAAGTTGATCCAGGGGTGCCCGACGGCTTCCGTGTCGATGTCCAAGGGAATGTGTGGACCAGCTGCGGCGATGGTGTGCTCTGTTTCGCGAAGGATGGAACTCTATTGGGTAAGATAAAAATCCCCCAGCTGGTCGCCAATATCACCTTTGGGGGCCCTAAACGAAACCGTTTGTTCATTGCTGCAAATAAGTCTATTTATGCGGTCTATGTGGCGACGACTGGTATACAGGTACCTTAATAATATGACTACACCTCTCCCAAATTTTGTAAGACTTCATGGTGAAGACAACGTTGTCGTGGCAACAGTTAACCTCACTCTAGGTATGGACGTGGCAGGCATTGCCGTGTGTGAGTCAGTACCAACGGGTCATAAAATAGCCATGCTCGACATCGTTAAGGGCGAGGCCATTTGGAAATACGATCAGACAATAGGCTTCGCCTCGGTTGATATTAAAGCCGGTTCGCACGTTCATACTCACAACTGTGAATACCGTGCAGATTTCGAACGCGATCCCTCCCCTGGTGTGGGTGCAGTGCCCACGGATTATGTTCCTGTTGACCAACGCGCGACCTTTGAAGGGATTGTACGTTCCGACGGGCGAGTCGGGACGCGCAATTATGTCGGTATTCTGGCGACTGTGAACTGTTCAGCAACAGTGGCGAAAATGATTGCAGCATCCTTTACGGCTGACAAGCTGAAAGCATTTCCGAACGTAGATGGCGTAGTGGCTTTCACCCATGGCACGGGCTGCGCCTTAGATTTGAAAAGCGAAGGCTATGCCATGCTGCAGCGGACGTTCAATGGCTATGCACGCCATGTAAATATCGGCGGTGTGCTGGTGGTCGGGCTGGGTTGTGAATCGGCGCAAGTCAAAGATCTGATGGATCGTTATGATTTGGAAGACAACAATGCGTTCCAGCACCTTATTATCCAAGACACTGGCGGCACCGAAAAAACTGTGGCGGCGGGCATTGAACGCATTGAGGCGATGC
>Ga0314774_1002510_pt1 | contig 10234 bp, 5 predicted proteins | sample MetaGCBIA2018_FD_204515 | JGI IMG/M metagenome (GOLD analysis project Ga0314774, IMG submission 204515) | Cryopeg brine microbial communities from Beaufort Sea near Barrow, Alaska, United States - CBIA 2018 | ecosystem: Environmental > Aquatic > Marine > Coastal | place: USA: Alaska | collected... | reverse complement strand
GCCTTGCGTGACTTTGTCGGTATCGACCTGAGTGTGGAGTCGGTTCCGGACGCCACGACCCTGCTGAAGTTCCGCCACCTGCTGGAAAAGCAGGCCTTAACCCAAGTCATCTTTGAACAGATCAACGGCCACCTGGCCGAGCGCGGCATGCTCATGCGCGAAGGCACGATCTTAGACGCCACCATTGTTGCCGCACCGCCATCCACGAAGAACCGGGCTAAGGCACGGGACCGAATTGTCGGACCGCCAGAAATGCACCAAGCCAAAAAAGGTAATGAATGGCACTTTGGTATGAAGGCTCACATCGGGACGGATGCTGACTCCGGCCTGATTCACAGTCTGACGGGTACGGCTGCCAATGTGGCGGATATCACCGAGTCCGAACACTTGTTGCACGGCGATGAAACCGAGGCCTACGCGGACGCAGGCTATACCGGCGTGGCCAAACGCCCAGAGTTCCAAGGGTCGGATGTGGTCTGGCACGTGGCTGAGAAACGCAGAAAGCTTAAGAGGATGGAAGAAGGTCCTCACAAGACTCTGACCGCCCAACGGGAGCGGGTCAAAGCTCAGATCCGCGCCAAGGTTGAGCATTCGTTCCACGTGGTGAAGAACCTGTTTCGGCACCGCAAGGTGCGCTATCGGGGGCTACTAAAGAACACGGCGCAGTTGTTTACGTTGTTCGGTTTGGCCAATCTGGTACTGACTCGTAGGCTAAATCCGTCTCCATGTTCTTAAAATGTGCCTAAAAGGCGAAATTAGGGCAAAAAAAACGGCGATTTCATCACTAAAACAGAAATATTGAGTGCTGAACGAGAAAATACATTATTTCTCAGGCCGAATTCCGTTGGTTTGCGATTAGTTGCCGCCTTTCGTTAATTGAACAGTGTTTCCCTAGGTTAATTCTTATAGTTATTTATTAAATTAAACGGTAATATTAACTTTAAATAAAAGAGCACGGCTGGAGCTAGTTCAACAAACACCAATAGCAAAATTGATGAAGGGAGTAGCAATGGTCAACTTACTTTGGACAGGAGGTTGGGATTCAACGTTCAGATTACTGCAGCTTGCACAAAAGGGCGCTGAGGTACAGCCTCATTACATAAGGGATCAACATAGAGAATCGGGAAAAAAAGAACTCCAAGTAATGAATGAAATCCGTCAGAAAGTGAATCAGCGATTTCCCAATTGTATTATTCGAGAAACAGAGATAATTAATAAGTCGGACATTGTTATAAATACAAATCTTGAAAGATCTTACCAGAACCTTTTAATAAAAGCGTGGGTCGGACCTCAATATATCTATATTGCTTCCTATTCTCAACAACACAAAATAATGTGCCTCGAGCTCTGCCTTGAGCGGATGAGCCACGACCGACACGTCGTTATGCCATGCGTGGAAAACACCGAACTAAATAGGGAAGGACAACGAATTATATCCGAAAACGTAGACAAGGATATTCTATACTTGTTTGGTCAATTCTCTTTTCCCACTCTTGCATTTACAAAACTTGACATGTTAAATGAATCCAAAAAACACGGCGTTTTTGACATTTTAAATATGTCTTGGTTTTGTCACCGACCACTTTTTGGAAAGCCCTGCGGCACATGCAATCCTTGTATGAGCACGTTGAAATACGGCCTGAACTATCGCTTCAACATTTTGGCGCTACTCAGAAATAAAACGAAAAAAATGTTACTTTCTCGACCAAGACTTCATATGTTGCTAAGAAAATTAAGATATGGTTACAGTGATTATTCATGACCCTCACATGGCCAGGTAGCCCCCACTAAAAATCGGAGTGCTCAATGGATCGCTGGGGAAGCCACTATTTTGTGCAATTCTTACTACTTGGTACGCTACACGTTTCGATCGTTACACTCAGCGCTGGCACAGCCGCTTGATTTCTGATCAGATGAGCGGAAGAATGGGGCCAACTGCGCTATTTGTTCAGCCAAGCCCAGAGAAAATAAGAGCCCACGGGTCTAATACCATCAAAATACGTCTTTATATTAATCGGCCGGAAGATTATGCTAAAAACGAAAAATAACATCAAGCACTAGTCGGGTTTATGGAAGAACAGTCATCCAACTGGAAGAAAATGACGGCATTACTCGTATCAAGGATCCTGTAAGCCTTGATAATACACTGGTTTAATTACATAACGCGAGCTAGTAGGCTTATCTTAATGAAATCGACGTCATTTTTAGTAAAGATGAGTATTGATCAAACGACCCTGCCGGACACCCATTGTGTTTACTATGACGCGTTTTGTTCGCTTTATATACGAGTTCGTAATGCAAATCATATTCAATACATTTGTGACGACGAAGGTTTTATAGTTTTTGTTGGGGAAGTCACTAAAACGTCTCTTTCGAGGAAAATCACCAGCAGTCCGGGCCAGGGTACACTTGTCACATACAGCGAGGCTTCCAAAAAAATAACAATCAATACTGATCGGTTAGGCACAGCACTTCTCTACTATGGCAGAGATCAAAACGATAACTTAGAAATCTCAAATCGTCTGGACAATCTGACTCTTGCAGAAAAAAAACCGAACTGGTCTTCGATTCAACAATATCTAAACACTGGATATACAATAAGCTCCAGCACGTTTTTTTATGGAATTGAGCAGACTCTCCCAAATGAAAAATTAACGGCGTGCAGCGAAGAGTTATTCCTCGTTAAACGAACGATGACGGAGCCATCGAGTCACAAAGCGACATACACCGTGGAACAACTGGTAGATCAGCTGGCATCACGGCTTTCGACAGTATTGCGAGAACTCCCTTCATCTGTGCTCATGATGTCAGCCGGATGGGACTCTCGAACACTCCTGATGACCGGGCCAGAGAACTATCACATGGCCTATACACATGGCGATCTCTCCAGTAGAGAAATATCTATAGCACGCACCCTCACCGGCGACTTGCGAATGGATCATGCGTTTTCTGACATTAAGAACTTGGATCTCTCAGAAGATTTACTCAAACGTATGCTGGACGAGCTTGGTTTTTGCGTCTTTCCCGTGTGGTATATTGCTGGCCGGCGAGCGCAAGAAATCCATAATGCTCCGCTATCGAGCGGTGTGTTGGGTGAGCTCATCGGTGGTCACTACGGGGTACTAAGCATGGGAACTAGATTTCAGAAAATTTTAGCGTCAGCGTCACTGGTGAATGACAGCCTGATCCGCAAAGACCAATTTTCGAAGGCACTTGAGCGTTTTACTACTCCGGCTGCTCATCACTGGTTTCTGTCGGCTGAAGGACATAGCCGTCTCGCTCAATCGGCCAATATTACCAAGAATATCATGCGTGAACGACTAGACTCCACCCACCAGAGTGTTGGAGATTGGCAAACCGCAATCGAAACATTCAATATGGAGCACAGAGCGCGCCAGTATATCTTGAAACAAGCTCAGGCAGCATCTTGTACCTCAGGCTATATTGCGCCATTTGCCGACAACGAACTAGCAGAAATCTCTCAACTAATACCCTTTAGTAGCAGAGTACACAACAAGTTGAATCAACGGGTTTTGAGAGCACAACATCCGCAATTGCTTAATTATTCTATGGCTGCAACTCTATTACCCGCTAAATATCCGATTCTTTTGCAAGAGTTTTCGAGGGCAGCCAGAATAACCCTTGAGCAAACACGGAAGCTGATAAAAATGAACCAGCCACGACTGGGTTGGTTTAACTACGATCACTTATACCAAAGCAACGTTTTGCAAGAGATAATAAGCAGTCTAACGTCGACGCTGTGGGACAAAGCACGGATGCGAAGGACAATTGAAGATAACCCGAGGAACGGTATTGATGCTGGTTCAACGTTAGACATGCTGTGCAAGATAAAAACAGTAGATTATTATCTTCAAATAAAATAGGTTTCACCTAGTCGCATAGAGAGATGGCAGCAATGCCGGCTCATTCGGCCTGTTAGCTGAAATCGACATTAAATCTGGCTCAATCGTTAATTGTAAGAAAAAAGCATACATTCTGGGCGAATTCGTTTCATAGCATCCTGACACCTTTAACTAGGTCATTAGGGTTACCATACCTCATTGGAACGACGTCTTGTTTATATGCAATGAAGCGGTATTTTCTATTTAGTCCATTAATTCAATAGCTTGGGATTTTCTATTTGATATGGATCGTCCAGAAATAATGAAAGGGGATGGCCAATGGCTCATGATCTCAAAGCAAATATTTAGAAAAAGTTACTTGTCAGCACGAAACAGGGAATTATTAGCTCTCGACGATCTAGAATTTGCTCAGTATAATATTCCGAAGTCATCATTTTCTAATTTGAAGTTTGTATTATTTGCGCTTCTGATAAAATGTCATAATAGAAAAAATCTTGAACTGTAAGGAAATTTGGCTAGATAAAATGAAACTGAAAATTACATGTTAAAAGGCATTAACAAATGAATCTAATAACCGAGGATCGCAGTTTACCCAGATTAGCTTGGATAGCCAGATATGAGACCACTAATCAGCACTTAGAAATCCATTACGGAAGGGATGTTGAAGTCGGCGATTTTTTTTTAGTTGAGGGCGTTTGGGACGGAGCTTATTCCGATATTGGCTATAATAAAAGTAATCACTTTTTTGGCAGCGGTCTTAAGATATTAAATGACGAGGTAATCGTAGTCCCTTCAACTGGACTTGTTGATCGTATCTTCATAGGAGAATCTAAAGAACACTACTATATTTCAAATAGTCTGATTGAAATTCTGGCGAGAACAAAGTCCGAATTGATTCAATCTCACAACTACAGGGTTCAAACAGATACAATTCGAGATGGCATCAAAAATTACATCAATGATTACCCTATTTCTAGCGAAGTTCTCTTAAATCTAAAACAATATTTTTATCATCCAATAAAGATAAATGGTAAAACACTCTCGATTAGTAAACGACCCAAAAGTCCAGATTTTGAGAGCTATGAACAATACATATCTACAATCGACTCTGATCTAAAAAATATTGCGCTCAATGCATCGTCACCTCTTCGAAGAAAAACGATTGACTTCTACACCACAATCTCGAAAGGATATGACTCGACTGCCGTTACGGCACTAGCAGCAGATCTTCCAATTAAATACGCATTTACAAGCAAAATCTCAAACTCATCCCTGTTGAATCTTTTTATTAAGGATTGGAATGATGACGACGGAACGAAAATTGCTCAGAAACTAGGTCTACCGATCATTTATCTGGATTTTGAAGAATCGGAGATAGACAGCGACGAGCTTTATTTTCTTGCTGCGACCGCTGGAGAACCAGAACTCCAGCTCTTTAAAATGCATAAGTTCTTAGCAAAAAACGATAGTCCAAGCGCAATTTTTACCGGTTATCACGGCGATACAATTTGGGGTTTATCCCCACCAAATAGGGCATTAACGGATGACATATTAAAACCAGGCGCATCCGGCTTAACACTATCGGAAGCCAGACTAAAATCGGGTTTTATAGATATTCCAGTTCCTATGATGCATGCCCGGAGCATCGTTTCCATTAACCGCATTTCAGCCTCGGACGAAATGTCAAAATGGGCTGTTGGTGGAGATTATGACCGACCAATCCCTCGAAGAATCTTAGAATCGCTAGGAATCGACAGAAACGAATTCGGGATGAAAAAAAGGGCTGTAGCCACTTTTTATGACCTCCCCAAAAATAAAACATTGCGCGAAGAATTTTTGTGTTACATGGCCTTCGTTTACAATAAGTCTGCCAGGTCAATTATTATGAATCAGTTTAAAGATCAGTTCAAATATTACTCAAGGATGCTGCTTTATACTTTAGATCAGTTAACTTTAAAGACAGGGAGATTTGAGCGTCCCTTAAACAGTCATACTATTGACACTCCATATTTTATGCACATTTGGTCCCTTACAAAGCTGGTCAGGGAGCGCGTAAAGGAACTTGATTCCTAACGTTTTCATGGTCAAGGCGATGACGAGTTGAATTCACTGCGTCGAGGGATCCAGTCAAGTGCATAAAAAATTTGGCATGTAAATTGATAAACGGCTGAAATGCGCTTTTAAGTTACCTGAATAGCAGATTACCCTACACATCAATACAGGAAGTTAGGCGGCCATTAGATCTATGGAAAACATAGCCATTCGTCTTGAAGAAAAAAACGGCGTTGTTCGCATCAATGAACCAGTAGGTCTTGGCGTACCGCTCCCCAAGGGAGCGGTACGCCAAGCACACGAGCTTGCAGTAACAGATGGCCTAGAGTCAATCAGCGCCCAACTTGAACCACTCGCACGCTGGCCAGACGGCAGTATTCGGTGGGTTCATGTTAGCTTTTTGGCCAATCTGAATTCCGGGCAGGAAAAAGATTTTCTGCTTACCAGGTTAGACGCTTCCTTACTTTCTAGCTCAGAGCTTGCGATTGAAAAAACCGCCGACGGCCTCACAATCTTTACATCTGTAGGTAGAGTGGATATAAGCGCAGGTAGTTTGGCATGGTTCGTTACACAACAAAGTAAAATAAGTACTTCATCCTCAGTAAACCTGAGTGATGCAAGCGGCCTTCCCTGCACGGTCAAAGCCGAAGACAGCTGGGAAATTACTCACCAAGGCCCGGTTTTTGTTGCTGTATCGCTAAAGGGCCAATGGCTGAAACACAACAGTGAGCGACTTGCGCGTTTCGATTGTGAACTAAAAGTGTTTTTGGAAACTGGTCTCATTCTGGTGGAGTTGATAACGCACAACCCAAAACGAGCCCGCCATTCTGGGGGTTTATGGGACTTAGGCGATCCGGGCTCAGTGCACTTTAGTGAATTGGCGATAGAAACAACGGTGCCAGCCAAGAGCTTTGTCCGCGTAGCGCCACAGGCGACCGATCAAGCCTCGGAGGTGGCTCAACTTACTGAGTTCAATCTTTATCAGGATTCTAGCGGAGGCGAGAACTGGCAAAGCAATAACCATATCAATGGCAGCGGCAAAATTAGCACGCAATTTTGCGGTTATAGGCTCTCAGCGCAGAGTGATGTAGTGCTGGAAGGTAAGCGGGCTAACCCGCTGATTAGTATCGACCACCAGGGCGTCAATCTGGACGTCGCCGTACCTGGCTTTTGGCAGAACTTTCCCACCAGTTTACGTAAACAAAAAAATAGCTTAACTGTTGGGCTGTTCCCGAAAGAGGCCAAAAACACTTACGAGCTGCAAGGTGGAGAACGAAAAACACTTCGTCTTTTGATGATGCATGGCTCCGGAAGCAGCGTTGCTGCTACGGCCTACACGCCTCTCGTACCCGTGCTTTTTGCAAAATGCTATGAGCAAGCCGCCGCCTTCCCTTGGTTCAAGGCCAACTCACAGCACGATGACCTCGACCGGCTGATCGATAATGGCGTTAACGGTAGTTCAAATTACTATGTAAAGCGTGAAGTTATTGACGAATTTGGCTGGCGCAACTTTGGCGAAATTGTCGCCGATCATGAGTCTCTTTATCAAGGTGACGGGCATCCACCTTTGATCTCTCACTACAACAACCAGTACGATCCAATTTACGGCTTTGCGAGGCAATTCGCCCTCACCGGGGATAAGCGTTGGTTTCAGCTGATGGACGATTTAGCTCGGCACGTCACCGACATAGACATTTACCATACCGTTGAAGATAGAGCAGAATACAACAATGGTCTTTTCTGGCATACAGATCATTATCTCGATGCCAAGACGGCAACTCATAGAACTTTTTCGCGCAATAATAACGTGAGCTCTACTCCCGGGCAGACAGGAGGAGGCCCGGCAGAGGAGCATTGCTACTCAACAGGTCTTCTCTACCATTATTTCTTGACGGGCAATCGCCAATCACGTGAGGCCGTTCTTGATCTGGCTAAGTGGATGACAGCACTTCATGAAGGGCAAGGAGGGCTGCTTGAGCAAATCCTCGCGCTAAAGAAAACAGAAATTCGTATTTTGAAAAAAATGATCTGTGGTGCGCATGTTTCCACTCATCGGTATCCCTTTAACCGCGGAACCGGTAATTACATTAATACCCTGCTGGATGCGTCGATAATAGATAGTGGCGCCCCTTGGCTAAAGCAGGCAGAGGCGATAATCAGGAGCACAATTCATCCGACAGACGACATTGCTAAACGAAACCTGCTGATTGTTGAGACCGGCTGGTCCTATCTCGTGCTACTAGCCAGCATTTTCCGATATCTTTATATAAAACGAGAATTAAACGAAAAAGATGAACAATATGAGTTTGCCAAAGCTTCCCTGCTGCATTACACCAGCTGGATGCTTGAAAATGAGCGCTCCTTCATGGTGGACAAAAGTCAGCTTGAATTTGCGAACGATACTTGGATCGCTCAAGATATTCGCAAAGCGATGCTGATGTTTCAGGCGTCCGAGCTTGATTATGAGAAATCCGCTCAATATCATAAAACAGGTCGAATATGGCTTGAAGACATTACGAGGACTTTACAAAATAGTCAGGAGATTCATCTCTCTAGAATACTCGTGATTCTCATGCAGAGTTATGGGCCACAGACGCTGACCAAATCAGAAATGCAACGAGATAACAGAATAACGAATCCGGATCGTCATTGGGCTCCACCGATTATGACTTGGAGAGAGCTCATAGCGCGCATTTGCCGGCGAATAGCGCATGGCCTGTTAACTTTTCGTCCATCACGCGAAATGACGTGGCTAAACAAGCGACTGGATCGATCTTGAAGATGCGTCAAAGAATAAAAAGAGCGATCAAAAACGTTTTTCTGTTACTGGCTTTGCCGCTCTGCGCGACTTATTTTTTGCTCAGTTTTGTTGGAAGTCCAGATGGCACTTTCCAGTCGTTCTCTCAAGCGCTCAGTCTGATACCGGGTAAATTCGGCATCTATATTCGTGCTGCGTTTTATCGGCTTGTCTGTTCAGAAACCTCTGACGATATTCTCGTCGGTTTTCTCACAGTATTTTCACATCGAGATACCTCAATTTGCAAAGGCGTATATATTGGGCCTAACTGTAATATCGGAAAGTGCACGATTGGTGAGAACACACTATTGGGTAGCGGAGTACATATCCTGAGCGGCAACCAGCAGCATAATTTTAGTGATCCTGGAATTCCAATTCAGCAGCAAGGTGGGGCATATACTAAAGTGCAAATCGGCGAGGACTGTTGGATTGGAAATGGCGCCATTTTGCTCGCCGGTGTCAGCGACAAGTCTATAGTCGCTGCTGGCTCTGTATTAACCCGACCCATAGAAGAATCAGGTGCTATTTGGGGCGGAAATCCAGCTGCCAAAATCAGCTCAAGAAACAAAAAGGAAAGCGGGGGGGACGTCTGTAATGAAATTCGCTGAAAAACTGTACTTCCGCTCCCCCCGGGTGCTTCAAAACTTAATAATATCAGGCTACGGTCGCCTGTTGTACCAGAAGAGATACACAGGTCTATACCACAAAATCCGCAATGAGCTTGAGAACGTTAAAGCGTTAAGCGCCACAGAGGTAAAGGCACTCCAGGAAGAAAGCTTGCACCAGATGATAACCTACTGCGCAACGCAGATTCCGTACTATCAAAAGTTATTTGCTGAACATGGGCTGCGCCGAGGCGATATTACAGCGCTTCAAGACCTCAAAAAGCTTCCCACCCTGAATAAACAAACAATACTAGAACAAAGCCATAATTTTCGTGCCAAAGATGCCAAAAAACCCTTTATGATTCAGCATACAAGCGGTAGCACTGGTACCCCGCTAGCGCTCCAAATCGATGAGCGTACTTATAAACTGGCGATGGCGCTGCTGGTCGATCACGAAGAAAGTCACGGCGTTCCTTTTGGCGCCAAACGAGCGACCTTCGCAGGCAGGATGCTCAAACCAGCGGATGACATGAAGCCTCTTTTTTCGCGTTTTAACCGATCAGAAAACCAGCGACTGTTTTCCAGTTACCACCTTAATGAAAAGACCTTTCCCTATTATAAGAAAGAGTTGAACAGATTTCAGCCAGAAGAACTAATTGGCTATCCTTCTGCGATTTATGACTTGGCAACTCACTACCTGAGGACAGACTCAAAACCGGACTTCCAACCGAAAGCTGTCATTACGAACTCCGAGACACTTCTTCTGTGGCAACGAGAAAAAATTGAATCTGTATTTGGGTGCCTGGTTTACGACTACTATGGGACTGCCGAATATGTAATGTTTGCAGGGCAGGACAAGACAGGAATCTATAGGCCAAATCCTATCATTGGCATTACAGAGGTTGAAATAGATTCAG
>Ga0314774_1002509_pt1 | contig 10235 bp, 14 predicted proteins | sample MetaGCBIA2018_FD_204515 | JGI IMG/M metagenome (GOLD analysis project Ga0314774, IMG submission 204515) | Cryopeg brine microbial communities from Beaufort Sea near Barrow, Alaska, United States - CBIA 2018 | ecosystem: Environmental > Aquatic > Marine > Coastal | place: USA: Alaska | collected... | reverse complement strand
CAGAAATAAAATAATTAATAATAGCTCAATCAACATAAAAGTGAATGTCAATTTATGTCTTATACTTAATTTCAAAAAGCGCATATCATCTTAACCCTCTTATTCGTATATATTCTTCCATCTGTTCGGCAGATGCGTCAATATAGAATACCATTTTTTCACATGATAATCAAGAATACTACATACTGGATAGGTTACTCTTAACTGTACAGTTATTTTATGACCGTGCAGCCGTTTAGCTTTTACTTTTGCTTTTGCATACTTTACATATCTTAATGGTTGCTCTACACCATTCATATTAAACTGTCCAATCTATAGGATACAGTTTTCTATTTGTATCGCTTGATTCTACTAATGTGACAACTTTTATGTTCTTTCTACATTTCATTCTGCTAATTTGCCTGTTATTGCTCTGTTTCCGCTAAAATTCAAAAATAAAAACACAGCCCCATCTGGAACTATGCCTAAGTTATTGTTATATTTAATTGATAATAATCAGGTATATCAAACACCCTATATATCTCTATATTTTTAAAAATCACTTTTAGAATATCTTATGGTTATAATCACTACTTGATAAATCTTAATATCCACTTTGTAAATAATTACAAAGTCCTTCACAAAGAGCTGTCGATATCCTTGATTTGCAAAAATACCTATTTTACGAAGTGCTCCACGAAACGGCATAGTTTCTAAAGAACTGATTCTTTCTTCTAAATGAGCTAAAGTCATTTCAGCTATATCTCTATCATATTCAGAATAAAGATATTGAAATATTTCTTCTAAATCTCTCCTAGCTTTAGCTAATAACATAATCTTAAAGTTATCCACTATATTTTCTCCTAAGAGAATCAAACACATCATGGGCGTCTACAAGTACTTGGTCTTTGTCAGTTTCAGCTTCCATAATTGCTTTATCGACCTGACCGACACTCAATAATTGTTCATAGGTTTCAATGCTCATAACCACCAAGTCACCATAACCATTTTTGGTAATAAATACAGGTTCTAATTCTTCATGACAGAGTTCTGATATTTCATTTGTATTTCTGAGTTCCGAAATTGGTTTTATCTTTGGCATAAACAAACCTCCTCTTTGTACATTATTATAGCACAATTATGTACAATAGACAATTATCATACAACGGATTTCATGCTCTGAACTATACTATACATTCTTCCCACAACAATGCTTATATTTACGATTGCTGCCACAAGGACAAGGGTCATTGCGACCGATTTTTTGTTTTTTAACAAAATCAACCGGCGTAACATTATCCACATTATCGATCGGTGCTGATCCTACTTCATATGGCGAATGCCCTTTAAGAACCCATTGTCTATGATTGTTATAAATATTGGATAGGTGATACATGATTTCGCTTAGAACTTGTTCATCAGGTATATCAATATTATCTGTTACCATTGAAATGGCATCATTAAAGGACCCTTCACAATCTAAATAATTCAGAAAATTGGATATTAAGTCATATATCACGTCATGCTTCATTTCATAATATTCTTTAAGATATTTCTCGAATGTACTAATAGCTTTTGTATGTACAAAATAAGTTCGTCGATTAACTTTGTCTAATTCTTTTCTTGTAAGGATTTTATAATCTAGGTCCTTATTAATCTTTTCTTGTTCCTTTATTTCATACTCTAATTTCGTAAGAAAAAAAACGTTACAATAACAAACTATATCATCGATAACATCCACGTAAGCATCTGTTAAGCTAGCCGTTTCCAATACTTGCATAAACTCATGTGATGTTATGGATGTTTGAAGGACTTCATTTGTTAATGTTCTGAGTTTTTCTATTGGAACAATACCATAATAATAGGCATACCCTCTAGCCATTTTCATATATTCCGAGTTTTTAGAAGCTTGCTTTTCATAAGATTTTAGATTCGTAGTTTTAATCAACTGACAAAGTTCACTCGGTAGTCTAAAGGATATATTTTCAGACAGAGCATTCATATCCAGCATTGGAAATAAATATAGTTTTTGAACTAAATTACAAACTACATTACCTAAAATCATGTCTAGATGATTACGATTAATAGTAACAACGCCGTCGAACTTTGATGCGCGACTATAATACTGAAGTTGCTCATAGGTCAAATACTTCAATTGTTCCAAAAAGCTTGATATAATGCCTTCACTAACAACGTCAATAAGTTTAGCTTTATTATAAGATGAAGTACCGGTAATACTAAATGATTTTACTATCTGACTTAGCTCTGACTTATTAAAAACTTCAAGCATAGGCTTTAGCTCTGTAATGTACTCACTAATATAGTATTTACCTGGTCTTTTATTGTCCCTTAGTTTCATGTCTTCACCTAAGTTATGTATTACCTCTTGCATTAGCTTATTAACACTTGCTTCATCTAAGTCCTTGAAGGGATCCATATAGTCGTTAGTAAAATCCACTTGGTCTGGCGGGTCTGTCCATGATATATCCTCCAATATATCTATATCAAATTGCTTGACTTGGTAATCTTCTATTGCTAATTTTTTGGGGTCAAAACTATCATCACCTATATATCCATCAACACCGTTTCTTGGCGAGTTATATGAATCACTTTTTAATGGCAGATTCCTTGCCACTACAGTAATAGCATCTGCTATTGCTATATCCTCATAAGCTTTTTTTACAGATAATATCAGCTCTGTAGTCGAACCAAAATCATAGTCATAACTAAAAGTCGACTCTTCTTCAAGAAGCTGATCTAATGCATATTCAAGACCATATACACCCTGGTCTTCTTCAAACATGTCATAACCTTTCATGAATTCATACCAATCAATAGTGAATTTACTAAGATTGTCACAACATTCTAACCATATGCCTCGTAAAAAGTCATCAAGCATTTCAAGGGTTGCCCTACGATCAATTAATATGTATAAAAAATAATCAGGTTTATCTACGGTAGAAATCATCAATAGAAAAACATTTCTTTTTATTGTTCCTTTGGTTTCTCCATACTTTGATAATTCACTAATGCAATTTTGTAAATGTTTTGTAAAACCAATTTTTGTATAATCTTTGTGACAGATACCACACTTTCCCTTTTTACTCATATGAACTCCTTTACTTATTTATGACTGAACTTTAGTTTTTACACCTCACGCACTAGTCCAATTGGGTTCTATCTACTGCTTATTTTTCATGAAATCACTTAATATTGTTAATTTCACTTTCAAGTTTCTGAATAATCTCCATAACATCACTGAATTCTGGTATGTCTCCTTCATATTATTTACAAACTGCTCTTATTATGTCATATACCCATGCTATTGTTCCTTTTGCTTCTAGTAATATTATATTCTTATCCTTATCTGTTAATACAGACTTTAGTTTATTAATATCTTTCCTTTGAATATTTTCTTTTCCTAATGCTCTAATAGCTTGTATTGTCAACTTTGAAATATATGACATTCCCGATGTTTGTTTATTTGTTACATGTTTAAATTTTATTTTTACATGACCATATTCATACTCTCTATATGGTCCGTCACTAACATATAACCACACTGCTGGTACTTGTGTTGATAATCTCAAGAGATTTAATGCTGTATCTCCAGCTGGAGCTATAGACCATCTATGATTTCTTGCAATAGCATAAATAACTTTCTCTGTATCTGTTGCTAAGTATTCTTTTAATAAATCACTGTACCTGGGCTTTTCATAAATACCTCTCATTACTCTCTTTATATTGTTTTCCTCGGTTAATCTTGTCAACACCATATTTACAGCTGAAATATTTGCTATATCTGCAAAATCAGATGGAATAAAAACTGTTCCATCTTCAAATGACTCTATTCTACTTAGAATTAATTCATTATTTTTTGGTCTCTCCATAATACACACCTCATTTTAGTTTCGTTATAAAAAGTATACACTTTTTATAACGAAACTTCAAGATTGATTTTATATCAACTCACAAACTTCTTAATTACAATCACATGATTTTCTAAAAACTCACTACTGCTCAAACTCATTTCCATCTGTAAGTAAAATTGTTCAATAACACTTATGCAAACTTCCTTTTAACCACTCTCGACTTATCGCAATCCAAAACCAACACCTCTGGGTATATATGTGATATTTCTTTCATATGTCTTTTCATATCATTTCGACTGTTATCATTATCAAATAAACCTTTATCAATTATCCATTCTTCTTTTAATCGACTGTTTGAGATTGCATTAATTCTTCTTCTTAATTCGACTACATCGTACCTTCTATCTATATATTCAATTCTTATACCCTCTGTTTCATCATATAGATACCACCACGTCGAGCCACCATAATTAGCCTTTTTCAGAATTGATTTACGATCCTTTGAAGCTAAGAGGTTTTGTAGAATCCTAATGCCCTTCATCTTGAGACTAGAAATGTCTAGATTCTCATCACTATCAAGCTTGTTATCATCTATATGATTTGCTGAAATAAGCTCATCTAGCGCTAGCATTTTATTACGAGCCTTCTCAATTGCCTTTTCGCTTGCACTTAATTCTTCACTCATAATTATTGAGTTGCATTCTTCTGTATCTTCACCAATTCTTACTGTGTTTAGGTCTCTTATATCATTATATTTGATATTCTTAAGTTCTTCAAGACTGCTGATAACACTACCATTTTTAAGCATTAGTAAAAGACCTTTTCTTTCATCCGGTGGCATTAAGTTAAACTCTGTCATATCACGGCTTGAAAACTTATTAATCATTTTAGTTACATTCGGATTAATTATATTATTTATTTGATTCATTTGTTGTTGAATTAATGGTAAACCAATCCTTAACTGGCTTCGAAGCCTTTCAGGCAATTCAACCATATCGAGTAAATACTCTTGTCTATTGATCTCACCTTTGTTCATCAATTCTTGTAATTCTTCAACTCGTTTATTATATACATTTTGTGATGCTATGATTTTATTAACCTTTGCGATACTGATGCCACAATATTCTTTATAATGCCCCGATCCAAGACTTAATTCGATATCCTTAACTTTATGCGTTAAAAGATATTGATACTTGATTCTTCTGCCACATACACAAGTGTAGTTTCTTTCATTCGATACATTAACCTGCACGTTCCAAACACTGGCTATAGTATCTTCTTCGTTTAACTCTTTGTAACCATCTGCAATATTAGTAGGGATGAAGTTTTTAAGTTTACTGATGTTAGCAATAAGTTTATCATTGCTTGTTTGTTTAAAGTTCTTCTCAATAAATTTTATTTGCTCATTAGTAAATTTCATATTATCACCTATGTAAATCTTTTCAGATTCCCATCACTTTAATCGCGTCGAGTTTCATTCATCCCAGTCTCGACTATCTGTACCGATTTCATCAAGCCCACCGCTATCTAATGCTGAATCTCTGTTTCTATACGGAACGGATCTAGCACGACCCATTTTATAATTTTTACAAGATTTCGGACCATAGCAAAAAGATTCAAATCGATACTTCTTGATATCCCTGTCAAAATCCCATTGAATTTCAACATTCGACATTACAGCCCAGTAGCAAGTATGGCATTTCCCTTTCCACAGGCTTTTACTTAACATTCTTTCACCTCTTTGTTCATAAACTTCCATTTCAGGCAACCGGCCTGTCCAAGGTCAAGTTGTTGTTATTTCTTCCTCATTTTTTTCAACAGTTTTCAAGGCTCCTGCACTAGGAACCACTAGGGACAGTCCCTGGTGGTTTATTCCTATTCGCATTATGTTCGAAAAATTCAAAAACTTTTTCATCTCCATCTTGACCTTTAAGTTTATTGGCCATTTAAATAGTAATTATTGAATGCTTCACAGTCATTTTTCCAAATCTCTATATTTACTTTAATGATTTCACATAAATCCTTATATCCATCTTTAGATACATATCCATGCTCATTCATACACTTATAATATTTCTTAATACTTGCTGCGGTTGATTTTATAGTTCCCGGTGTTGACCACATACACTTATGTATGAAAAAATATCCCAAAAACATATCTATTGTATAACTGCACCCTTCCGCCATCTCTAAAGGTTCTTCTCTCAAAAGATATGTATTAATGTAGAAATCTATATTATTTAAATGTCTTCTTATTGTCTTTTGATTCAAACCAGCTGTCATCAAATCTCTTTCGAATATGCCAAGGTATTCCTCATTCTTTTCTTGTTGCGCCTTGCATAATTTTTCATATTCTTCATAGATCATCGAATCATCTCCCTCTTTGTTTTCTCAATACCATCGACAAACTTTGTCTCAGGCAACTAGCCAAGTTCAGTATGAATCTTTGTAGGATCAATAGCCTATCATGACCTTTTCCTTAAACCGATAGTGGCTTATCATTCAATGCATTAGCATTCATCAATGTGCCGATGCCTGCCTACGTATGGTTGTATGGTTTTAGCGACATGCATGCTAATAAGGATCACCTAAATAAATCAGAGTGTGATCCCGTCCTTGTAAGCGTTAGTATTAATGAATCAGCATCCTTATAATATACTAGCAACCATTCCGGTGATAAATGGCATTCCCTGAAACCTTTATAATCACCTGTAAGATTATGATCTTTATACTTAAGATCTAATTCTATGTCATTAGCTAATTGCTCAACTACTTCTTTTAACAAATCAATTTTCATATTTCTTTTCTTCATTAATTTATAGTCACGTTTAAATTGATTTGTATACTTAATATCTCGCATCATTGATCAAGCTCATCAAATAAATCTTTTGTATTAGTGAAGCTTTTGTCATTAGAACGACTAAGTTTTATTGCTTCTTCAAATGCAGCAATAGTTTCATCATTATATATTGGTAATCGAACATCAAAAGGTAATCCACCTTTTAGTATAACTTGTCGTAAGAATACATTAACAGCCTCAGACGTAGACAATCCTAACTGTGATAAAGTTGCTTCAACTGCTTTCTTTACATCTGGTTCAACCCTAATATGTAACACTTCTGTCTTTGCCATATAACCACCTCCAACACAATTGTATCACGTTATTAATACATTAACAATACATTTCGAAGCTTCTAGAATTTTCACACCCTTAAAATACTGCATTGTGTTACCTGTTAATAAATGTCCTGTCTAAGATATCTTGTTGTCTTATTTTCTTGGACTCTTCCAAGTCAGCAGAGTCTCTACTATGTGAACTTCCAGAAAATTTCCGACTAAAAGCAAACAGCCCCATATGGCTTAACCATTAGGGACGGTCCACTGGTTCTAGACCACCAGGAACCGTCCCTAGTGGTCTAATTATCACATTAACCCCAACGATTCCAACCATTCACGAACAATCTCATTCTCAGCTTGCTCTTGATATTCATACCATTGTTCCTGGATATCCGGATACTCATACAGCAAGTCTTTAACCCGCCGAATGGCTCCACGACCATATTCCAATCTATCCAAATCCTGCTGAAACTTGTTATTCTTAACTCCCTCAGCAAAGCCATTGAAACACCTAAAAAAGTCAAAGTATTCTATCGGAATATGAACAAAATCATCATTGAAATCTATATCTTCGAATTCGTCCGTTCCTTCTTCTGCCACATAAATGTCTCCATTTTTGATATTCAGAAAAGGCTCCATTTCCATCCTATCCGACACAAACATGTTGAGGGCAATCTCTCCAAGGTCAAACTTCACACCATTGCCGCCAAACGTTTTTACCAGCAAATCTTTCATGATCTCCTGTGGCGTTATATACTCACCATCATCATTTTTAACAATGCTTCTGTTTTGATGCTGACAAAGCCGTCTTTGCAAGATTCCGGTCTCTACTAATTCTTCAAAAAAGGTTTCTACATCCCTCGCCGCCTGGGTTAGTACACCCACTTGTTTTCTTGTCCCACTTGAAGTGAATATAGCTACACCAGATTGATCAAGATACTGTTGAATAAGGGTATTAGGTACATTACAATCTTCAAGAATTTCTTTAATCCCTTGCTTGACATGCTCATCAAAATCCTTGAATTCTTTTTGCGTCATTCCATATAGGATAATACTTAACTTCGATGCATCATTCATTAAATACACCAGGTTTCTTCTGTTAACTTTCATCACTTTCACATTCCATGAAAACAATGGGTTATAAATATCCGGCTTAGCTTCCGATTCCTTCTTTAATGTTGTTATCATATCTTTTGTACATTGATAGATCATTTGTATCATCCTTTCTTTACTTATTTCATCTTCTTCGTTACATATTAATGCAATCCAATTAAATGTACTTAATTGGATTGCAGCTTTCTTGTATGCAATTAAATTCATTTAATCTTATTTTTAACAATAAATTCAGTCGAACCATCTTCACTTTCACCCTTTTAAAAAATATTATAACCTCTATAGCAAAACGAAGTACTGCATCTACCAAACGAGTTTCTGCCCTATAACTTCCTTAACATAGAACTTTTCCAACCACTGAACAAGGTCTGCATCAAGGGGTTGTTGAACGGCCTTAATGTTCGCTTCTAGCTGTTTCGTATTCTTCGCGCCTGGTATGACGGTGGAAACTGCCTCATAGGATAAACAATAGTTAATGGCTACTTGAGGCAAGGTTGTTAAGTTGTTGCTTAAGAATCTCAGTTGATCGACTAACATGGACCGTTTTTCAATGTCTTCCCTCGTCCATCGTTCACGAATACCCTCAAATGTAGACTTCTTATTATATTTGCCTGATAACCAACCTGAATCAAGCGGGATTTTTGCGATGATTGCAACACCTTTTTCAATGGCAAGGTCGAAGGCAAATCTTGCATCTTGATGAAGAATGTTGAAAAAAGCTTCGATCACTTGACCCTTTGTTGTTTCCATAAAGGTGATCATATCTTTGCTGTTCTCTAGAGATGCCCCGTAAGCCTTTATGAGACCTTCTTTTTTGAGACTTTCAAACACTTCATAATGTTCGTTCAGATTTCCGTCAAGATATTTCGGATCAGGACTGTGAATCAATACAGAGTCGATATAGTCCATTTGCAATCTTTGAAGGCTTCCTACAACGGAAGCTCGTATAGCCTTCGCATCATAGTTCTGGCTGCCGTCAGAATGGTGTCCGAACTTGGTGCTGACTACAATGGTATCTCTCGGTACTTTTTTAAGCGCTATTCCCAGAAGTCTCTCACTGTTGCCCAATGCATAATTAGGTGAAGTGTCAAAAAAGTTGACGCCTTGTCTAAGCGCTTCATGTACTAGTGCAATAGCCTCCTCATCCGTCATTGGGCTCCAATCAATATTATTGCCCAGTTGCCATGCCCCAAAGCCGATTTCCGATACTAGAGGGCAACCATCTACATAATGATTATATTTCATCTCACTCATCTCCAATTCTTTTTATTTACTTAAAACTCTTTATCAAATTCTATAGCCTTCGCCTGGTCCATATCAAACACGTCCGATAGATGACAACTTGCCGAAAGTCCGTGCAGTGAACCTTCAAAAAGCTCTAGCGCCATAAAGGCCGGAAAGTTTTCGCCATCTTTCGTGGTAATGCTGAATTCTTTTGCTTCCTTGAATCCAAAACGCGGATAATAGTTTGGATGACCAAAGATAATGACTGCGTCAAAGCCTAACCTTTTGGCTTCCTTTAGGGAATGCGTTACTAATGCACTTCCAATGCCTTGGTTTTGAAAAGACGGTTTGACACTGAGCGGACCAAATGTCAACACTTCCAATTGCGTGCCATTTGTCAGCTCTAGCGTTGACACTGTATACATAATATTGCCGACAATTTGATCATCCATCACTGCAACAAAATCAAGCTCCTGAAGAAAATCCGGTGATGTTCGAAGAATATGCGCAAGATAATGTTCATCACAGCCAATACCTTTTTCCTGAACATTTTTCTCTTTCCAAAAAGCCTCTCGGGTAAGACGCTCTACTTCCTTCCAATCATTTTCCACTTCAAGTCGGATCTGTACCTTCTTGTTATATGTTATTGTTTCATTTATCATTTATTTAAACTCCTTTACTAGCTTTGATACTGCATTATTCTGCTGTCTTCCTTTTCCCATAAATTAAATAACCCGTATAACTTTCAAAGAAAACGATGCAGTTCTCATTACTTAATTCTACTCTTGTAAACAGGTTAATGCAAACGTCAACCAATTTGTTTACCACTCGCTGACGAATTTGTTTACCACTTGTGCTCATGAATAAGTTTACCAATTATTTAGTTTCGCTAGTGAATAAGTTTACCAATGTATGGTTAAATTATGGGGA
>Ga0314774_1002508_pt1 | contig 10240 bp, 8 predicted proteins | sample MetaGCBIA2018_FD_204515 | JGI IMG/M metagenome (GOLD analysis project Ga0314774, IMG submission 204515) | Cryopeg brine microbial communities from Beaufort Sea near Barrow, Alaska, United States - CBIA 2018 | ecosystem: Environmental > Aquatic > Marine > Coastal | place: USA: Alaska | collected... | reverse complement strand
AATGATACAACAACAAATTCTTATTATGTCGCTTATGAATATGCTCGCTCATAAGACAAATATAATGTTTCTCTTTTCAACTACCCAACCCCGAAGCTGAGCTTCGAGGAATTCTTTTGATTAAACCTCTTAGAAATTACGAAATAAAACTCGAACTGGTACTTACAAGTACTATTCATAGAAGAAGGTTAGTGAGTAATTATGTTTACGGTAAAACGGATCAAGGCTATGACATTTTTCATGCAAAGAATACAGACATTGTAAAGCTGGATAATGAATTTGGTCATTATGAGATTTTTTCAGACCTTGATAATTCAGGTACTAAATATTTTCAATCAGCAACAAAGACTATTACGAAGTTGGAGCATATAGGAAATTCTATATCACAATATGTTCAAGGAAATGCAAATGATGCAGGAAGAAGATTATTCGGAAGCAATCAAGATAAATCAATCAAAAACCGTCTTTTAAATTAATTTCAAACTATGCACAATCACTGCACACATAAATAATATATTTGCAGAGTAAATCACAACAAACAAGAACAAATAACAAGAATGAGCGATAATAACAACAAGGTAGAAGTAGGTTTTATATGGCAAATCACAGATGATGTATTGCGTGATGCCTTCAAAAAAAATGAAATTGGTGATGTATTATTACCATTTGTGGTAATTCGTCGTTTAGATTGTATCCTCGAACCAGTAAATGAAAAAGTAAGGGCGGCTTATACCAACTTTAAAGATAGGGTGAGTGAAGAAAAGTTAGTACCTATTTTGCGAAAAGCTGCTGGCAATCTTAAATTCTTCAACACTTCAAAACATACTTTACATTCATTAAAGGATGAACCACAATACATTCAAATAAATTTCACCAATTATTTAAATGGGTTCAACCCTGAAGTTAGAGAAATTTTAGAGAGCTTTCAATTCGATAAAATTGTAGCACGTTTGGTTAAAAACCGTTTGTTGTATGAAATGGTCGATGCCATTTGTAAAATTGATTTAAACACAGAGGCAGTTGATAATCACGGTATGGGTTATGTGTTTGAAGAATTAATTCGCATCTCAAACGAGCAATCAAACGAAACAGCCGGAGAGCATTTTACACCACGCGATGTAATAGCATTAATGAATACCTTCTTATTTGCAGGCGAAAAAGAAAGCCTAACCAAACCAGGAATAATTCGCACTATTTTCGACCCTGCTTGTGGTACTGGAGGTATGGTGAATTTAGGCAAAAAATACATCCTCGATAAAGTTTGTGCAGACAGTGAAAATAAGCCAACCTTAATGACTTATGGTCAAGAACTAAATGAACAATCATACGCCATTGCTAAATCGGAAGCCTTAATCACTGGCGAAGATGCCAACAATATAAAACATGGGAACTCATTTAGTGAAGACCGTTTTCAAGGCAAGACTTTTCATTATATGATGGCAAACCCACCGTATGGCGTAACCTGGAAAAAAGATCAAAAGTTTATTGAGAATGAAGCATTAAACCCTGCAGGTCGTTTTTATGCAGGAACGCCTAGAGTAAACGATGGACAATTACTGTTCTTGCAACATATGATTTCTAAAATGGAACGGGAAGGTTCTCGCATAGGTGTTGTAACCAATGGGTCGCCATTATTTACGGGAAGTGCCGGTAGTGGCGAAAGTGACATACGCCGTTGGATCATTGAAAACGATTGGTTAGAGTGCGTTGTGGCATTACCTAAAGACTTGTTCTACAACACCGGAATTAACACCTACATCTGGTTTTTAACCAATAAAAAAGCACCAGAGCGTAAAGGCAAAATTCAGCTGATTAATGGAGATGCTAAAGAAATAATTAAAGTAGACGGTAATGGAAAAGACAAAACCAACCAACTATTCTGCCAGCCCAATAAAAAAAGTTTGGGTAACAAACGAAACGAGATTACAACACAGCATATTTCACAGTTATTAGAGATGTACCAAAACTTCGAAGAAAACAAACATTCTAAAATTTTCAACAACGAATACTTTGGCTATTACCAACTAACCATAGAACAACCGGTGTTGGATAAAAAAGGAAAACCTGTAGTTGACAAAAATGGCAACCCGAAACCTGATCCTAAGAAGCGTGATAACGAAAGTGTACCTTTAACCGAAGATGTTGAAGCTTATTTTAACCGTGAAGTAATACCACACGCACCAAATGCTTGGATTGATTTAGATAAAACCAGAATTGGTTACGAAATTAATTTTACCAAATATTTTTATGAGTATGTAGCGTTGGAACCTGCGCACGTAATTAAAGCGGAGATTGTAGATTTAGAGCAAAACATTGCTTCATTGTTAAACGACTTGTTAAGATGATAAATAAGTACGAAGCATATAAAGATAGTGGCGTTGAATGGATTGGAGTTATTCCTCTTTCTTGGGGTAATGTTCGTTTAAAATTAATTAGCTCAATTACAAAAGGAAGAAAACCAAGTAAAGATTTTGAAGAATTTCAAGATGGTCTTTTACCATATTTATCAATGGAGTATCTTAGAAATAAAACAAATACACCAATTTATGCTGATAGCAATGAATCAAATATAGTTTTAGTTGAAGAAGGGGATATTTTAATACTTTGGGATGGTTCTAAATCTGGTGAAATTGTTAGAGCTAAAAAAGGTGTTTTGTCTTCAACAATGGCTAAAATTGAAATATATGACGAAAGGTTCGAAAGTAATTATTTGAATTATTTATTGCAATTAGGTGAAAAGCATATTCAGAATAATACTATTGGTATGGGTATTCCTCATGTAAACGGTAATATTTTGAAAGATTTGGCAATGCTTTTACCTTCAAATCAAGAACAAACCCAAATAGCAGCATACCTCAACTACCAAACCGGTTTAATTGATGCCATTATAGAAAAAAAAGAGTTATTAATTCAAAAACTAAAAGAGCAACGCCAAGCCATAATTAACGAAGCCGTAACCAAAGGTTTAAACCCAAACGTACCAATGAAAAATAGCGGTATTGAGTGGTTAGGTGAAATACCGGCGCCTTGGGAAGTGGTTAAACTTAAATTTTTAGGCGAGTCAATTACTGGTATAACTTATAGTCCAGCTGATGTTAAAGAAAATGGATTATTAGTTTTACGATCATCAAATATTCAAAACGGAGAGCTTTCTCTTAATGATACCGTTTATGTCCAAAAAGAAGTTAATCAGAAATATATTGTTCAATTAGGTGACATTCTTTTATGTTCTAGAAATGGAAGTCGAAATCTCATAGGTAAAAATATTATGATAGACCAACGAGTTGCCAATCAAACTTGGGGTGCTTTTATGACAATTTTCAGATCAGAATTCAATGATTTTCTTTATTTCTTTTTTAACTCAGATATTTTTACGGCACTTTCAAGTTTGTTTTTGTCTTCAACAATAAATCAATTAACAATTGGAGTATTAAATAATATGCAAATTGCTTTTCCTAAAAATGAAGAAGAAAGAAAATCAATTATTGAGTTTTTAACTATTTCGAATAAAAAAATTAATGGTAGCATCAATTTATTAGAAATTCAAATCCAAAAACTCAAATCTTACCGTCAAGCCATCATTTCAGAAGCGGTAACCGGTAAAATAGATGTGAGAGATTGGGTAAAGACTAAAGAAAATTAATAAAAGTTATGAGTATATTAAAAAAATGTATTTTAAAGAATGAAATATTTGAAGTGGATTATTTTGAGGGTGAACACCCTCCAAAAAACACAGTTCTTACGGATGTTCAAGGTAATTTAAACATATACCAATTAACTAATGGAGTTGAAATAGAAATCGTATTTGAATGGTTTCAAAATTCGAGCTATAAGATTAATTTTTGTTTATTTAAACATTCAAATATTGTAATAAAAGAAATTGAGGAAAGGAAAATAAATTTTCAATCCATTGCTAATTTAATTAATAAATATAACTCATATACAGAAGCAGAATTAAAAGATTTGGTAAAACTAGCAGAGCAAAAAATAAAACCACAATTACAAGTAGAAATTGAAGAGTTGAATGCAGAAAAAGATGCTTTGGAAAGTAAAATTCATACCTATAAACAAATTGATAAGAAATATGAAGAAATTAAAAAACTGTTATCAGAATTAGAAGAGTAAAAAAAATAACGCTATGGAAGAAAAATATATTTTATTAATTATTGGGCTTATTGTTGGAGGCGGTGTTGCCTTTCTTTGGGTAAAACAAAAATATGCTGCTAAAAATGCAATTTTACAAACTAATTTAGATAATGCAATAAATGAGTTGGCAAATCATAACTCTGAAGTTTCGGGTTTAAACAATCAAATTGAAACTTTAAAAGCTACTAATAATGTCAATGAAAGAGATAATGTTACAAAAGATGTTACTATAAATGGACTTAATAAAGAACTAGAAAAGCTGCAAGAACAATTTGAAAAATTGACCAAAGATTTTAATGCTAAAACAGATGATTTTAATGCTGTAAACAAACATCTAGCAACAGCGCAAGCCAATAATGTTGCTTTACAAGAAAAGTTGTCTACTCAAAAAACGGAAATCGAAAAATTAGGAGAAAAATTCAATACCGAGTTTGAAAACATTGCCAGTAAAATTTTAAAATCAAATACGATAAGTTTTTCCGAATTAAATGAAAGCAAAATAAAAGAATTACTTAATCCATTAGGTGAAAACATTAAAGAGTTTAAAACCAAAGTCCAGGAAGTCTACGACAAGGAAGCAAAAGAACGTTTTTCTTTGGGTGAAAAAGTAAAAGAACTAGCTGAAAAAAGTGATCAGATAAGTAAAGATGCTATCAACTTAACCAATGCTTTAAAAGGTGAGGCCAAAACTCAAGGGAACTGGGGTGAAATGATTTTAGAAAGTATCTTAGAGAAATCTGGTTTACGAAAAGATGAAGAATACTTTATGGAGCATCAATTAAACGATGAAAATGGCAAACCTCTACGATCAGACTCCGAAGGTAAAAAAATGCGCCCCGATGCGGTTATAAAATATCCTGACAACAGAAATGTAATTATCGATTCAAAAGTATCGTTAAATGCGTTTTCAAGGTTTATTGCTGCTACAGATGTAAAAGAGCAAAAAAAGGAATTAGAAGCCCATATTTCAGCTATAAAAAACCACATCATCACACTAAGCACAAAAGGTTATGATGATTACGATAAAGCTTTAGATTTTGTAATGATGTTTATTCCAAGTGAACCGGCTTATATTGCAGCTATGCAAGGCGATTCAAATCTTTGGAATTACGCATATGATAAACGTATTTTATTGATGAATCCTACAAATCTAATAACTTCCTTAAAATTAATTGTAGATTTATGGAAACGTGAATACCAAAACCAAAACGCTATTGAAATTGCAAGTAGAGGTGCTAAGTTATTTGATAAATTTACTGGTTTTGTTGAGAATTTAGAAAAAGTGGGGAAACATTTAGACAATGCAAAAACCTCATATGATAATGCTCATAGTCAATTAAAAACAGGAAACGACAATTTAGTACTACAAGCAAACAAACTGAAGGAACTTGGAGTAAAAAATAAAAAAGAATTATCTAAAAATTTAGTGCAAGAAGCGCAAACTAATATTTTAACTGATTAATAAAATGGCTGGAGGAACTAAGGAAATACATTTTGAAGAACATATTGTTAAGTATTTAACTGCAATACCTGAAGATGGTGGCGTAAATGAATACCATCAAATTGACAACAGTGAATATGATAAGGTAAACTGTGTCATTCCTTCAGAATTAATAAGCTTCATAAAAACCTCACAACCTAAAAAATACAATTTAGTCAAAAATCAATTAGGTGCTCAAACTGATGAAAAATTAGTGGAGTATGTGGCAAAAATTTTGCGAAATTTTAAAACACTGGCAACATTAAGAAAACCTTTAAAAATAAGTGGACAACGTATAGACCTTGCGTATTTTCAACCTGCCAACAACAAAACACCAGAACACGAGCAATGGTACAAAGAAAATCGTTTGACGGTGGTACGTCAATTAGCCTACTCTACAAAAAATAACAATGAAATAGACTTAGGCTTTTTTATCAATGGAATTCCAGTGGCAACGGCTGAATTAAAAAATGCCTTAACCAATCAAAACCATCACAACGCCATAAAGCAATATATGCAAGACCGTAACCCAAAAGGAGAACCTTTATTGGAGTTTCAGCGATGTCTGGTGCACTTTGCGGTGGGTACTGAAAAAGTTTTTATGGCAACCGAATTAAAAGGGAAGTCAACATATTTTTTACCTTTTAATGAAGGTTTGACCAATGTAAATCCAAATGGTTTTGCAACCGCATACTTATGGGAAAACATTTTAAGAAAAGATTCTCTAATGGATTTGGTGCAAAACTTTATCAACATACAAACCGATAAAGAAAAAGAATACGATTTTAAAACAAAAAAACTTACAGAAAAAACCTCTACAAAATTATTATTTCCTCGTTTTCACCAATTAAGAGCAGTAAGAAGAATCTTAGCGCAATTAAAAGAAGATGGAACGGGTAAAAATTATTTAATTCAACATTCTGCAGGTTCTGGAAAATCCAATACTATAGCCTGGTTGGCTTATCGATTAGCCAACTTCTATCAAAATTATACGGATGAGCGTGCACTATACAATTCAGTAATTGTAGTAACTGATCGTAGAGTTTTGAACACACAAATTCAAGAAACCATCAAGCAATTAGATAACATACCTGGTATGGTTGCTTATTTAGATGAAAATACTACGGCACAAGATCTAAAAAGAGAAATTGAACACGGCACCAGAATAATTATTACCACACTTCAAAAATTTCCAATTATTTCAGATGTAGTGGCTTCCTTTTCTGACAGAAATTATGCGCTTATTATTGATGAAGCGCACAGCTCACAATCTGGAGAAGCAGCACGCCATATGCGCAAAGCATTAAGTTTAGAGGAAGCCGCTGAAAAAGATATTCCTGGTAAAGACTTAGATGATATCATTGCTGAGGATATGGAAAAGAAAGGGCAACAACCTAACATCTCACAATTTGCATTTACAGCCACACCAAAGCCTAAAACGATTGAACTTTTCGGAACCCTACAAAATGGTAACAAAGAACCATTTGATGAATATTCAATGGAGCAGGCTATTAAAGAAAACTTCATTTTAGATGTGCTTGAAAACTATATGTCGTTTAAAAGATACTATAAATTAATAAAACGTGCAGAAGTTGAAGATAGTGAATACGAAAAGAAAAAAACAGTACGAGTTTTAGGTAATTATGTAGATCTCCAAGATCACGCCATTGAGAAAAAAGCTCGAATTATTTTAGAACATTTTGCAACTGAAACACAAAATGAAATTCAAGGGAAAGCAAGAGGAATGTTGGTGACAAAATCCAGATTACACGCAGTCCGTTTTAAACGAAAGTTTGATGAAATTATGCGCGAAATGCGATTGCCTTATGAAGCTTTGGTTGCTTTTTCGGGTTCCGTAAAAGACGATGAAACTGGAGCAGAATATACAGAGAAAAGTATGAATGATTTAGGTGGTAAAATTAGCATTACAGATGCTTTAAAACTGCCAAAATATAGATTGTTAATAGTGGCTAATAAGTACCAGACTGGGTTTGACGAACCATATATGCATACGATGTTTGTTGATAAAAAATTAGGAGGTACAAGTACCGTTCAAACATTATCTCGTTTAAACAGAAGAATTAAAGGGAAAGACGCTACAATGGTGCTCGATTTTGTAAATGATCCTGAATCAGTGCAAGAAGATTTTCAACAGTATTATGGTAAGAATTTTATCCAAGAAGAAAACTTAACAGATCCAAATGCTATTTACGATGTGTTGAATGAAGTTGAAAATTATAAGTTGTATTATGAAACAGAAGTAGAAGCTTTTGCTAAAATATTTTTCACTACCAAAGATGATTTTGAAAAATTACAGCCAATTTTAGAGGCCGTTGCCAATAGGTTTACCGATGAATTTGAAGAAGAAGTACAAGCACTGTTTAAATCTTCTGCCAACTCATTTATACGTTTATATAGATTCTTAAGTCAAATATTAACTTTTACTGATGTTGAATTAGAAAAAACATATGTTTTTCTCAATGCTTTATTGAAAAAGTTGCCGTATGCAAAAAGCAATCTACCTTTAGATGTTATAAATGATATAGAATTAGATAGCTATAAAATTCAATACAAATATACTGCGAGCTTAGCCTTAGAATCTGGTGATGGTGAAGGAGAAGGAATGCAACCAGGTGGGGCTGCAAGCAAAGAAGATGATGAATTAGATTATCTTACAAAAATTATAAAAGTATTAAACGACACCTATGGCCTGGAGTTATCAGAAGCGGATAAAGTAGAGTTTAAAAGAATAAAAGAGAGCATCAATTCCAACCAAGAACTATTATCATATTTCAATAAATCAAATTCAAAGGATAATATAAAAGATAAATTTAACGAAGAAATTGATTCAGAGCTGCTTAATTTTATTGATAATAAATTGGAGTTTTATAATAAAATGACAGAAGATAAAGTAAACTCATTGTTTAAATCTATGTGGTTCAATGAATTATATGACAATAGAGTTCGTGGTCTGGGTAAGTAAATATTTGATTAAATGGCAATAAATAAAAATGCATTCATAAGGTATCAGGTTTTGGATAAGTGTTTCCGAAACCCAGGAAGAATGTATTTTTGGGAAGATTTGTTGGAAGAATGCAACAAAGCATTGTTAGAATTAAATCCTCTCTCAAACGGCATCCAAAGAAGGCAACTTTTTCAGGATATTAGTTTTATGGAAAGTGAACAGGGATGGTCTGTTCCTTTGGAGAAACTCCGATATGGCAGAAAGGTATATTACAGATACTCGGACTTACATTTTTCTATTAATAGTCAGCCATTGAATGAAACTGAGGCAAACCAAATTAAATCTGCCTTAATGATCCTCTCTCGTTTTACTGGTTCACCACAATTTGATTGGATAAAGGAAATAATTCCTGCAATTGAAGATAAACTTGGTTTAGTTAAGAAAGAAAAAGAAGTAATTGCATTCGATGCAAATATTGATTTAAAAGGAATAGATTTCTTATCCCCTATTTTTAATGCAATATTAAATAAACGTGTGTTGAATATTTTGTACAAAGATTTTAAAACCCCTAAACCTTACAATATAGTTTTTCACCCTTATTATCTTAAACAATATAACAATAGGTGGTTTGTTTTAGGGCATAATCCTGAACGAGATACCCCCTATTGGAATATAGCTTTAGATAGAATTGAAAATATATCGGAAACGAATTTTGAGTATGTAAATACTGAAATAGACTGGGAAGATTATTTTTATGATATTATTGGAGTAACAATGCCAGAAGTTAAAAAACTTCAGGAAGTTGTTTTAGAATTTTCACTGGAACAGGCACCATACATTACTACAAAACCATTACATCCTTCTCAAAAGCATAATTTAGATGAAAGCGGATTAAATGTTAGACTAAATGTAATTCCAAATTACGAGTTAGAAAGATTAATTCTTTCTTTTGGTGATAGTGTAAAAGTTGTTTCTCCAAAAAGTTTGAAAGAACAAATTTCAGCCAGACTTAAAAAAGCAAGTAAGTTTTATTAATATCCACTGTACCAAACAAATAGTACAATTTCTATTTTATCATATTCAGTTTCTGAATTAATTAAATTTTCCAATTCTTTATAAGCCTTGTAATCAAAGGTAATAGGATCTGTAACATGCGGATTAAGCGCTATTTGTTCTAAATGAATTTTTTTCAATTCCTCTTTAGTTACTTCCAGATAGTGATCAATTTCTCCAGCAAACATTACGGGTTTAAACTTGTAACGTTCTCTTAATTCTTTTTCTATCCAGTAAGATACTTCTATGTTAACTACCTTTTTATTGTCTTGGTAACACCAAACTTTTTTTAAAATGGCCATTGGTTTTAATTAATTAAATTAATGAAAATACATTCTTACTAATTTACGAAAATATCAAATAAGCATAAAATAAAATTTGTTTTTCACATTAAGTCAATCTTGGATAAAATAATTTTTATGTAATCAAAATTTGTAAATTTAGTATTTCATAAAATAAAATAGAGTGCACTGGATATTCCGGCGATACTGACCCCCCATTCCGGTCATATTGACCCCCCTGTTGATTTTGGTCTTAAAAGATAAGATACTGACAAAATTACAGTTTTTTTCTTAAACTTTCTCCTTTCAATTCTA
>Ga0314774_1002507_pt1 | contig 10241 bp, 10 predicted proteins | sample MetaGCBIA2018_FD_204515 | JGI IMG/M metagenome (GOLD analysis project Ga0314774, IMG submission 204515) | Cryopeg brine microbial communities from Beaufort Sea near Barrow, Alaska, United States - CBIA 2018 | ecosystem: Environmental > Aquatic > Marine > Coastal | place: USA: Alaska | collected... | reverse complement strand
TTAACTATTTAAAGGGCTACCATTTCCCGGGTAATGTGCGCGAGCTGGAAAACATACTGGAGCGGGCGTTTACACTTTGCGACGGAGACGTTATTGACACCGGCGACCTTCAACTTGGCAGCTCTTGCAGCAGCATGGATACGCCTTTGCTGGCACCGACAGCTAAGACAATGGCAACGGCGTATACCGAACTGTCGGGGCAAGGCCTGGACCTGGAGGGATATCTCGAGAACATAGAGCGCAAGGCTATTGAGCAAGCGCTGGAAGCAACGCGCTGGAATAAAACGGCGGCGGCGAAAAAATTGGGGATTAGTTTTCGGGCGTTGCGGTATAAGTTGAAGAAGTTGGGATTGGAGTAATATCAGACAGAGTCATTTGCCACGGGTGCACAAGCTTTACCACAAAACAATTTTCTTTCGGGTAGAGTTGGAATTTGCGCAGGACGCGCAAACACACACAAATCGGAGCTTCAAGGATGAAACACCTTCGTATAGCGAGAGGATTCTCGCTCCTGGAATTGATAATTGTTCTATGCATTGCGGCTATCATAGCCGCTTTCGCCTCCGCTTCCTTTGACACCGTACTGAAAAATTCTCGACAACAATCCGCTCTTAGTGAACTCATCTCCCTAATAAACCTGGCACGGAATTCAGCAATTCAGGAACAAATCACAGTAACTCTGTGCCCACTGGCATCCGACAACAAATGCGGGGCAGACTGGAGCAAACCTATTGTCGCTTTTCGCGACCCGGATCGCACGAAATCAGCATCAAACGAGAGCCAGATTTTGCGGGTCGTCCAACTCAACGATTCCGGTCACGTAACTGGCAAAACAGGTATCAGAAACTACTTTAGATTTCGTCCTTCGGGACTTGCCGAGGAGGCCATCGGCAACATCATCTGGTGCCCCGACGACCACAACAACAAATACGCCTCCCAAATCCGGATCAATATGGGAGGGCGTCCTTTTGTTTCAAAGGATTCTGATAACGACGGCATAGTCGAAGATGCCTACGGTCACCCCGTTCAATGTATCTAGTCGAATAGATTATTTGGCCCAGGTTTGCTCTGCCCCGGATAGTCCACCGGAATTGTCTACATCCCAGCCCCGAACTCCGTTGGATCGTAACTGAATAAACCCGTCGCCGGCCTGGGGGCCACCCGCGATGGGGACAGCCCTTAGCTCATAACTGTTTGCGGTAAGGTTGTAGATCCGGAGATTGTATACAGCATTGCCATCGGCCGGCGACACACTAGCAAATACGGACGCATCCGGCGCCGTTAAAGTATCACTAATGGCAGATGTGCCGCCATCGGCGCCAATGTAGGAGTTGTTCTGTGTATAAAAACGCTCCATTGCATTGGCAAACGATACAAGTGCTCCTTGAGTATCTGTGCGGCGCGTACTCTTTACCTGCTCCAGGTAACTCGGATATGCGATGGCGGCGATGATGCCAATGATCGCGACAACGATCATCAGCTCAATCAACGTAAACCCTGCCTCTCTTTGAGCTCGGCGTGTTAGATCAGTCATACCTAGGCCTTTGCTGTTCATTCTTCGTAAATCTCCCGCCAACCTGAACGACCAAGCGTTTTGCCGCCGCCTAGATCCACTTTCATCTGATCAACCTTACCGTCAGAAGCTTGGCGATAAAGGTTATCCCCCAAGATGTTCGAATTGAGAATCATCGCGTCACCGTATCTAACACCGCCAATAATAGCGTCGTTTGGGTTAACATTGCCGTCGTTGTTGACATCAAATACTGACTCTGTCGGTGTTGTGCCGTCGAATCGCAACGCCATCGTCCAGCTGGTCCCACCGCTCTGACAAAGACTCTGGCTTGGCGTTACGGTATTGAAAAGCACGTATTCACCTCTAACCAGAGGGCTTTCGATTACCCTTTCACCTGCCTCAGTCGAGAAATCAACAGCCCACCCCTTCTTTGCCGTCGATGACGTATCTGTCCAGTCAACAGACGCCCCGCCAACAGTCCGAACCTCACGACCGGAGGAAATGGATTCAGTGATGGTTCGAATCGCCAGCTGAGACCTTGCAACAGCCCCCCCCTCATCCCATATCCCATAGAAACTCTGAGTTGCGGTGCTGGCCGGGTCAGTGCTGCTCAGATATCGCCCGGTCCCGAAGAAAACAAACAGATTTGGCTGACTTCCATTTGTGTTATAGATATTGCGTCCCATCACCGGCGCCGTGGTAATCGGTTGGCCGTTTCCGGAGGAATCTTCGGCGACGAACAAAGGTTCCGCCGCGCCATTACCGGAAGGATAGACGCTCGCCCAGGATGACGAACCGCCGGAGAGATCAATCGCCCACATGTTGCCATCCAGATCACCTGCGTAGACTCGATCAGCAATACCGTCACGGACAAAGGCGCCCGACTCGTCTTGATAATCCACCGCGCGAAGCGGGGAAAGGCCAGTTCCGGATGCTTCAAGCTCAATGAACTTGTAATCTGAGCCCGCGGTCCAGCCATCTTGGCCACCCTGTATGTCAAGTACGAAAAGGCCGGTTTTTCCGTTATCACTGTTGTAGCCATTTGGCACCAGCGCACTCCAGCGATAATCGTTATTGGACCATTTTACCAGGGATATCAGTGGCGGCTCGGTAATGTAGCCGAGATCCGGATGGGAGAACTCCCACATCACAAGGTTTTGAGCCGCAGTGGAAGTGCCGTCAAAGCCGGATGGGTCGGTGACATTCAGGGCAAACAGTCCCTTGCCACCCGAGCGCAAACCGCCAACCATGATGGTACGCCAGTCAGCGTTACTGCCCCCCGCATCGCCAATATAGATGTCCGACAATGCCGGAGACAAATCGACATAGAACCGATGGTCGTAGTTCGGATCACTGAGGTAGTTCAGTCCCGCATTTCCAGCAGACGAATATACAAAGCTAGGAATGTACGCAACCAGCTCCTCTCCAGTCTCTGCGTTGAAGCCATGAAGCATCCCGTCGTTTGCCCCTGCATAAACAAGGGGCGTGCGGCCAGCATTATCTTGCTTAAACGTCGAATAGCGCCCAGCGGAAGCTACTCCAAACGGGTCGCGGTCAGGCCAACCACTTGCAGGCGCGCCTACATATACAGGTGATGAGTTCACAACATCACCCAGAGGCGTTGAACGCTTCCTGAAAGTACCGCCTTCCTGCGACTGGTCCCCGCGAATATAGGCTAGCCGATCGGGACCGAGACTATCGTCGCCAGGCCCGTCAAGGTCGTCTTGCTGTGAGGCGGATAACTGTTTCCATTCAAAGGGAACGCCACCACCATTGTTGGTCACAATGAACCGATCACCAGGTAACTTATTCTTTAACTCATCTGCCGCATCCCACACGGTGCCGCCAATACCACCCGTTACCGGGTTCAGCGACTTTGCTGCCACGGACCCGCTCCAGTCACCACTGTTGAAAGAGGCCGTATACACCTCGCTGCCCTGCTCCAGCGTGGCAGTATTGAACGTGACGTTGGTAGCACTTCCGGTTGAGCGGACAATATCACGAATTGCGTCCGAGATGGCCGACCTCAGCTGGTCCACACTGCTCGCATTATAGAACTCGCCACGACCATTGACTGCTGAGTGGAGTAGATCGTCTACCTGGTCTTCATCCCAATCATCAACATCTTCAAGCTGACTCCAGTCCGGCGGAGTGTCGTATACGTCCTGAACACTGGAATACCCGTTGCCAACAAATTCCTCGCCCGTTGCACCAAACCCAACCGTGTAGGTGTTCATGTGCAGGTTGCTATTACAGTCCACAGACGCATCGTAAGAGGGATCCGTTGTCTCGACTGGCTTCTGCACCAGGCTACTGAACCCAGGGTCATTTTCCTGCTTATAGCAACCTTCGGGGAGCCTAACTTTGCCCGCAGAATAGTCGCCGCTACGAAGCTGCTTTTCATAGTAACTCATTGCAACATCCGCCAGGGTATCCGGGACGGTATCCGCATAGGGGGAGCCATCGTCGCCATCAGCATTCCCGATATTCGAAATGCTGGCGTTGTTAAACCCGTCGGTGAAAAGCAGAGTAAAGTTTTTCTGGCATTCCGCCTGAATCAAGTCTGAGTTGGTATCAAACTGACTTCCCGCATGGACGAGCGTACGCCTGAGTGGTGTACCACCGCCACTGTATCCAGACCCGAAACGCTGGTATGTGTCTTCAAGGAAGTCCTTTTTTTCGGTATCAAGATCCTCCATGGGAATATCGCGGCGATTGTGGATCCAGAATGTGCCAACCCGAATTCCCGAGAGACCTTCGAGCGATTCGCCAATTGCTCCTCGCGTTGCATGGTGTAATCGGCGGTAATAGCTGAACCAGTTAGCGAAATTCTGCATCTCATCTGTGCCCGCAGAAATCTTGACTTCTTTGAGGCATGAGTTGTCCGGGCCAAAGCCTACGAAACCATCATTAAAAGTGAAGCTTCCCGGATCGCTTATCCAATTGCTGTAATCGTTACCGGCACCACAGCTGTATGAGGCGCCATTGCGGATAAATGATAAGGTGCCGTCGGCAACCTTCAAATAGTAGGTGGCAGGATAAAAGGTATTGCCACTGGTATCTGTGGTGTCCGCCGTTAAATCGAGTTTTCGACTGCTTGCGGACGTAGGTTCAAAAGGCGCATTCGTTTCATCGGCATTGGTCAACGTCAGATTGGTGGAGTCCGGCCACGGCTTGTACACCGAATCCGGATTGTAATACGCCGCATTGTAGTCAGATGACCGCAGAAAATGGTATCGACGGGTAAAAGGAACCTGTCCATTACTTCCGGTGTTCGTGAGCCACCCGCCAATGTTACTACTACTAACAGCGCCACTATTGAACAAATAGCGATTTCCGCCAGAGGAATAACTACTTACAGTTTCGAAATCCATACTACCCGAGTCATCAACCGCATAAACAACATTGGGCTTGACCGACCCCGATATAAAAAGCGGCGTGTCAGCAAATGGTACGCTCCCGTAACTTGCGGCAGGCAGGCAGACACACATCCCAACCAGACCATGACATACTCGACTGTATAACCCTTTCATCTATACGCCTCCTGCCAGCACTTAGAATTCGCGCCGGTAATATTCTTCTAGAATTCGTTGACCTTCAGCCGTTGCTCCAGTGCCGCGAGCGACGATGCGGAATGCCTTGGCTACCGAAGCACCCGTTTCATGGGTATAGTTGGTCATGTTTACGTCGGCGGATTCATTTCCCACCTCAATTTGAGCATCCCCTACAAATTCGACGAAATACCGAGGCGACTCAGGAAACAAGGCGGAACCATTCACTGTCGGAACAGTCACTGACACGGAATTACCACCAGTCCAATTCGCCGTGTCAAGAACATTGCTGCCCCTGGGAGCCGTCCCTTTTTCATAAAACCCACTGATAGTGGCGAACCCCGACGGACTTGCCAGTGCATCTATTGCCAACTCAGCCTCCCGAAGCGCTAGCTCAGCACCCTCCATCGCCATATAACCTTCTCGCTGGGCAGAGACCATCCGCTCCTGCATACTGCTGTTCTGCATACTGGACACCGCCAGCAGGCTCAGAATCAAAAGGATCAGCAAGCTGGTGAGCAACACCGCGCCCTGCTGAAGGCCCGGCAAGTTACGCTGTCTTCCGATCATTGTTGTTCCACCCTCAGAATACGGTTGCGAATGGTGGCCGTGGTTGTGAACACACGGTAGAGATGCCTTGAGTCAGCAGCCACTTCGGTCGCTACGTCGTAATTCGGGCCGCCAGAACAGTCTGTCCAGGAGGGATAACACAGCTCCATGGGGGCATCGACGATGTTGTTTTCCGGCGATCGACCGAGAAGGGATAGCTGAACAGCGACCACATCCGCCGCGGCTGCTGTTGAAAGGGCGGTTGGTCCATCGATATCTATCCATTGGGTTACTTCACCATTGGATAGGCCCGAGTCTATGCCCACGCGCATCTGAAAATCCCAAACTCCATCCATAATTTCCTGAGCCGCTGCCGCACCGTTCTGACGGAACAGCGCACGTCGCCCATCGGCATCTGCATTCAGAAAAAACTGGTGATAGTAAGGATTGTATATCTGGGCCGACTCGTCATATTGCTTGGAGAGACATTTTGTAGGGTCACCGGGGCAGTTGTTATCGACGGTTACGTCCACGCCGTCGCTCGGACTACTATTACCGGGCTTTACAGAGCTACCCCCATTGTGGTTGATACCCGGATTGGCACCGGTCTGTGTACCGGTTACCTGAAATATGTCGCCGGCGATGCAATCGCTGATCAGCAGGATGTCAGAGTCAGCGATACCGGCAACGGTGTTGACCTTGAGGTTGGCCGAGGACTTGGGCATTACGGTCGTAATCTGGACATCGCCGGCGCCGCCAACCCCTCGCAGTATCAGTGCATCCGTACCCGTTAACCCGAGAGTCGTGCCGTCGCTCTGATAGGCCATAAAGCCGTCAGAGAAACTGAATAGATCCGCAGAAGCCTGATAGACCGGGTGCGTGCTATCGAGTTTATTGGCAACGTTTTCCCGGGGAATACACCCCCAGTAGTCGGCATTTCGCACCGCCCGGCTGATAAATTCGGTGGTCATTCGGCCAGTTTCCTGGACCCGCATACTGGCCTCACCGACGATAAAGGAGCGCTGGTTGCCGCTGAAAATCTGCACGAGGCCAGCGGTCAGTATCAGACCCAGAGTCAAGGCCACCATCAATTCGACGATGGACAAGCCTTTTTGATTAGTAATCGGTGACATCATCTAAGCCTCACATACAGCGTGTAACTTTGGGCGAGCGCATCATTGCCTATGCCTCTTTCCGTCCAATTCACGGTAATCTCCGCAAAGGTAAGATTGGCGTTCGCAGTAACATCCACTGCGGCAGAGGCTGTCGGGACATCCTCAATCAAGCGGCTTTGCCAGGCACTCAACTTGGCGTTGCAACCTCCGCAGGTCGACGAATTGGTTTTCTCAAAACCGGTTACATCATCAAACTCTGACCTCATTTGCTCTGACAGGCCATAGGCATGCATGGTGACCAACGAGCGCACTGCCGAATTGCTGGTTTGTTTTAACGACAACGCCTGCATCCCGGCCACACCGAGCAAACCGATGGCAAGAATGATCATTGCAACCAGAACCTCAATCATCGTGAAGCCTCGCTCACGACCGACTCCCTGACTGAAGGCCTTCGTTATCCGCATGGGAGGTCCTCCCCGCGAATGCGTCCACCGAGGGTAACGGTGATCTCGCTACCCGACTCACCGCTTCGATCATCACAAATCTGAATGGTCACCGCCGAACCGTTGGACAATAGCCCTCCACCGGTGAACTCCAAATTTGAAGTTGATGTGACGGTCACGGCGCCCGGTGCTCCCGAGGTTCTACGAAGTTCTTCTGAATCCTGCATGGTGGCAATGTAGCCAGGGGCTCCAGTCGCATTGTTATCAATCCACATGCTCACACCGTTAGCCCAGTCGGCACCGTCCGTCGGACTCACAATCACTCTGCGCCCCGTTTTCACAGCCTCACTCCGCGCATAGTTCAGTACGCCAACCAAATCATTGGAAACACTTACCAACCGGCTGTTCGCGATCATAGTGCTAAAAGACGGAACAGCAAATGCCGCAATAATCCCAACCAAAGCAAGAGTTATCATAAGTTCAATGAGGGTAAAGCCAGAGCATTGCTTTCTAGTGAGCATAAGAACCTTCCAAATTGCGCTATCCGTAAATTAGAACGTCAGGAAAGGCTACTCTAGTCAAATCCGACGAGCGGTCAACTGAGCAAGACGAGCGGAAATAAAGAATTGATTTTGCGACTTCAGTCACTAAATCGGGGTCGGGACTCACCCTGAGCACCCTAAATATCGGCCCTCAAAACCGGTGACTGATTTACCGGGACTTAAGACACGTCAACAGCATCAATCCTAAGTTCTTTGGGCATAGAAAACACAATATTCTCCTCGCGCCCGGCAATCTCTTCCGGCACTTCACCACCCAATTCCCGCAGGCGGGCGATCACGGCGCTTACCAGTACTTCCGGGGCGGAAGCGCCGGCGGTTACGCCGATGGATTTTTTACCGTCTAGCCAGGCAGCGTCAATTTGTGTGGCTTCGTCGATCAGGTAGGCCGGCGTACCCATGCGCTCGGCCAGTTCGCGCAGGCGGTTAGAGTTGGAACTGTTGGGGGAGCCCACCACCAGCATCAAGTCGCAGTCGCCGGCCAGTTGTTTGACGGCATCCTGTCGGTTCTGGGTGGCGTAGCAAATGTCGTCTTTGCGCGGCCCTTCAATTTTCGGGAACTTGGCCCGCAGGGCGTCGATTACCCGGGCGGTGTCGTCCATCGACAAGGTGGTCTGGGTGACGTAGGCCAACTTTTCGGGGTTTTTGACGTTCAGCGTGGCAACGTCGGCTTCGTTTTCCACCAGGTAAATATCGCCGCCGTTGGCGAAATTGTACTGGCCCATGGTGCCTTCCACTTCCGGATGGCCATGGTGGCCAATCAGCACGCATTCGCTGCCGTCACGGCTGTAACGCATGACTTCTATGTGCACTTTGGTGACCAGCGGGCAGGTAGCGTCGAAGACTTTCAAGCCGCGGTTGGCGGCTTCTTTTTGCACCGCCTGGGACACGCCGTGGGCGCTGAAAATTACCAGTTTGTCGTCTGGCACTTCGCTCAGCTCTTCCACAAAGATGGCGCCGCGCTTGCGCAGGTTGTCGACCACGAATTTGTTATGTACCACTTCGTGACGCACATAAATAGGCGCGCCGAACACGTCCAAAGCACGGTTAACAATATCGATAGCGCGGTCAACACCGGCGCAGAATCCACGGGGGTTTGCCAGACGAATTTGCATAGTGTTCCTATCTCAGCCCACAGGAGTTCAGTGCGCAGGGCCTACCGGCTCTACGTCTATAATTTCTACGTCAAAGGTCAGTGTACGCCCAGACAGCGGGTGGTTGAAGTCCACTTCTACTTCGTCGCCCTCTACCCGGCTGATGGTACCCGGCAGCTCTTGCTTGCGCGCGTCGGCAAAGGAAACCACCACGCCTGGCTCCAGCACCATGTCGGCACCGAACACATGGCGCTTCATCAACTGTAAGTTGTTCGGGTTGCGCTGGCCAAAGGCTTTTTCCGGTGGCACCTGATAGCTGGCTTTGTCACCGGCTTTCATGCCCATCAGATAGGCTTCAAAATTCGCTGGCAAATTTTCATCGCCAATGTCCAGGGTGGCCGGGTTTTTGTCGAAGGTGGTATCAACCACTTCGCCGCTGTCGAATTTCAGCGCAAAATGCAGGGTAACCCGGGTGCCTTTGTCTACAGGGAGTTCTTTCATAGTAGTCAGTCGCCTTTTTTGTCCGCATCGGCGGGCTTGCGAAACGTATCGAATATAATCATGGCCGCGCCAATGGTAATGGCGGCATCAGCCAGATTAAAGGCCGGAAAATGCCAGTTCTGCCAATAAAAATGGAGAAAATCCACCACGTAACCGTGCACCACACGGTCGTACACATTACCCAGGGCGCCACCAAGAATCAGCGCGAAGGCAATGGCAGACCAGGTTTCATGGCGTTCCAGCTTTCTCAGCCAAAGCACCAGCACTACGCTCACCACCAGCGCCAGGATCACAAAGAACCAACGCTGCCAGCCAGCGGCACCCGCTAAAAAACTGAAGGCGGCACCGGTGTTGTGCAGCAGCGTAAAGTTAAACAGCGGCATCACCGGTACCGGGTTGCCGTAGCTGAGCATGGCGGTGGCTATTGCCTTAGTGCCCAGATCAATAGCGATCACCAGCGCCGTCAGCCACAACCACTTCAGTTTGCCCGCGCGGGGCTTAGCGCTATCGCCGGTTTTTGCCATGGCAGAGCCCATCAGGCGAAGGCGCGGGTTTCACCCGAGCCATACACGTTGGTAACACAGCGGCCGCACAAATCCGAGTGCTCTGCATGGCTACCCACGTCGACGCGGTGGTGCCAGCAGCGCTCGCATTTGGTATTGCTGGCGGGGCGCACCTGCACCCACAGCCCTTCATAACCGGTTTGTTCGGCGTCAATCGCCTCGCTTACTGGCTTTACATCGGCTTCCGAGGTAATCAGCACAAAGCGCAATTCCTCGCCCAGGTGCTTTAGTTTTTCAGCCAACTCGCCGTCGCAGAACAGCGTTACTTCGGCGCTCAGGGAGCCCTTTATAACGCCTTGCTTGCGGGCGTCTTCCAGGCGTTTGTTCACCGCTTCTTTTACAGCGGAAATGT